>Ga0209075_1001322_pt1 | contig 23374 bp, 18 predicted proteins | sample Stecom2011_FD_187523 | JGI IMG/M metagenome (GOLD analysis project Ga0209075, IMG submission 187523) | Agricultural soil microbial communities from Utah to study Nitrogen management - Steer compost 2011 (SPAdes) (version 2) | ecosystem: Environmental > Terrestrial > Soil > Agricultural land...
AGCATGGCCTTACACGCACAGATAGTGGATGTGACTAAAACCGTTACTGGCGTGGGCGAAAGCTATCAAGCTGCCTTAAATTCTGCTTTGCTCATGGCCGTACAGCAAGTGCGTGGGCTTGAGGTGAGTACTGAAAGGCAATTAGAGACTACGGTAAGTTACTTGTTTAGCTACCGTGCCGATATCGTCGTAGAGGAAACCAAGCTTAAAAAAGATATCTATAGCGATTCCAAAGGCTGGATAAAAAGCTTTGAAGTGCTAGAAATTAGTAAGCCACAAAGCAAAGATGATATCTGGCAAGTCAGCGCTGCGGTAACCGTACCGCATTTTGAAAGTGCGTTAGCCGCAGACGATAAACGCTATACCTTAGCGGTGATGCCTTTTATTAGCATGCAGTCGCGTTATTACATCAACGACGAAAGGCTAGCGAGCAATGCAGTTAGGCAGACACTGCGCGACCAACTACTCACACGTTTCACCCAAAACGGCCGCTTTGCTATGCTCAATAGAGCGCAAGGGCAGGTGTTAGATCAAGAGTTCTCTTTACTGGCCTCTGATGCGGTATCCAAAGAAGATGCCAGCCGCCTAGGCAATATTGCCGGTGCGGACTTTATCCTCTTAGGCGTTATTGACTACATCGGTAAACCAAAAAAGTCACGCAGTTACTATGGTGCAGATTTTAATGAAAACCGTATTCAAGCTGAACTCAGCTATCAAATCGTCGAAGTAGCCACACAGCGCATTTTATGGGCTGACACCTTAGAAGCCAGCTTCTTATTGGATGCTGATTTTGAAACGCGTAGGGTGTTTGAGCAGCTGGCTAATCAAGTTTCCAGTGAGGCTACGCAAGCTGTTTACCCGATACGCATTATGGATATCATCAATGAAGAACAAATATTCCTAAGCCAAGGCGGTAAAGCGATTCAGGTCGGTGATCGCTACTGGGTGAAAGATGAAGCTAAAGCTATGCAAGATCCGGATACGGGTAAAACTTTGCAGATAGAAGGCCTGCCCATTGCCGAGATAGAAATTGTCGATGTTGGCAATACGCACAGCATAGCCAAGCTAATCAGTGGCGATATTTGGCAAGTTACCGCCCACGCGATTGTACGCGAAGCTAAAAGCCCGGTAAGTCCAGCTGCTGAAGCTAGGCCTCTCACGCCGGGCAGCTCAGAAAAGCCTCTTAGCTGGGATTAATCCGGCGCAGCAAGCAGCGACACCTCTAGCCGCTGCTCAAAGTACGCATAGCGCTAGCGGTTTATTCAGGCCGGCTGTATCATTCAGGCATGGCAAAAACGGCATTTGATTATCCAACTTTCTTAAAAACATTAACGCAGCGCCCTGGTGTGTACCAGATGCTCGCTGCGGACGGTGATGTTTTATATGTAGGAAAAGCCAAAAACTTAAAAAACCGCGTTTCCAGTTATTTTAAAGGCCAAGGTTTAAGCGGAAAAACCCAAGCCCTAGTGGCTAAAATTGCCAGCATTGATGTTACGGTTACCACCAGTGAAACCGAAGCACTGATTCTTGAGCAAAACCTAATCAAGCAATATCGTCCGCCGTATAATATTTTGCTGCGCGATGATAAGTCCTATCCGTATATTTTTTTATCCGATGGTGATTTTCCGCGCCTTGCTTATCATCGCGGCGCGAAAAAAGACAAGGGCAGCTATTACGGCCCTTACCCCAATGCCTCCTCTGTCAGAGAAAGCCTAAGCCTGCTGCAACGCGTATTCCAAGTGCGCCAGTGCGACGATAGTTACTTTGCCAATCGCACACGGCCTTGCCTGCAATATCAAATCAAACGTTGCACCGCGCCCTGTGTGGATTTAATCAGCAAAGAAGAGTACGCCCAGCAAGTAGAACATACCCAGCTATTTTTAGAAGGTAAAAACGACCAACTACTGACCACGCTGGCGGATCAGATGGAGCAATCCTCACAGGCCTTGGATTTTGAAAAAGCTGCCGACTATCGCGACCAAATCAAACACTTACAACGCATTGTAGAAAGCCAGTTTATTGAAGCCGGTGATGCCGAGGCCGATGTTATCGCTGCCAGCTGCCAAGTAGGTCTTGCTTGTGTGCATGTTTTATTTATTCGTGGTGGGCGCATTCTAGGCAGCAAAAGCTTTTATCCAAAGCTACCGCTAGAAAGTAATGAAGCCGATGTGCTTCAAGCTTTTGTCGCACAATTTTACCTCAGCGCAGAACATGAAATACCCAGCAGAATACTCATCAGTACAGATATCGAAGAAATCGCCATGTTGGCCGAAGCGCTAGCAGACAAAGCCAAAAAACAAGTCAATATTTCTGCCAGTGGTCGCGGTAACAGCCAACAGTGGTTAAATCTCGCCTTATCCACTGCTGAGCAAAATCTGCAATCACGTGTACACAGCAAAGCCAGCATGCTAAAGCGTTTCACCACCTTGCAGCAGGCCTTGCAGCTAGACACACTACCTGAAAGAATCGAATGCTTTGATATCAGCCACAGCTCCGGTGAAGCCACAGTAGCATCGTGTGTAGTGTTTAATCAGCAGGGGCCAGTAAAAAGTGACTACCGAAAATTCAATATCGACGGCATCATCCCAGGCGATGATTACGCTGCCATGGAGCAAGCCTTAACACGACGCTTTAAGCGTTTAGTGGATGGCGAAGGCAAAGCCCCTGATATTTTATTGATTGACGGTGGTAAAGGGCAGGTAGCTAAAGCTGTGCACGTGCTACAATCGCTAGGCTTAGATAAAATACATATTGTTGGTGTGGCCAAAGGCCCAACGCGCAAGGCAGGTTTAGAGACCTTGATATTGGCCAAGCAGCAGCAAGAGTTTGAGTTACCAGCAGCTGATTCACCTGCTTTACACTTGATCCAACATGTACGCGATGAATCGCACCGCTTTGCAATAAAAGCCCATACTGCAAAACGCGATAAAAAGCGTCAGCAATCGCGTTTAGAAGATATACCGAATGTAGGTGCAAAAAGAAGGCGTGAACTATTGCGTTTTTTTGGCAGCGTAAAGGCCATTACCGAGGCACCCGCAAGGGAGCTTGCCAAAGTACCTGGCATCAGCGAGAAAATAGCAGATGATATTTATGCGTATTTTCATAAAGAATAAATAAAACCGCAGGTTTGTAATAAAAGGCAAAAACATGAATATTCCCAATAGTCTTACTTTGTTCCGCATTGTGTTGGTTGGTGTTTTGGTGGTGATGTTTTACACCCCTTTTAAATTCGACTATTTAGCGTTAACGGCCATATTCGGCATAGCCGCTTTAACCGACTTGTTTGATGGCTATTTAGCGCGAAAGCTTGATCAAAGCACACCGCTAGGCGCTTTCTTAGACCCGGTTGCCGACAAGCTGATGGTGGTGGTTGTTTTAGGCTTATTAATTGAACGCTTCCATGAGTGGTATTTTACCCTGCCGGCTTTAGTGATTATTGGCCGTGAAATTGTGATTTCCGCATTGCGTGAATGGATGGCAGAAATCGGCAACCGTACCAGCGTTGCGGTATCCCATATCGGCAAGATAAAAACCACCATGCAAATGATCGCCATATTATTGTTTTTACTTATCGACGTGGGCAACCCGATGATTATCTTTACATTAATCACAGGCCTTGCGTATATCGCATTATATATAGCGGCTGTGCTCACCCTTTGGTCGATGTTTATCTACTTAAAAGCCGCTTGGCCGGACTTAAAAGCAAAATAATCAGTTTTTTATCAATAACCGCGCAGTTTTACTTGACAGAAAAAAGCATCTCGCTAGAATAGGCGGCCTTGTTTAGCCATACAGACAACGCAAGTTGACTAGGTAAAGCAACGGTTGACAACCATAGCGGTTTTGCGGGAATAGCTCAGTTGGTAGAGCGCAACCTTGCCAAGGTTGAGGTCGCGAGTTCGAGCCTCGTTTCCCGCTCCAGCGGCGCGATAGCAAAGCGGTTATGCTACGGATTGCAAATCCGTTCAGCCCGGTTCGACTCCGGGTCGCGCCTCCAATATGGATGAACAAATAGTAGTAGCCGATACTACTTAAAATACCTCTCTTAGCCCGGGTGGTGGAATCGGTAGACACAAGAGACTTAAAATCTCTCGCACGCAAGTGTGTGCCGGTTCAAGTCCGGCCCCGGGCACCATTTAACGATCAAGACCTCTTCGAAACAATCCTTCAGTCATTTGAAAGTTAGAAAGTTAGTAAGTATCAAGGCTTTTTGACGAAATTCACCCAAGCTAATCCTGATTTACCCGTTGCCAAATTATGCATTGTGGTGCTATTTTTTGTGTTTATTGATAATGAATATACTTCAATTGAAATAGTCATAGGAGTTCGTTATGAAAGTCTTACGTATGAAGGACGTAATAGCGAAGCTAGGCCTTAGCCGTTCAACCATCTACAACTTAATCAATGCAGGTGATTTCCCGCCTAGCTTTAGGTTGCATAAACAGTCGGTGGGTTGGCTGGAGAGTGATATCGATGAATGGATCCTAAAACGAATGGCTGAAAGCAAGAAAAGAGACTAGCCAGTTAACTATACATGTATTGGGGCTGGCTAGGCTAAGTCCTTGCCGGCACTAGGATCAGCTAGACCTTTTAAAAAACAATTTGTATATCCAGCCCAAGGTAGCCATCAAATTGGTTAGCAACTACCGGCTCCGCATGGCGCGGATACTGAGAGATCCACACGCTACCGGTTTTGATAATGTCTTTACCAAAAATCTTATTAAAGCCCACACTCATATTATCCACAGGGTCGAGAAAAAATAAGGCAATGCTGCCTAAGGCTGTCGAGCCCCATAGCTCGCCACCGTTGCTTTTAATGGCGTGTTGTCTATTAAAAGCCCATTCACCATATAGCCAACCCCCTAGAGGTGTAACAATCAAATCTTGAATAGAAGGTGGTTGTACCAAGGATTCCACGCCGTACTCCCAATAGAAGGTGGACATTAAAGCAGCATAGGTAAAGCTATCAAATTGGCCATAGCCGGAGTTGCGGGCAACTTGATAATAAGAGCCGCCCACATAGGGATGAGCGACATAGTTAAACCAGGGAGAATCTTTGTCCCATTGCGGGCGCGTTGTTACGTTCTTTTTCCACTCCTTAAATAGATTGCCACCGTGGAAGCCACTTTTGTCCCAGTGCGTATCTTCTACAGGCATGGCGTAAATAGCGCCAAAGACTAAAAAACCGTAGCCGAAAACGGCCTTTGTTTGTGACCAAAGACGCTCGCTGTCCTCGCCGTTTTTAGGCGAGAATAGCGTAAAATAATGGGTTTTCTCTTAGAATTGATAGTCGTGCGGTTCAGGGCTTTCAGCGAAATCCTCTTCATCGGGCGTATCGCTACTCTCTATGTCAGCTTGAGCGACCAATATAGGCCTAAGATCTAGCTTTATGGGCGCATTAGCGTTTGCCGTTTGGCAAGCAATAGTGAATACATAAAATAAGAAAACGCTGAATGCTAATCTCATCCTTAAGGCCTATAAATATTTTTTTTCAAAATTATAGGCTTTCCCTGCATGAATAACTATAAGGCTAAGAGCATATTGCAGTTTTGATGGCGGATCTATTCAGTGAGTGCTTGCACTGCGCTTGTTAAAGTTTCATCATGAAAAGTAATCATCGACTTACTTTTGAATTGCTAGCGCTCACAGGAGAAAGCCCAGTGGTTTTGCAGAAGTTTACAAATAGAAAGATATTAGCCTTAGCCGGTTTAGTGGCGGGCGTTTTACTCATCGCGCTTTTCCTTTTTTTGAGTAAAAGGCCAGCACACAGCGAATCGAACGCGTCCCCGCTTTCTCTAACGGTTATTGAAGTGCAAGCCATGCCTTTTGTGATTACGGCACGCGGCTTTGGTATTGCTCGCCCAGTCAAAACATGGCAGGCCGTGGCCAATGTTGCTGGGCGCGTGGTTGAGCGTCACCCACAGCTCAATAGTGGCACCTTGTTAGCTGCGGGCACTTTATTATTGGCTTTGGACCCTGGGCGTTACCAGTTGGCGATTGCCGAGATCGAGGCTGAACTTGCTTCACTTGAGGCTGAACAAGCCCAGCTAAAGGCTGAGACGCAAAATACCCGTGCGCTATTACAATTAGAAACGGAACGTTTGCAGTTGTCGCAAACGGAATATGAGCGCATCAAAAACCTGTTTAAGAGCGGCGCTGTGTCGCAATCAAAGCTTGATGAGCAGCAGCGTGCCATTCTTGCGCAGCGTCAGTTAGTGCAATCCTTGAATAACCAGCTGTCATTATTGCCATCTAAGCAGCAGCGACTGCAAGCACAGACAGAGCGAGCAAATACGCGCCTAGAGCAGAAACGCCAAGATCTAGCGGATACACGCTTTATTGCACCTTATGATCTACGTGTAAGGTCCGTTGCGGTTGAAAAACATCAATTTGCCAATATAGGCCAAGCATTATTTCTCGTCGATAATATCGAGCAAGCAGAAGTGGAAGCCCAAGTGCCACTAGCCATGTTACGCCGACTGATGACCACCGTTCTATTACCGCTTGATGCGCAGCAGCCAGCGCTGGATATTACCGAGCGTATGGATTTTTCGGCTATTCGCAGTGAAGTTAAACTAACCGGCTTTCCATCGGTAAGTTGGCCAGCAACGGTTAGTCGGGTGGCCAGTGGTGTAAACCCCAGTACGCGTAGTGGGCGGGTGGTGGTGAAAGTGGATCAGCCTTACAGCCTTGCAAATGCCGTTGAAAAGCCGGCTTTGCAGCGTGATATGCATGTTCAGGTGGTATTTGCCGTCGATAGTCCCAAGCCTTTATTGGCTATTCCTTCTTCAGCTGTGCATCAAGGTGAGGTTTATCTAGTAACGGAGGATGATTTGCTGCAGCGCCGCCCGGTGAAGCTAGCCTTCGAGCAGAATGGCTTGGCCGTTATAGAAAGCGGTTTGCAAACCGGTGATCTGCTGATTGTTGATGATCCTCAGCCTGCTATAACAGGTATGAAAGTTGTTCCGCACAGGGATAAAACACTTGAACAGCGCCTACAACAGCTAGCGCAAGGTACAGCGCCATGATTCGTTGGTTTGCAGACCATCCAACCGCAGCCAATTTACTGCTCATTTTATTATTAGCAGGCGGCCTATACAGTGCGCCCAGCCTAAAGCGTGAAACTTTCCCCGATTACCGTCCGGTTGAGGTGAGTATCGATGTGGTTTATCGCGGCGCCAGTGCTACGGATGTGGAAGATGCGATTTGTCGGCGCTTATACGATGCTGTTAAAGGCATTGATTACCTTGATGAGATTAAATGTGTTGCACAAGACAATCTAGCGCGGGCAGTTGTGAGTATGCAGGCTAAAGGTAATGCGATTCGCTTTATTAGCGACATCGATACCGAGGTGAATGCGCTTACAGATTTGCCAGCAAGAACAGAAAAACCTGTGGTACGAGAAATGCACCGCAGTGATTTAGTCGCCGCTGTTGCTGTATACGGCGATATGGCAACGAACCAGCTCGAAAATTACGCCATGCAGTTGGAAGAGCGCATCATCGCACTGCCGGGTGTGGCTCAAGTAAAGCTGCAAGGCCTTTCGCAACGCCAGTGGCAGGTTGAAGTGCCCAGAGCCGTGTTGGCACAGTATGGAATATCTGCAAACGAGTTGGCCTTACGACTAAGGCGGCAAAGCATTGATGTACCGCTAGGGATTTTAGAAACACCCGAGCGTAGTATTCTCTTACGTTTTACCGATCAACGACGCAGTCTCGATGAGCTTGCTAAGTTAGTCATTGTGTCCGGCAGTGGCGGCAGCGAGCTAACGTTAGCCGATATTGCAACATTGCAAGAAAAAGGTGAGCAAGACGAAGCGCAAATTTACTTCAATAAGCAACGCGCCATCGTTTTGGAGGTCAGTAAAACACTTCGTGATGATTCACTGAATGTTTTGGCAGACTTGGAGGCGTTAATCGCTGCAGAACGTCAACGTATGGGCGATACGCTGCAATTGACGATTACGCAGAATATGACCAGTATCGTGCGTGATCGATTAGAAATGTTAGTCAGTAACGGTATATCTGGGCTGGCTTTGCTGATTGTCGTAATGGCGATGTTTTTCCGTTTGCGCCTTGCAGTGTGGACTATTGTTGGTTTGCCGGTCGCGTTTATGGGCGCTTTTTTAGTGATGAGCTTAACTGGCCTATCACTCAATATGATTACCCTTGTGGCGCTATTAATGGCGATAGGTATTGTGATGGATGATGCCGTCGTTATCGCCGATAACGTCGCCGTACAAGCCATGCGCGGTGCTGCGCCCCTAGAAGCTGTGGTTGAAGGTACGCGGCAAGTCTTACCGAGTGTAGTGTCTTCTTTTCTAACCACTGTATGGGTGTTTGCGCCGTTATCATTTCTTGTCGGCGAGCTAGGCGCGGTACTGAAAGTGCTACCTGTGGTTTTGATCGCGGCTTTAGCAGCCAGCCTTATACAAGCCATCTGGATTCTGCCGCATCACTTAAAGGGCAGCATTATACCTTTGCAGTCAGGCGATGATTCTCGTTTTCGTATGGCGTTTAACCGCTACTTTGATACCTTTCAAGAGAGCGTTGGCCGGTTTTCTGATAAAGCGATAGCTTGGCGTTATGCAGTGCTTGGTATGGTGCTTTTGATTTTGCTTGGCACAGCGGGCTTTATGGCCGGTGGCCATGTGAGTTCTGAAGCTATGCCTGATCTTGATGGTGACACATTAGAAGCACGTATTCTTTTGCCGCAAGGCACACCCTTGGCGCGTACCCAGCAAATTGCCAGCCAAATTGAAGACGCTATGTGGCGCTTGAATGATAAGCTAAGCCCTGAGCAGCCGGATCAATCGCCCTTAGTGGAAGCCATTCAGCTGCGTTTTAATCATAACCTTAGCGCCCAAGAAGCCGGCACGCATGTGGCCACGGTAATGGTGGATTTATTTAGCGCAGAACGTCGCAGCCACACTTTGGATGAGCTAACCGTGGCTTGGCGTGAAGAAATAGGCGATATCCCGGGGCTTAGCAATCTGATTATTCAGGAGCCAGGTTTTGGCCCTGCAGGTATTCCTATCGAAGTGCGGCTGCAAGGAAACGATCTTGACGCCTTAAAGCGCGCAGCTTTGGATGTGAATACGCATTTAAGCGGCTACCATGCTGTCTATAATATTCTTGATGATCTTCGGCCAGGTAAGCCACAGCGCACTTTTAGCTTGAAAGAAGGTGCGCTGGCCTCCGGACTCACTGCCGATATGCTCAGTGCACAGTTACGTGCTGCTTTCCTTGGCGAAATTGTCGACACACAGCGTATTGGTAATCGTGATGTGGAAATACTCGTGCGCCAGGCAAAACATGATAGATCCAGCTTGGATGATCTTAACGAGCAAACTATCTTAATGCCGGATGGCAGTCAGATGCCCTTGGCAACCGTCACTAACAGTCAAGAGCAGCGTGAATGGGCTATGATAACGCGAATCGGTAGCCAGAGAACGGTAACGGTTCAAGCCAATGTGGATGCGCGCGCAGCTAGTGCTCAGGCAATTGTTAACGATATGCGCAGTCATTGGCTGGCGGGCTTTGAGCAGCGCCACCCCAGCATTACGCTTAGCTTTGAAGGGCAGGTTGCACGCTCAGCAGAAACTGCAGGCTCGATTCGACGTGGCCTATTAATTGGTCTGCTAGGTGTGTTTATCATTCTATCCTTTCAATTTCGTAGTTATGTAGAGCCGCTTATCGTTATGCTGGCAATTCCTTTAGCCTTTGTTGGTGCTGTTTGGGGGCACGTATTACTGGGTTGGTATATTTCTATGCCATCGTTAATTGGGGCTGCCTCTTTGGCGGGTATAGCGGTGAATAACGCCATTCTGCTGATTCAGTATATTAAAGAACATCGCAGCCAAGGCATGAATACCATTGCAGCGGCGCAACAAGCAACGCGCGATAGATTCCGCGCAATCTTTATTACCACGACCACCACTATCGCAGGGCTTTTACCGTTGCTAGCAGAAACTAGCGTGCAATCAGCAGCGATTAAACCTTTGGTGATATCGGTGGTATTTGGCTTGCTCACGACCACGGCACTGGTATTGGTAATGATTCCAGCCATGTATGTATTATTTGATGAGTGGGGATGGACCAAAACGGTGCCTAAGCAAGCCGAATAGTGAGAGAGTATAATTCGGCTAGCTACTCTATAAGCATTGCGCCTTAAACGCTTTCATCCTTTATTGGCTGGCTGTCGGTTTGAGGCTCTTCCGTTTCCGCTGCTTCTTCGGGTGTTTCTTCCCCTTCTGGCGCTGTTGGGTGAGCCTCTTCGTCTGCCTTACGCGCGGCTTCTCTTTCTGATTCTCGTAGCAGAACGCGCTCAATGCGCTCATTCAGTATCTTCTCTTTCTCTTCCATGCGCCGCCACTCTAAGGATAAATCTTTATACAGCGAATATGCCATGAGTACCATGAGCAGCATAAAAGGAAAGGCGGTAACAATAGAAACCGTCTGTAAGCCTACTAATCCGCCGCTAAGCAATAAAGCACCTGCCATAAATAACTGTAAAACACCCCATAGAATACGCACTAATCGCGTCGGGTTAAGCGCACCTTTAGAGGTAAACATGCCTAATACAAAGGTAGCGGAATCTGCCGAGGTGACGACAAACATCGACACCAGTAAGACCGCAACAATCGCCGCGTAAAAGCCGCCGGGTAATTGATCCAGCATTACATACAGCCCAGCGGGTACTTCCAGTGCGACGGCATCCGCGATACCTGCATTTTGGTAGAGCTCAAAATAAATGGCTGAGCCACCAAAGGTGGAAAACCACAGCATACTGAGAATAACAGGCACTATCATTACGCCTAAAACAAATTCTCGTATCGTGCGCCCACGCGAAATTCGGGCAATAAAGCTGCCTACAAAAGGCGCCCAGCTTAAACCCCAAGCCCAATAAAAAATCGTCCACTCTTGTACCCAGTGTTCAGTGGAATAGGGCGTAGTAACCAAGCTCATCTGAATAATATTGCCTAAATATTCACCCAGTGTTTGTGTCATCTCGCTAAAGATGAACGAAGTAGGCCCTAGCAGCAGAACAAATAACAATAAGCCCGCAGCAAGCACCATATTCGCATTACTTAAGATTTTGATGCCGCGATTCAGTGGTGTCATCGCCGAGAGAATAAACAAAAAGCCAAGGCCTGCGATAATGATCAGTTGCGGGCTAATGCCATAGGAAATACCGAATAAGCGAACCAAGCCGCTATTGATTTGCAGTGCGCCTAGGCCCAATGTGGTCGCTACACCAAAAATAGTTGATAGCACGGCTAAGGTATCAATGGCTTTACCCCAGCCTTGATCAACACGGTCACCCAATAAGGGGCGAAAAGTTTCACTGATTAAGCCGTAACTATTGTGCCTAAATCGCACGTAGGCGATGGCTAAGCCGACCACGGCGAAGTTGGCCCATTGGTGCAAGCCCCAGTGGAAAAACGCATAGCGCAGGCCGGTTTGCGCAGCCTCGGGTGTGCGTGGTTCACCGATGCCTAAAGGTGGCGAGTTAAAATGCATCATTGGCTCAGCAACACCCCAAAATACCAAGCCCACACCCATGCCGCCGGAGAAAATCATTGCTAGCCAACTGCCATAGCTAAACTCGGGGGGTTCGTTCTCTGGGCCTAGGCGAATGCTGCCGTAGCGGGATAAACCCAGCCATAAAGTAAATACCACAAAGCCGCTGGTCACTAATAAATACAGCCAGCCAAAATCATTGGCAGTGGCATCCAAGGCATTTTGTGCTAAATCTTGCATACCCTGGGGATCATTGACTGTGAGCGCTAAAAAGCAAGCAATCAGCAGTATGGATAAATAGAAGACCACGCCGACATCCCCAAGGGATCGGTCTATCCACTGCCTTAGCTTGCTCATAAAGTTCCTATACTAATGTTATGCATATTCATTTAATATGCAGGTATGCTTTTGTTGGTAGTCAGCTTTTATTGTAAAGTTTCACCTTCGTTAAGCAAACCCTAATAAATCATGTACTTGTAAATGGAAGGTTTTTATATGTTTAAAAAGATTATTGGCGCGGTTGTTTTAACCTGTCTCAGCACCACAGCTATTCATGCATCGGAGTTATTCAATGCAGAAGATGCGGTTAAATACCGTCAATCGGTTTACCAAATTTTTGCAGCACAAACCGGCGTGATGGGTGCCATGGTGACAGGCAAAATGCCTTTTGATGCCGCTGAAATTAGCAAGCGTGCTAATAATATTGCTGCTGTAGCCCACATGCTAGGTGATACTTATTTTCCTGCAACGCGTACTGTTAAAAGCTCAAATATGAAAGACAATGCATGGAACAATATGGAAGATTTCCAAGCCAAAGGTCAAAATTTTGGTGATGCGCTAGGTAAATTGGTTGAAGCTTCATCGCAAGATGATTTTGATGCTGCCAAAGCGCGTCCGGTTGTTGGTGCTGTTTTACAAGCCTGTAAAGCGTGTCATGATGACTACCGCGCTAAGTAAGCCGCAGTAGTCCTGGAAAAGCCCACCCTCGCGGTGGGTTTTTTTATCTGTAGGGAATATGGAAGACACCATAAACTACGGCTGCTGCAATAGCCACAGCAAAAACAAAACGAAACCAAGGGAAGCTTGCCATCGCATCGCCTACTAAGGGATCTTGGTCCTTTTCAGAGGCGTCTTTTTTGCCAGTAAACATGGCCTTCACTAAGCCTTCACCACGTAGTTTATAAAAGGCAATCGCTGCCAAGTGCAGGCCAATTAAAATTAATAGCCAATCAAAAAATATACGATGCCAACGCGTTAGCCAAGCAGAGGTGGCGCGACCAACGGTTTCATATAAAGGCCCGGATAAGAAAATATCGTCGGTGGTAAATAGGCCGCTGACGAGCTGAAAAATCACTGCCCCCATCAAGACCAATACCATCAATCCGCCCATTGGGTTATGGCTTAAATAACGCGGCTTATCACGAGAAAACAGCCGGGTGATATAGGCGATAAACGCTTTAGGGCCATATAAAAAATGAATAAAACGGGCATAAGGTGTGCCGATAAAGCCCCAGATAAGCCGATACACTAATAAGCCGAGCAAGATTTCGCCGAGCAAAAAGTGCCAATCCATTTTGTTTTGGTCTTGAGTAAGCCACATCAAAAATATCAGCAAGGGCAAGCACCAGTGAAAAACCCGTATGGACCAATCCCATACCTTGATGCTTTGGCTTGAGTTATCGTATGCCATCATGTTATTTCCTACGTTGGTTGCAAAGAATATACAGCTGATGCTGTATTTTAGGCATAAAAAAAGGGTAAGTCGTTAAGGACTTACCCTTTTATACGATAGCTAGCGATTAGATAGCTACGATTTTCTCAGCTTGCGGGCCTTTTTGACCGTCAGTAACGACAAATTGTACTTTTTGGCCTTCCATCAAGGTTTTAAAGCCATCGTTAACAATGGCGCTAAAGTGTGCAAACACGTCTGGGCCTGATTCTTGTTCGATAAAACCAAAGCCTTTCGCTTCGTTAAACCATTTGACGGTACCGGTAGTTGTATTAGACATAATAATATCCTGAAATTTATATAAAAAATTGTGCCTTAAATAGGCTTGTTTTGCTTAAAGATAGAGACTGGAACTTAAAACTTCAGGACGAGATATCATTGAATAAAACTACGAAATGAGGGATGTAAATAATAGACTTCTTTCTAGCTGGTTCTCACTTTATAGAGCTGCTTGACGCTTGTCTATGTTTATTTGCGATTATTAAAAATAACAGGGTTGATAGTTGCTAGTATAGCGCTAAACCTGCGGATAAGCCTTGCGGCACCCCTTTGTATGGCTTTATGCTTTGCGGACTATAAGTTATTGATATGCCAAGTTTCTAGCTGCAAATTGTAGGGGATACGCAGCGTAAAATTACGCGTCTAATACTAAAAAACAATAAAAGCTTGGCGCGAGCATAGGTGGAGTGAAAATATGAAACACCCCGAGATACCCGAAAACGAAGCGGCGCGTTTGGCTGCTATACAAGGGCTGCAGATATTAGATACCGCGCCAGAATAGCGCTTTGATCGATTAACCCGTATCGCGCAAAAATATTTTAAAGTGCCTATGGCCTTAGTCAGCATTGTGGATACCGATAGGCAGTGGTTTAAATCAAAGCAAGGGGTAGCGCTATCAGAAACACCTCGTGCTGTCTCATTTTGTGCGCATGCGATTCATCATGATGCGATTTTTCATATTCCTGATGCATTAGAAGACGAGCGCTTTGTAGATAACCCGCTGGTAAGTGGCCCACCACATCTTCGCTTTTATGCGGGCGCACCTTTGCGCATTAGCAGTGGGGAAAAAGTGGGTACTTTATGCATCCTGGATGATAAGCCCAGAGTGTTTTCAGAGGACGATTTAAGCGTGCTGCGGGATCTGGCCGATACGGTTGAAACCGAAATCGAAAAAACGCTATTTAATGACGCACATAAAATTTTGCAATCCCAAGATAAATACTTAAAAACGCTTTTAGAGATTATATTTGATGGCGTGATTGTTATTGATTTAAAGGGTGTAATCCCCCCATTTCACACAGTAACTATTTATAGAATTTAAGCTACCAGCAATCGCTGTCTCGGGGGCATACCTCCAATTGCTGTGTTCTGACAGCGCAGCTAGATTTACCGGTTTGATTAAATAGGCCTCGGCGCCTGCACGCAAGGCACGCATTCTGGCGACCATATCAGCACGTGCAGATAAAACGATGACAGGGGTAAATGTGCCAATACGTTGTTTTAACTCACTCAGCCAGCTAATCCCTTCTAAGGGCCCTTTAGGAAAGCCTATATCGAGCAGAATAAGATCAAATTGCTGCTCTGTAGATGCCTTAGAAAATGCATCCGGGTCGAGAAAGGCCGTTGTTTTATAGCCTTGTTGCTGGAGCGCTACTTGTAAAAAATCTGCTTGGTGCGCATCGTCTTCGATAATAGCGATATGAAAGGCTTTTGCGCTAGCCGATTGCACGGGGATATCGCTAGCTGGGCTGGGTTGTTGAGCGGCTGTATTAACGATCTGCTCTATAACATTGCTTAAACGTGTTAATGCATCCTGAACGCGCTGTCGCTGTTGGGTGCGGGCATCGGTTTGTGTTAATAACTCTAGCAGTTGATCTTCTAAAGCTTTGGCCGCTGAGCTAATCGCTGGGAAACGAAAGGTTTCACCACTACCAACAAGTTTATGTGCGCCTTGCGCCATGGCAGTGAGTGCTTTTTTATCCCAGTTAACATCCTGAAGGTACTGCCAAGCCGCACTAATGGATGAAAGTTGCTTAGGTAAACCCTTTACATAGTCTTTGGTGAGTTTTTCAAGCTTAGTTTCATAAGACAACTTATCCATATTTACCTCTAGTCAAACGGTTCAAGCAAATTATTCGTTGGCTGCAGCATTAGCCTTGCAGTGAATGATTTTCTAATAGTGTCGAGCGGCTATTGATATAGCAACTGTAAACCCCTAGTGTTTAAGTGCAGTAATGATATTTTTCCACATCGCATCGGGCGCAGCGTAGGGCGCATAAATTGCCAGCCTATCGGCATAGTCGCCATACTTTTCTTTTAATTTATCGGCGATTTCATGCGGCTCTCCACGGGTGCAAAATGCCTCTAAAAAATCCTCATCAATATAACCACCTAAAGCATCCCACTTGCCTTCTTTTGATAGTCTGTTCAATGTGGGCTGTAAGTCGCCCATACCAATGGCATCCATCGGTGGGCGGTAGGCGGGTGTAGAAGCATAAAAACCTAGGAGTGATTTTACGCTATTTTCTGCCGCCTGATAGGACTGCTCATCTTCACAGGTAATGACAATAGCGTTGATTTGTAGAATAAAGTCACTTTCTTTTTTGTTGGCTTTTTCAAGCCCACGACGAACAGCGGGCAGCGCTTTTTCTTCTAAAAAGGGCAAACTATTAAAGGGGTGAACAATCAAGCCATCGGCCACTTCACCGGCGACCTCGGTCATTTTTGGGCCTAAAGCACCCAATAAAATCGGTGGTATGCCATAAGGGTTAGGGCCTGGATTAAACATTGGCGTCATTAAGGTATGTTGGTAATACTCACCCTGAAAGTCCAAGCGTGTGCCATGTTGCCAACAATCAAAAAATGCTTTTACCGCTAAAATATATTCTCGCATGCGTGCTGCTGGCGGATTAAATGCAATACCAAAGCGTTTTTCTATATGGGCTTTTACCTGTGAGCCTAAGCCCAGCATAAACTTTCCTTTGGAGTGCTTTTGTAAATCCCAAGCTTGGTAGGCGATATGTGAAGGGTTGCGTGGAAAAGCCACGGCAATGCCAGTGGCAATATCAAGTGCTGGCGCGTGTTCGCTTGCAAGTACCAAAGGCAAAAACGGATCCCAGCTGCCCTCCAAGGTATAAACACCATCGTAACCGATGGCTGCTAGGCGTTTAGCTTCTTCGGCTGCATTTTCTAATGTGGCGTAAAAAGGGCCATCGATTTTCATTCTATTGCCTGTGATTTATGGGTGAGTTAAGGCGCTAACTTCGCATTGACTTGATTGCGCCCGTTTCTTTTGGATGTGTATAGCGCTTCATCCGCTAAGGCGATCAAAGCCACTGCATTTTCGTTTGGGAAATCCGTTGAACAAGCAATACCCGCAGAAAATGTACACGAGAACTCTGTACCTCCATGAGTAAAGCGTAGGCTAGAAAAATGCAGCCGAAGCTTGTTAATAATCTGTAGCGCCGAGTCGACGTCGCAATCGGCTAGCACAGCAACAAACTCTTCACCGCCATAGCGACCAATAATGTCGGATTGACGTAACTGCTGGCGTAATAGCATCGCCAAAGAAGAGATCACCACATCGCCCATGGCGTGGCCATAGTTATCATTGACGCGTTTAAAGTGATCAATATTCAACATAACGATAGCAACCGGTGTTTGGCTGCGTCGCGATCGAATTAAGGCAAGCTCTGCTTCTTCTTTAATGCTTGCATGCTTGAGTAGGCCAGTTAGGCTATCACGATTGATTTGTGCTGTTAGTAAGCGGGCTCTTTCAACGCGTACGGTAACCGATGCAATCAGCTGTATATCGGAAATCGGCTTGGTTTGAAAATCATCCGCGCCACGTTCCAAAGCTTGGATTTGCAAGGCGGGGTCGGTTTCTGCTGAAAGGTAAACAATAGGAATATTTGACCAGTTTTCATGTTGACGAATAACACCTGCAAGATCATGCCCCGAGTAATCTGGCATATGCAAATCCATCAGTATAAGTTCCGGTCGAAAAGCAGAGATTTCTTCAATTAAAGTTTCAGGGCGTTGCAGAATTTTTACTTCCATACCTGCCCCAAGCAATGTTAGCTGGTAGTGGCGAGCAAGCGTAATATCATCGTCAATAATCATAACGCGTGGCGGTTCGGCTTGTTCTTGCTCAAGTATCTGCACTAAGCGATTTACCAAGTGGGGTATATCTAAGGGCTTAATAAAGTAGCCTTGTGCACCAAGTTGTGCAGCGCGTAAGCGGGAGTGGAAATCGTCATGTGCGGAGATAAAAACCACAGGACAGCGCAACTCGCGTAAGCCTGGCAATAAGCTGAGTAACTCGGTAGTGTCGATATTTTCTTTGGCTAAAATAACGTCCAAGAGCAGTAAATCGGGCTGCTCATTATGGCTAGCATGCTCGGCATCTGCAGCCAGCGAAAACCATTTGACGATAAAACCAAAGGATTCCAACTGCAGTGAAAGCTCCTTGGCGAGGTTGCTATCATCTTCTATAAGCCAAACGGTTTTTTTATCTTGTTTGCTGCTAGCACCCATGGCGTTATAGACGATGGGTGCGTGAGGGGTGACTTTTTGATCTAGCGTATCCTGCAAGGCAATAACCGCTTGCAAGAATGATTTCTGTGCTTCTTCGTTAATTGCAAGGGCGGTGTTGTTAAGCCATGCATTCACTTCCAGCTCAAGCTTTTTTGCTTGTTCGCTTAGCTCAACTAAGCCAAAGGTGCTGCCCGAGCCGGCCAATTTATGTAAACGATGGCGAAGCTCATCTAAAGTGTTGCGATCTTGTTCTTCGTGGCCCAAGCTTTCGGCCAGCGTTTGCAGTATCAGCATCTCGCTGGGCAGTTTGCTTTGGTAGTTCTCACGCAGTAGTTGGAGTTTTTGCTCGGTGGTATAAGTATTTTTATTATTCGGCATAGTCGAGTGCAACGCGTGTGAGTCTATTAGCTAAGTGCATAAAGCTTACGATTCTACACTTTTCATAGCAACACAATAGCGCGCTTGCAGGCTAGATACGATCAAGCTTTGATTAAGGCAAACAGTGTATTGATAATTGTTTTACTGTTGTATTGAGGGTCTTGACCTATCATCAAAGCCGCCTCGGCTAAAGCCGCCATTATCATACGCATAATTAGCTCTTTATCTTTGGCAGCTTGTTCATTATCAACAGTTGTCGTTATGTTTAAGCCTTTGGCAAGTAAGATATTATTGGCTTTGGCGACCACTTTGGATGTCTTCCAACGATCCCTGCCTAGCACGTGCGGTGCATCAATTAGCACGATTTGTGCAAAACCTGGCTGCTTACAAAGCTCAACAAAATCATCCCAACGTCTTTGTAAGTCGAGCTCTTCGCCTTGCTTGGCGATGCTGTCTAACCACGCTAGCAGTTGTTCTTCCATATAATCGTTAACGGCGCTGAACAACTGTAGCTTATTGCCAAAGTGGTGATAAATAGGGCTAATTGTTAAGGCAGTGTCAGCAACAATTTCTTCTAAATGCGTGTTTTCGAAGCCCTTTTCACCAAATACCTTACAGGCACTGAGTAAAATCAGCTGCCGAGTTTCTTCCGCTCGCTGTACTTGCGTTTTTTTAGGGCTTGCTTTTTTACTGCTCATTTAAAGAGTCCTTAGGCTTTTGGGCGCGTATTAACAAGGCTTGCTGATATGCGAGCGTATTTTACCATTGTTTATCTACATAAGTGGGCAAGTTCGCAGATAAAACAGTGAATGGCATTTACATAATTAACTTACATAACTGAATTATGTATGTTACATTTTAGCGCATTACACACGCTTAATATTGCTTTGCGCTGTTTTTCTTTTGGAAAATAGCAGCGCTAAAAGGCCAGCGTCTTGTAGACAGAATAAAAATAAAATCCATAGGGGTTAGGAAATGAGAGTAAACAAGCTTGTAATAATTGCTATTACAATTCTTTTTATATCCGGCTGTAAAAACGACTTCACCATTGGTGGGCCGCTATACGATAAAATTTTTGGCCATGAAGATTCCCCTTTGGTTTATTGTCATGCGCCAGTACCTGTATCACCAATCGTAACAAGTGGTTTTGGTTTTAATGAGAAAAACACCCGAAACCAGCCATCAGATATCAATGCTTCTAATGTTGCGCAGCTAAACCTTAAGTACACGGTTGTGGATGAGAAAGAAGAGATCCGCCGTGGTGCACCCGCTGCGACAGAAGATGTTCTTTACTACACAGGTGTAGATAAAGCTTACGCGTTAAACCGTGAAAGTGGCTGTGCTTATTGGTATTACGAGCCACCCAAAAAGTATGGCGCAATAAGAAGCGCCTCTGTATTGTTGGTTGATGAGCCAACATTGAATAAGCGTATTGTTATTATTGGTACACGCCATGCAGAAGTTATCGCTTTGGATGCTAATACAGGCCAGCCTTTGTGGAATGTGTTTGCAGGTAACCAAGGTTGGTTAACCATTAATGGGGTAAATAAGAACAAATCAATGATAACCGGTGGTTTGCAGTATCATGATGGCGTTGTATATGCACCAATCGCTACCCACGAAGTCGCCGATGCAGTTTTGCAGCCGGTTTGCTGTAAGACACATGGTGTACTAACGGCGATTGATAGCGAAACCGGTGAAATTCTTTGGGATTACCAAACAACCGCAAAAGCGACTATGCAAAATGGCGACCCTACTAAATTCGGCCCTAGCGGTGCAGCAATTTGGTCTACGCCATTGGTAGATGTAGCTAGAAACCAAGTATTAGTTAGCACAGGCCAAAATTTTACTAAACCGCTAACGCATAACTCCGACGCAGTGGTTGCATTGGATATGACGACCGGAAAAGAGAAGTGGGTATTTAAAGGCACACCGGTGGATTTTTATAACTCATCCTGTGGTGTCGATAACCCACCATTCCCGAACTGCCCTTCGCCAAGCTACGACTACGATATGATTACGCCTATATTGGCGCGTGATAACGTCAATAATCGAGATATCATCGTCTCCGCGGATAAAGGGGGTACGGTGTATGGTTTAAATCCTGTCGATGGTGCAGAGATTTGGCGCAATAAAGTCGGTGAAGGCGGCTTATTAGGGGGCGTTCACTGGGCCATGGCGATTGATGATCAGCATGTGTACACCGGTATTGCGGATTTCAAAGTGCCCAAAGCGGCAATTTTAGGCAGTACTTTGGCGGATTTATTAGAAATATCCCCTTCGCAAGTACCCAATGCAAAGCCCGGTATTTATGCGCTTCGTTTATCTGATGGCACAGTTGCTTGGCAAAAAAGGCCGCAGCATTCCTATAATGGCCAAGATTACGATTCTATCTTCTCAGCAGGTGTCTCTGTTACCAATGATGTTTTATTTGCAGGCTCACTGGATGGAAGAATCAGAGCTTTTAATACAGCTAACGGTGACGAGTTGTGGAGCGATTACACAGCCCATGGCGTAACCGATGTGATGGACAGAAAAGGTAATGGGGGTGCTATAGACTCTGTAGGCCCTGTCATTGCTGGCAAGCACTTGATCCTAAACTCCGGTTATAGCGTGTTTAATATCGGTGGTAAAAACCCATGGCAAGGCGGCCCGGGTAATGCGATATTTGTCTATACCTTGCCTTAAGCAACGGTGTAGATCTAAAAACAAGCTATCGTTGGTTTTATAGGCCAGCGATAGCGACAAGCAGTTATAAAATAATAAAAATAAACTGGTCGTCAAAAGCGTGTTCTGCTTGACACAAGTAGGGGTGCATGGACTTGAGTGCTCAGCGAGGTACATCCGAAACGCTGCTTAAATACGTGAATGCTTTAGCGGAATGGTTTATCGCAGATAGCTTCAACGGCAATATAGAAGAGCGAACTCGCGCAAGAATGTTAGCTAACGGCATTATCATCTCTTGGTGTGGTTTGTTGCCTTTTGTGGCTTTATTGGAGCTCGTGTTTATTGGCTATCCCAATGCACAGCTATTGGCCTTGGCGATTTCTGTATCCTGCGTTTTTATTTGGATAATAGGCCTGCTTTCGTTGCGCTTTTTGAGTAGCTTTAGCTTCTGTATACACCTTGTTGTTTTCTCCGGTATTTTTTGTATATCTGTTGCTGCGTATTTTACCGGCGGTATTTATTCGCCTGTATTAATTGCCATTATTCTCCCGCCAGTTATTGCCTCTGTTTTAGCATCAGTACCCAGTGCCTTTGCTTGGGGTGGTTTTAATATGGCGGTGTGTATAGCGCTATACGCACTGGATAAGCAAAACTTTTTTATGCCTAGCATTATCCCTGAATCGTTATACACGCTAGTACTTGCGATTTTTTATGGCTTTGCCTGCTTTCTTGTTTTGGGTGTTATCTATATGCATGAGCATATCGATGCGCAGTTTAAAATTGCCCTAGAGTACGAGCGCAAAAAAATGAATGCCTTAGCGCACCTAGACCAGCTCACGGGGCTTGCTAACCGGCTTGGCTTTAATAAAAACCTACAATCCGCCATGGAAAAAGCCGCAGAAGCAAGGCGTAAAGTCGGCATTATTTATTTGGATTTGGATAACTTTAAACCCGTTAATGATAGCTATGGCCATGAGGCGGGCGACCAAGTGTTAAAGGCGGCCGCCGAGCGAATGCGTTTACATATTCGAAGCGCCGACACCATAGCGAGATTAGGCGGCGATGAGTTCGTTGTTATTTTAGACAGCATTGATGGCAAAGATCGCGTTAAAGATATCGCCAAGGCCATGGTGAAAGAAATCGGTACGCCCCTAATGTTTGGGCAGACAGAATTGCGCGTGGGCGCGAGTGCAGGCATTAGTCTCTATCCGGATGATGCTTGCGAAATAAAAGAGCTGTTAGATGTTGCAGACAAAGATATGTATGCAAATAAACAGCAAAAATGTAGCTTGGCTTAGCATTCGCTGCAAGTGAACTTTTTAGTAATACAATAATACAAGGCTTAGTTTACTATGATTTTTTCGATGAGAAATTTTTTGATTTCTTTGCCATTAATAGTGGTGCCGCAAACGCTATTGGCGGCAGAACAAAGTATCGAATCCCTAACCATAACAGCCTCAAGGCAAGCGCAAGAAAGCAATAATTTAAGCCTAACCGCGATAAAAAATGTCAACGATGTCAAAGCACTACATATTAGTGAGGTGTTAACCCAATCCCCAGGTACATGGATTAGCCGCGGCAACGGCCAAGAACACCTTACAGCGATTCGCTCGCCTGTTTTAACCGGTGCTGGCGGTTGTGGCCCTTTTTTGATGACAGAAGATAACGTGTCCTTACGTGCACCGGCATTCTGTAATGCAAACCAGCTATTTGATGCCAATTTTGAGCAGGTCGATAGTATCGAAGTGTTGCGCGGGCCTGGTACAGCGTTTCACGGATCCAACGCCATGCACGGCGTAATTAATATGATCTCCCCCCGTTTTGCAGAAAAACGCTACACCGCCGTAGGAGTGGAGTATGAAAACTCGCATGAGTTTTATCGCCTATCTGTGGATCACCGTGACGAAAACTGGCTCTTACAATGGAACGGCGCCAAGGATAACGGCTATAAAGACGATTCCGGCTATGAGCAACAAAAAGTGCGCTTTAAATACCGTAACCGAGGCGATAGCTGGTCGCTAACGCATCATGTAAACCTTGCTTATCTTGACCAAGAAACGGCAGGTTATGTTGATGGTAAAAATGCCTATAAAGACAGCGCGCGTAAAAAGGAAAACACCGATCCAGAGGCTTTTAGAAGGGCCTCGTCCTTTCGCTACCACGCCGAGTGGGCTTTGGATGTGAACGCCCACCTCGATATCTTAATTACTCCGTATGTGCGCGCCAATGAGATGGAGTTTCTTATGCATTTTCTTCCGGGCACACCGCTTGAGGAAAACGGCCACAATAGCGTAGGCTTTTTATCCGCCTATTATATTGCTGTGACGGATTATTTTAATGTGGTAACAGGCTTGGATTTTGATTATACCGACGGTTATTTGAAGCAGACGCAGAGTCTGCCTGGTTTTGGACCATTCCCGCAGGGTAAACACTACGATTATGACGTTAACGTTGCTACCACGGCTGCTTTTATTCAAGGTGAGCTATCCATCCTTGAGGATATAACGCTTACTTTGGGCAATCGCTGGGAATACGCACGTTA
>Ga0209075_1001323_pt1 | contig 23360 bp, 17 predicted proteins | sample Stecom2011_FD_187523 | JGI IMG/M metagenome (GOLD analysis project Ga0209075, IMG submission 187523) | Agricultural soil microbial communities from Utah to study Nitrogen management - Steer compost 2011 (SPAdes) (version 2) | ecosystem: Environmental > Terrestrial > Soil > Agricultural land...
GCCCATTCGGCACCATGAAACATTTCACCACTGCCAACTTGGTTTAAGCTGTCAGGGGTGATAATGCCTTTACGGTCGTCGTCAGAGCAACCGGCTAAGGTGAGTGTTGTAATTAGAGTGGCTAGAGGCCACCAAGTGCGCATGCGTTTTATGTTAAATAACATGGCGCTTTCCTCCTAAACTTTAATGTAAGCCACTTAGAAGCGGTAAGCTAAAGAGCCAACCACTATTTGCACTGTTTCGTCGTAAACCGGTGCACCCATCAACCAGTAGTTACCGGTATTGTTGGCGTTAGGTGTTATTGCGTAACCTAGTGCCCAGTCGGCTTCTTTGTAGTCTTGTACTAGGTAAGCAAGCTTTAGAGTTAAGTTTTCTTTGGCTAACCAGTCACCGTAAAGACTCAGTTCTTTTAAGTTGGATTTGAGTGTGGAGTAATTAGCACCGCTACTGGCTTTAATATCGATATCACTGGTCATAACAATGATGTCTGAGCCTAAATTCCAACGGCCGTCTGCAGTGACTTTACCTTTCCCGCTTAAGCCAAAGGTGTAAGTGCTCATGTCGTGTTTAAGTTGCTCAGTAATACCCGCTTGTTTACGAGTACCGCTCTCAAGGGTAGCGAAGAGCGTTCCCGATAAACGGTTGGAAGGGAAGTAGTCGGCAGTGATAGTCGTAGCCATACGCTGATCATTTGTTAAGCCTAGTTCAGACTTGGTGTAATCATCTTCTTTCCAGGTTACTTCTACCCCTAGCGCTAAAGAATCCAGAGCATTCCAGGTGGCATTTAACACTGCTTGGCTACGGTTAACGCTGGCTAAATGGTATTTGCGTAATGCTTCATTATTACTGGTGATGTTGTCTTCGTACGTACTGCCGGTGCGCTGACCGTAACTGCCTTTAATACCTGTACTTAACTGACTGCCCCAACGGCTGCGTAAACGGAAGTGAGCCGTTGCTTCTTCGGTGTTACTACGGTCTGAAAGCTCTTTGTTACGATCTATCTTTGCAACTTTGGCACCTACTAATAGGTTGGAGTTGCCAAAGAGGCTGACGTTAGCGTCTAAGTCTGCTGAGTGGCGAGTGTAGTCGTGAGAACGGGTGTCTCTTAGCTTGCCAAACTCACTTTTTAAGTTGTTGTATTGTCGACGTTGAGAGTCGCGGTCATCAAAGCGGTAGTTAGCACGTAACATAATGCCTTGGTTTAAACGATGTGTTGCCCGTACACCAAAGCGGGTGGTATCTAAGGTAGCATTTAGAGAGTTACCGTTTAGTGCGGCTAAAACATCATTAAAAGTGATGTCATGTACTATCTCATCGTCTTGTTCGGCTCGAGCAACGTCTAGCTCGGTACTAATTTTGGTTGCGTTGCTAATGGAGTAAGCCATAGAGGCGTTAGCTTGATAAAAGTTGTTTTCTGGAGCCAGAGAAAGCATCTTTGTATCAGGTGCATTGATATTAAGAGAGTTAGGGTCTTGGACAAAAAAGTAATTGTTATCTAATTGCCTAAATTGAGACAAATTATAACCAATTCGACCCTGCATCTTAGGTGTAAAGTATTCTAATGAAACGCCAATTTGGTCTGTGCGTTGGTTGATAGGAGAGGGCATCTGAAACCCTGTTCGATTAAACCAAGAGCCAAAGCCTTGTAGGTCGCTTCCAGTTTTATCTTCACGGTTAACCACCAAGTTCATACGCCAGCGTGGGTCGATAACTTTTTGGCCACTTAAGCGAGTGATAGCGCGCTTGTGCATGATGTCAAAACTGTCGGTGTGATCCGCAAGCTGCTCACCAGATTGCAGTTGAGGTAACAATAAAGAGTTGCCGGCAAAAGGTGCTTGAAGGTCTAAATATTGATACTTAGGTCGCTCGCGGTATTCCACTTGTGCACTGTAGTTACCTTGTTCGCCAACTCTAGCGCGTAGGTAAGGGTGGTTTGTTCCTGCCCCTTGCACTTGTAAGTGCGTAAAGCGATTATCTTTCTTCTCATTTTTTTGAATGATTTCAACATCAACACTCAGTTCTTCGCCTTCTTTTACCGGACCTGTGTATCTGTTAGGGCGAACACTGTCTTTGTTAAGGTAGAGTGTTTGAACTTCTACCTCAGATTTCTCAGGCCCGGGTGTTATGGCGGTCGATGGAGGAGTGGCAGCCCAAACTACACTGGTAACACTGCCAGCTACACCAAGGAACAATAGCTTACTGACTCTATTATGCTTAGGACTCATAATATAACTCCTATATTAACCAGCTATTGGCGGAAGAAACTGCCGCCAGGGTGGTTTGAGCCATGCACTTGGGAGTGGCAGTTCACACAGCCTTTACCCACTTGCATTATTTCATTAGGTTTATTCCCCATTAAGTCTGCAGGGTGTGCGTTGTCGGTTAGGTGACAGCTTTGACACAGTTGTGCTGGGCGCGAGTTAAGCATGGCAGGGTTTACCGAACCATGCGGGTTGTGACAGTTAATGCAGGCTTCTCGCACGGGCTCGTGTTCCCACATAAAGGGTCCACGTTTTTCTGCATGACATTGGTAACAGGTTTCGTTGACATCGCTGCCACGCAACAGTGTTGGCGTTAAGGTGCCGTGAGGGTTGTGGCACTCGGTACATACCAGTTGACCTTCTTTAACAGGGTGGTGGTATGGGCGGTTGAAGTCAGAGCGACGCTCTAAGTGACAGCTAGTGCACAGTTCTAGTTGTGTTGTTGTGCGCAGTAAGCGTTCGTTCTTGTTGTGCATGCGATGGCAGTCGATACAAGCCATGTTGCCAAGCTCGTGTGGGCCGCCTGACCAATGCATGCGGTCACCACCGGCGTGACAACCCATACAGGTGCTGTTAACCGTATTAGAGGTGACGTCTTCACCTAATTTAAAGAAGTGTTCGAAGTTGGTGCCATGACAAGCAAAACACATCATGGTGACCTTACCGTCTTTTGCGAAACCAGCGGGAGTGCGCGGGTCAGACTCTACAGCATGCGGTGATTCATACATTAAACTGATATGCGCACGTAAGTCTGCTTCGTGTTTATCGGACAGTAGTGGCTGAACAAGGCGCAGCTCTTGTTCTATATCTTCGGCAATTTTTTCAGCGTCGGCAGCAATGGTTGGAGAGCTGAAAAAAAGTAGGGCAGCTAAACCAGTAAGCAGAAAGTGACTTAGCGCTTTAGACCAAAAGTTAGATTGCATAGTCAAGGCACATCTCCTTGTTTCAGTAACTACTTAATCGCTTAGGAAGTGCGATTATAAAAATACATAACCTTAAAAAATGTCAGGTCTTAATAAGCATAGACTAGATTTAATGGTTAGGTGATAGGTAAAAAGCTGCCAATAACGTATAAAACGAATAAAGCATGGAACTTTATCGGATAAGTACAGATTTTTAGAATTTCAACTAAATGGGCATAAAATTTATTTTTTGAATCTAAATAGCGCATAATGCCGGGTTTTAATTCATATGTTTTGAGCCAGTTGTGAAAAATAATGCCATTGGTAGTACGTTTATTGTTGCAGGCACAGCCCTAGGTGCCGGCATGCTTGCCATGCCTCTTGCTACCGCAGGAATAGGGTTTTGGACAACGTTGTTAATGTTGGTTGGCTTGTGGGCGGTTATGAGCTACACCGCTTTACTATTGGTCGAGGTGTATCAATATAATGATACTGATACTGGTTTAAGTTCCTTAGCCTATAAGTATTTAGGCCGTTCAGGACAGTGGTTAACGGGCTTATCTATGCCGTTTTTGATGTATTCTTTGGTCGCAGCTTATCTCGTTGGAGGTGGCGATATTATTCAAGTATTTGTCGCCACTGTGCTTAATCTTGAAATTCCTAGCTACTTTGGTGTTTTACTCTTTGCTTTAGTGGGAGCCATTGTCGTTTGCATAGGAACGCACTCGGTTGACCTAGTTAACCGTCTGCTGTTTACAGCTAAATTGTTGTTTTTAACCGTTATGCTCGTGCTATTACTACCTCATGTGCAGCATGTAAATATTCTAACGATGCCAACCGCGCAAGCATTAGTGCTGTCGGCCATTCCGATTGTTTTTACCTCCTTTGGTTTCCACGGCAGTGTGCCTAGCATTGTGAACTATATGGAGGGCGATACCAAAAAATTACGTTGGGTGTTTGTTATAGGCAGTGCCATACCATTAATGGTGTATGTTCTGTGGCAATTAGCAACGCTTGGCAGTATTAATACCGATACCTTCTTAGGCGTGTTAGCACAAGCTTCAGGCATTAATGGATTGTTGGCTGCGATTAAGACCGTTGCAGAAAGCGCATATTTAGAATTGGCCGTGCGTATGTTCGCAGGGCTTGCATTAGCGACCTCGTTTTTAGGGGTAGCATTGGGGTTGTTCGATTTCTTAGCCGATGTCTTTAAGCGTAAAAACAATACTCTAGGTAGGTTTCAAACTAGCTTGCTTACCTTTATACCCCCTTTGTTTTTTGCCTTATTTTACCCTAAAGGCTTTGTTTTTGCCTTAGGGTTTGCAGCCATCGCTTTGGCTGTTCTTTCGTTATTATTACCGTCAATGCTGGCACTTAAAACACGTAAGCAACATGAACAGAGATATCAGGTTAAAGGCGGAAAACTTAGTTTATATGGAGTGTTTGGGTTAGGGTTGATGATTATTGTGATTCAACTCGCCATAGTTGGTGGAGCATTACCAGAGGTAGGCTAGCCTTACTTACAGGCAGTGAATGGCTATAAATATCTGAATAGTATCTTGGACGATTTAACCATCGTCATCTTGTGTTAATATCGATGCCAGCGTTTTTTAGGGAATAATAATTATATGCGGCTAAAAGCCATAAAACTGGCCGGTTTTAAATCCTTTGTAGATCCTACGACAGTTTCATTTGCCACTAATATGACGGGCATTGTGGGACCAAATGGTTGCGGTAAATCTAACACCATTGATGCGGTGCGTTGGGTGATGGGGGAAAGCTCGGCTAAGTATCTGCGTGGTGACTCGATGACCGACGTTATTTTTAACGGTTCGGCAGAACGTAAGCCCGTGGGCAAGGCAAGCGTTGAACTAGTTTTCGATAACAGTGATAGAAGCCTAAAGGGTGAGTACGCTGCCTATAATGAAATCAGTGTTCGTCGACAGGTAACACGTGACGGGCAATCTTTATATTTTCTAAACGGTACTAAATGTCGTCGTAAAGACGTGACAGATATCTTCCTAGGTACCGGTCTTGGCCCTCGCTCTTACGCCATTATTGAGCAGGGTATGATTTCTCGTTTAATCGAATCCAAGCCAGATGAGTTACGAGTGTATGTTGAAGAAGCAGCAGGTATTTCTAAATATAAAGAGCGTCGTCGTGACACAGAAAACCGCATGCGCCGTACGCAAGAAAACCTAGAGCGCTTAAGTGATATTCGCCAAGAGTTAGATCGCCAATTATCGCACTTGCAGCGACAAGCCGAAGCTGCAGAAAAATACAAAGAGCTTAAAGCCCAAGAACGAGAAAAGAAAGCTCAGTTACAAGCATTAAAGTGGCAAGTGTTGGATGAAGATTACCGTCAACGCGAGCTGCAAATTGCCCAGCATGAAACACAGTTCGAAGCCCATATGGCAGAACAGCGAGCAGTTGATGCTGAAATAGAGTCGTTACGCCAAGAGCACTATGAGAAGACACAGGTGTTCGACCTGGCACAAAACAAGTATTACGAAGTAGGTGCACATATTGCTCGCCAAGAGCAAAAAATAGAACATCAATCACAAATGAGCTTTCAGCTTGATCGTGATATGGCCGACGTTGAAAAGCAAATATTTGATACGCAGCGTGCCTTAGAAAATGACCAACTGCAGTTAGAAGAGGCCAGTGCCGAACTGGAAATGTTTGAGCCCGAGCTAGACTTATTATTGGCTGAACAAGAAGAAGCTAGTATTCAACTAATGAGCGCCGAAGAAGCTCAGCAAACTTGGCAAGAAAGCTGGGATGCCTTTACCGCACGTGCCAGTGAACCTACGCGTCAGGCAGAAGTAACTCAGACAAAGATTCAGTCAGCTGAACAGCAAATACTCCGTTTAGAACAACAGCAACAGCGCTTACAAGCCGAGCTAGAGCAGCTTGCACACAACCCTGAAAATGAAGAAATTATTCTTCTGCGTGAAGAAGTCAGTGAGTTAGAACTGCAAGCCGAAAGCCAACAAGAAGCCTTTGAATTACAGCAAAGTTTATTACAAGAAGGTCGAGAGAAACTAGAAACACTGCGTGTTCAATACGATGAAGGTAAATCTCGTTTAGTACAGTTACAAAGCCGTGAGGCAACATTGCAGGCTCTGCAAAAAGCCGCCTTAGGTCAGGGCTCCGAATCTGTGAGTCATTGGCTTGAAAGCCATCAGCTAGCTCGTAAACCCCGTTTAGCAGAACGCATACAGGTGGAGTCAGGCTGGGAAGTAGCGGTTGAAACCGTATTAGGAGAGTACCTCCAAGCGGTCGTGATAGATGACTTAGATCCCGTGCAGCATTGGCTAGAAGGGTTTAAAGAAGGGCAATTAGCGCTATGGTCGAGTAGTGCGAGCACCTCCACAGCCGCAGCGGATACGCTCTTAAGTAAAGTGCAAAGTAACGAAGAGCTGAGTGGCTTATTACACGGCGTAAAAACAGCATCAAATCTGGCCGAGGCGTTATCAATGCGCGCATCTCTAGCGGCCCATGAAACAGTGATAACACCAGAAGGCGTATGGCTAAGTAAACAATGGCTAAGAGTAAATAAAGCCGCCGATGGCGAAGGTGGAATGTTAGCTCGCCAACAAGAACTAGAGTTACTTGAAGAGCAAGTAGAAGAGCTCGATATACAAGTTGAGGAATGGGAAGTCGATTTAGATGCAGCGCAACTAAATTTACGTTCTTTAGAGCAGCAGCGTGATAACGCCCAGCGAGAACAGCAACAGCTTAGTCAAAAGCTAATGCAGTTATCTTCTCAATTATCGGGCAAGCAAGCGCGTGCAGAGCAGTTTAATATTCGCAGTACTAAGCTTGAGCAAGAGCTACAAGAAGTGAAAGAGCTGCAAGTATTAGAACGTGAAGAAGCAGAAATGCTCCGTCTGGCTTGGCAAGAAGCTATGGCTGCCGTAGATACAGACAGTGATGAACGCGATCGCTTGCAAGCTCAGCGACAGCAAGTACAGCAGCAACTTGAGCAAGCTCGAGGGCAAAGCCGTGCTCAGCAAGAGCAGGCGCATCAGTTGCAGTTGAAAGTTCAGGGGTTAAGAAACAGGCAGCAAGGAATTGAGCAAGCCGTTGAGCGTTTAGCCGAACAAATGCAGCGCTTAAATGAGCGCAAAGAGCAAATCCAATCAAATCAAAAAATTGACCACAGCAGCGACCTAGAAGAGCTAAAGTTACAGTTAGAAGAAATGCTAGAGCGTCGCTTAGAGGCTGAAGGCAATATGCAAACAGCACGACAGCAGTTGCACGCTGTCGATACTCGTATGAGAGAACTAGAGCAATTACGACAAGCGGCTGAGCAGAAGTCGCTGGATGTGCGTAATGAATTAGAGAAAGTTCGACTTGAGTGCCAAGCGTTAGATATTCGCCGCCAAGCATTGATCGAGCAGCTTCGCGAAGAGAATCTAACCTTAAAAGAGGTATTAGAAAACTTAAGCGAGGATGCTGATATCAATGAGTGGCAACGACAGTTAGAAGATATTAGTAGTCGAATTCAGCGATTAGGGGCTATTAACCTTGCGGCTATTGATGAATACAAAACTCAGTCTGAGCGACAGCAGTACCTGGCTTCTCAATACGACGATTTAGAAAAAGCGCTTAACACACTAGAAGGCGCAATTGAAAAAATCGATAAAGAAACTCGTAATCGCTTTAAAGACACCTTCGACAAAATTAATGAAGGCTTAGCAGAATTGTTTCCTAAAGTGTTTGGTGGTGGTCATGCCTCGTTAGAGCTCACCGGTGATGATATGCTCAGCACAGGTGTTGCTATTATGGCGCGTCCGCCAGGTAAGAAAAACAGTACCATTCACTTGCTGTCGGGGGGCGAAAAAGCCTTAACAGCTATCGCTTTAGTATTCTCGATCTTCCAACTAAATCCAGCGCCGTTTTGTATGTTGGATGAAGTCGATGCTCCTCTCGATGATGCGAACGTGGGGCGTTATGCTCGACTCGTTAAAGCCATGAGTGAAAAGGTACAATTTATTTATATCACTCATAATAAAATTGCTATGGAAATGGCATCTCAACTTATGGGTGTCACAATGCATGAACCAGGTGTGTCTAGATTGGTCACAGTGAATGTGGAAGAGGCCGCGGTATTAATAGAACAGTAAAGAATTACTGCAAAAAAAGCCGATTTATGTAAAACTTTGCGAATTATTTATATTATTAGCGTCTTAGTAGCGTAACTTTTAGTTTTTTGAGGTTTTTATAGTATGGAATGGAGTTGGCGCACCGTTTTAATTCTCCTCGGCTTGTTGTTAGTCGCCGGGGTGCTGTTCGATGGTTTTAGACGTATGCGTAAGGCGCGTGCAGAAGCATTGCGCTTTGATTTAGAAAAGGAAGTTGGTTCAGACGAACTCTATCATAACCCAGAATTACCAGGCACTTATCGTGTTGTTGGTTCACATACCACCGATGCTTCATACGTAGATGATCCTATCTTTGCACAAGATGATACTGAAGAAGTTCATGTACAAGAGCCGTTTTTTGATGAAGAACCCGCAGCAGCAGAAAACATAGTTGTAAGTACATCTGCTGTTGATGATGTTGCCGACCAAAGTAAGTATGAAAATACAAAACCACTAGACTCTAAAATTGAACCGGTAGATGAGCCTATTATTGAACAAGACCTGTCTATCGATGAACAAGAAGAGATGGCCGCAGACGCGAATCTTGAAGAAAATGAGTTTGAAGAGCATGAGCTTGAAGAGACAGTAGCTCAACAAAATGAGGCTCCTGAAGCTGAGACAGTGACCCCACGTCCTGTAAACTTAGATGAAGACTTTCCGGTATTACTGGATGTAGAAGAACTAGGCGCAGAAGAAGTTGCTCCACAGCCAACCTTTGCACAAACCGAAGAAGATACTGAAATCGATTTCCACGAAAAAGACGCTAATCCTTTCGCCGAATTAGAAATGGAAGAAGTCGATGCACCTGTTGAAGAAGTAAAAACTCAGCTTGAAGAAAATCCAATTATTGATGAAGACGCAGACTGTTTTGCCGAGCTCAATGAAAACAACGATGAACAAAGTGTCGATGACGACTTAAGCGCTGAAAGCAATGAGTCAGAGTTAGACACAAAAGTTGAAGAAGAAACAGTTGAGAGCATTGATGCTGAAATCGAAAAGCCTACTGAACCTGCGCCACTCTTATTCGCTAGCGCTGAGGCAGAGAAACTAAGTGATAGAGCAGAACCGCAATTAGCGTTAGTCATTCATTGTATTTCGCGCGATGAAAAAGGCTTTTCAGGTGCCGATATTGTTAACCTATTTACCGAGTGTGACATTCGCTTTGGTGAGAGAGAAATCTTCCACCGATTTGAACAGCCAGGTGGCAAAGGTAATATTCAATTTTCTATAGTACACAGTTTTGAACCGCGTCACTTCTCGCCTGAAACCATATTAGACGACCACTTCCGTGGGTTGAGCTTATTTATGAAACTGCCTGGGGCTAAAGATCCAAGCGCTGCTTACGAAGCAATGTCGACCGTTGCACGCTTGTTAGCTAAACACTTTAATGCAGATTTGTATGATGGTGAGCGCAGTGCTTTGACTCAGCAAACCATTGAACATGAGCGCCAGCAAATTGTTGATTTTGAATTTCGACAAAAAGTGGCTGCTAGAAAACAAGCACTGTTATAGTCACTTATTATTATGAACCAACAAAATGATCTATTTGCCGATGAACCGCAGGGTTCTTCGGCCACTTCTTCTGATATCCAACAAAAGCTTACCCAGTTAAAAGATATTATTAATGAGCATAACTATCGCTATTATGCGTTAGATGAGCCAAGTATTCCTGATGCCGAATACGATCGACTCATGCGTGAACTACAGGCATTAGAAACTGCTCATCCAGAACTGGTAACTCCAGATTCGCCGACACAAAAAGTAGGTGCGCCGGCGTTAACTCGTTTTGAAGAAGTCGCTCATGAAATGCCTATGTTGTCGTTAGACAACGCCATGGATAAACCCGAATTCTTAGCGTTTTATCAGCGCCTACAAGAGCGTTTAAATACGTCAGATGATGTTGAGTTAGTGTGTGAGCCAAAATTAGATGGGCTAGCCATTAGCTTACTGTATGAAGAAGGTGTCTTAGTACGTGCCGCCACCCGTGGAGATGGTCAGACGGGTGAGAATGTAACAGCTAACGTACGCACTATTAAAAATATTCCCTTACGTTTACACGGTGACAATGTTCCAGCACGCGTAGAAATACGTGGCGAGGTGTATATTCCTTTGCAAGGGTTTGAAGAGTTAAACCAACGTGCCATAGAGCAGGGTGAGAAAACCTTTGCAAACCCACGCAATGCGGCAGCCGGTTCATTAAGACAATTAGACTCCTCGGTTACAGCAAAGCGCCCATTAGAGTTTTGTTCGTATGGGATGGGTGTTGTCAGTGATGATTATGCTATTCCTGCCACCTACAGTGAAATCCTTGAGCAGATAAAACGCTGGGGTGTGCGTATCAATGAACAAATGCGAGTGGTTAAAGACTTTGCAGACGCTCAAACATTTTATGAGAATTTAGGCGAAAAGCGTGCGGCACTGCCTTATGAAATTGATGGCACAGTATTTAAAGTTAATAGTCTCGCATTACAGCAGACGCTAGGTTTTGTTGCGCGTGCGCCGCGTTGGGCAATTGCCTATAAGTTTCCAGCAGTAGAAGAATTGACCGTACTACAAGGAGTGGATTTCCAAGTAGGGCGTACCGGTGCTTTAACGCCTGTAGCGCGTTTAAAACCAGTACAGGTGGCCGGTGTTACTGTCTCTAATGCTACCTTGCACAATATGGATGAAATTACTCGTTTAGACGTTCGTATCGGTGACACTATTATTATTCGTCGCGCGGGTGATGTTATTCCTAAAGTCGTCTCGGTTGTGTTAGAGCGTCGTCCAGATAACTCTCAAGAAATTCTATTACCAAGTCATTGCCCCGTCTGTGACTCTTTAGTTGAACGAGTAGAAGGCGAAGCCGTAGCGCGTTGTACCGGTGGTCTAATTTGTGCGGCGCAACGCAAAGAGGCTATTAAACACTTTGCCTCGCGTACAGCGATGGATATCGAAGGCCTGGGTGATAAATTAATCGAACAGCTGGTGGACGAAGATTTAATTGATAACGTTGCCGATCTATTTTATCTGACAAAAGAGCAGCTCGCCTCGCTTGAGCGTATGGCTGAAAAATCTGCACAAAATATATTGGATGCGTTAGAAACCTCTAAACAGACCACTCTTGGGCGTTTTATATACGCATTAGGCATACGTGAGGTGGGTGTAGTTACAGCAAACAACCTAGCGGCGCATTTTGGTTTTTTACAGCGAATTATTGATGCCGATATCGAGCACTTATTAGAGGTTCCTGATGTAGGCGTTATTGTGGCGTCTCACGTAAACAACTTTTTTACAGAACCACACAACTTAACCGTCATAGAACAACTACAGAAGGCCGGTGTTAACTGGATTGAACAAGAACCAGTGGCTGCTACCGACCTACCATTAACTGGGCAAACCGCTGTTATTACAGGAACTCTGGTTCAAAGTGGGATGAGTCGCACAGAAGCAAAAGAAAAGCTCGAAGCACTAGGCTGTAAAGTGGCTGGTAGTGTTTCTTCAAAAACAAGTTTTGTCGTCGCAGGTGAGAAGGCCGGCTCGAAACTGACAAAAGCGTTAGAGTTAAACGTAAACGTATTGTACGAAGACGACTTTTTAGAGTTCTTAGAGCAATATTAAAAAAGGCTTAGCGGATAAACCGCTCAGCCTTTTTATAACCGAATTAGCCGCGTAAATCGTCGTCTAATTCATCAGGTTCTACGAGTAGAGACTCTTCTTCTAGGTTTGGAAAGACCACCAACAGGGTTTCATCATTCTTTAACCCTTTCGTCCAACGCTTTAACCATAGATCTAAAGCAATGCTTTTAGGTTTGCAATCACTCCAGTCACCCGTTGCCCATTGCGCTGCGTAATCGGCATGTGGCCAGATGGGTAAACAGTTATCGCCTTCGGCACTTAAAGTCACCCAGCCTTCATCGTTTGCCAGGCTCCAAATTTCACCGTGCTCGGTCACTTTATCGATAAAGTACTGATAACGCTGGTAGTTAGACAGGGTCAGGGTGTTGTCGCGTTCAGTAGCGGATAGTTCAAAGCTCATTATTCGCCTTCCCATTCGCCATCGGTTTCATCATCAGCGATTTCAGTCACTACGGTATCACCACACTTAGCACACTTACCTTCGATATAAACCACGCCTTCGCGCTCGTATTCTTTAGGTTCGATCATACCTAAGTCCATTTCTAGACAAGTATTGCAAAAAGTTTGTGTTAAGAAGGCTTCTTGATCTTCTTTATCACGGGCGTAAAAGTCTCGTTCTGTTATTTCCATTATTGGATTCTCAATAGTGTTTAAGAGTGTGTAAGTGGCTCTGCTTTCTTCCAGCGTGTATATAGCATGCTACTAAAAAAGAGTACAAGGGTACTGATGCTTAATAACCAGCCCCACAGGCTTCCGCCTGGTGTGAAGGCTAATAGCACCGCTAAAACAAAATAGAACATGCTCATAAATGACAGCCAAGTCGCTGTGCGATGTCTTTTTTGTAATAACCCGGGAATTAAAATTAAGAAGGGCAGTATTTTAAATAGCCACAGTCCTAATCCTGCTAGCCATAGCATGGCAGTGCTTGCTTCGCTGTTAGCTGGTGCGTTAGCAATGGTTTGACCTAGCAGTATTAAAAGAATGAATACGTAGGTGCTGGCCATTATTCGATAAGCAATGGTGGTTTTCATTAAGCGTTCTCAGCCAGTAATTTTTTAGCCAGCAAAGCGATGCGTTCGCCTTGCGCTTGGCACAGTTCGATTTCTTCTTTAGAAAGATCGTGATCATTTTTACTGCCTGCCCAATGGCTAGCACCATAAGGCGTGCCGCCAGCCTGTGTTTGCAGTAAACCTGCTTCGGTATAAGGAATGCCACAGAAAACCATGCCATGGTGTATTAAAGGCAACGCCATGGTGAGTAATGTACTTTCTTGGCCGCCGTGCAGCGAAGAGGTTGAGGTGAAAACCCCAGCGGGCTTATTGATTAATGCGCCGGTTAACCAGAGTGGGCTAGTACCATCTAGAAAATATTTTAACGGAGCAGCCATGTTACCAAAGCGGGTTGGGCTTCCCATTACTAAGCCGGCACAGTGTTTAAGGTCGTCGTCGGTGCAGTAAATAGCGCCGCTTTCCGGAACAGGCGGTAGGCTAGCATCAGTATCTGGTGATACAGATGGCACAGTACGAATACGTGCTTCTATACCGGCAACACGTTCAATGCCACGAGCAATTAACTGCGCCATCTTGGCTACCTTGCCATGACGGCTGTAATACAACACTAGTACATAGGGTTGGCTCACTTCACGATCTCCAGCACTAAGTGTGGTGGGCGACCGATACGTGCTTGATTACCAGCAACTACAATAGGACGCTCAATCAGCTTAGGGGTATTTACCATAGCTTCTATTAAGTCGGCTTCGCTTAGCTCGGTGTTATCCAATCCAAGTTCTTTATAAATGGTTTCTTTAGTACGCATTAATTGACGTGCTTGAATGCCCAGTTTTTGTAATAATTCGGCCAATTCATCAGCGTTAGGTGTATCTTTTAAATACTCTACAACCTCAGGCTCGATTCCTTGCTCTTGTAGAAGTGCTAAAGTTTCACGTGATTTTGAACAGCGTGGGTTATGATAAATGCGGATATTGCTCATAATAGAATCATTACTCATAAATAAAGGCTCAGAATTGAGCATGAAAATAATAAATACCTTATGTTAGCAGAGGAAACACGAATGCTAAAAAGATTTTGGAAAAGTATACGTATTGTAGGGCCGGTATTGTGGCAAACGGTCAGCCGCTTCGAAAATACAGAACGTCGACGTGACGCTGCTGCTTTGACCTACACCACATTATTTGCCTTAGTTCCTGTGCTGACGGTTATCTATGCCATCTTAAGTGCTATTCCTGCACTGCATGAGTGGGGCGGTGAAATTAACGCCAAAATGCTGAGCTACGTTATGCCAGAGGGCAGTGAGCAGATTTCTGAATATTTAATTGCCTTCAGTCAGCAAGCAAGACGCCTAACTTGGGTAGGGGTATTGTTTCTATTTATAACTTCTTTGATGCTTTTACGTACCATTGAAATTCAATTTAACAAAATCTGGAACGTTGATAAACCACGCTCAGGCTTACAAACTTTTTTTCGTTATTGGGCGGTATTAACACTAGGACCTGTGTTTATTATTGGCGCACTAACTGCCAGTTCGGTGGTCGCTTCTTTACCATTGATTACTAACTTAGAAAGCACGCCACTTTTAGTGCGCATGATTCCTTGGCTATTCAGTACAGCGGCATTAACCGCTATGTACATGTTGGTTCCAAACTGCCGTGTACCTTGGCGCAATGCCTTAATTGCAGCCTTTATTGTGGCGTTAGTACTAGAGCTTGGTAAGTTTTTATTTACTAGAATTATTGGATTGTTCCCGTCATATAAGCTAATTTACGGCGCTTTTGCAGCGGTACCTTTGTTCTTATTGTGGACTTATATGGCGTGGATGCTGCTGCTATTAGGGGCTGAGCTTAGTTATGCCTTAAGTCATTATGCTCCTAAAAATAGAAAGTTACCGACCTTATGGCGCCGTTTGTTGCTGGTTCATTTCTTGGTGAAACAACAAGAGAAGGGCGAGTTGTTAACTGAAAGAGAGCTGATTAAACGCGTAAGAGAGTTAACGCCGGTACAAGTGCGTGTCAGTTTACAAGAGCTGCAAAGACAAGGTTTAGCCACATTAACTCAAGAGAATCAGTGGGTATGGCTGCCTAATATTGAGCATTTTACTATTGTCGAGTTGTTTCAAGACATGACAATCACCGATTTAAACGCGCCTATGCCCGATGATGTTCGGATAGATACTGAGTTGCGCGAGCGTTGGCTAACCTGGCAAGAAACTCGCCGAGAGCATAGCCAACAAGTAATGGGTAAACCATTACAGACATTAATTTAAGGATTCTAATGAGCAAAGAAATACCTATTTTTGCAAATAATGCTGAACCTATGGCTGTTCTTAAAGTACATCCATGGCGTAGTGACTTATACGAAGAACTGCATAACAGGCCGTCTCCTGTTATTAATGGCTCGTGCCAAATTACGCACTTTACTTTGCTGTTAGATTCCGATGCGAATATTCAAGAATACGTTGCGGATTTATGTAAGCGTTTTAGTGTACCTGTGCCCAGTGAGCAGTCATCATGTTTTTATCAAGACTTTGGAGCGTTTGAGTTACGTTGGGAACAGCACTTAGAGTTCTCGAACTTTACTTTTATCTTTCCTGAGGATGAGCCCTTTGCCTCAGACACATTAAGCTATATTCCCAAAGATTGGCTAGCGGCTATGCCCGGTAAGCTTGTGGTAGCGTTAAACCTTGTGTTTATCGACCAAGAACCCAGTGAAGAAGAGTTGCGTTGGTTTGAAGGTCAGCGAGTATCGGGCTCCTATATTGCCGATGAGAAAGCACAAGTGTGGACGTCCTTTAAGCTTCATAGTGATGGCTTTGGGCGTATTCTGGTATCTAATAGAAATTTAACGCCTTATCAGAGTGGGCGCTTGGTACAGCGCTTATTCGAGCTTGAAACCTATCGTTTAATGTCGTTATTAGCACTTCCTATTGCGCGTCAGACCGGTCGTGAGCTGCATGAAACCGAAGAAAGTCTAACACGCTTGCACGACAGTATTGCAGATATTGAAGTTGAGTATGATGAGCGCCAATTATTACAAGAGCTCTCATTGTTAGCGGCCGATGTAGAGCGTCGACGCTCTAACACTAACTATCGCTTTTCGGCCGCAGTGGCGTATCACGATATTGTGGTTGACCGTTTAAATCAGCTGCGTGAAACCCCGATTGATGGCATGCAAAGTCTGCGTGAGTTTCTAGAAAGACGTTTAACGCCAGGTATTAAAACCTGTAATTCAGTCCGTGATCGTTTAGAAGATTTGTCTCGACGTATTACACGAACGACTAGCCTGTTACGTGCACGAGTAGACTTAACCATTCAAGAGCAAAACCAAGACTTATTGTCATCAATGAACCGTCGTAGTCAGTTGCAGTTAAGATTGCAGCAAACGGTTGAAGGCTTGTCGGTTGTGGCGATTAGTTACTACTTAGTCTCTTTATTAGGCTTTGTGTATCAGGGATTAAACAGTGCGGGAGTCGATATTGACGTTAATTTAGCCAAGGGTGTATCGGCGCCTATAGTTGTAGGTGGTGTTTATTATGCCGTACGCCGTATTCGTGCCTATATAACGCAGACCGTTAAGAAGTAATAAAAAAGGGCACTTAGACGAATCTAAGTGCCCTGATTATCTAGCGTAAGCTATAGGCTATTTGGCTTTGCGCTGTGCTTCTTTTAACGCTAGCTTTTCTTGGCGACGCTTTTCAATAATTTCATCGATGCTATCACCAATATGAATTTCACCGCGTTCACGGGCCAGTTGTATTTGACGCTCGCGCTCTCGGAAACGTTCACGCTGTTCATCGGTTTGCTCGTGGTAGCAGAAGTGACAGCTTATACCAGCTTCATAATGCTTGTGTTGTTTGTCTTCTTCAGTAATAGGGCGACGGCAAGCGTGGCACTGATCAAAGTTACCTTTTTCTAACTTATGGTTAACGGTGACGCGATTGTCGAATACGAAACATTCACCTTCCCACATGGTTTCTTCTTCAGGCACTTCTTCTAAGTATTTTAAAATACCGCCTTCTAAGTGGTAAACCTCATCAAAGCCTTGTTCTTTTAGGTAGGCAGTCGATTTTTCACAACGAATACCGCCGGTACAGAACATAGCTACTTTTTTGTGTTTGTTTGGATCTAAGTTTTCTTTAACGTACTTAGGAAACTCACGGAAAGTAGTAGTGTTAGGATCGATAGCGCCCTTAAAAGTACCTACCTGAACTTCATAGTCATTACGCGTATCAATTAAAACAACATCGTCTCTGGATATTAGTGAGTTCCAGTCTTTCGGTTTAACGTATGTGCCCACTATGCGTTTTGGATCGATACCATTGACGCCCATGGTTACAATTTCTTTCTTCAGTTTTACTTTGGTACGGTAGAACGGCATGTCATCATCAAGGGACTCTTTAGAATCAATACCACGAATACGCTCGTCGCTATTTAAATAAGCAAGCAAACCGTCTATGGCTTCACGGGTGCCCGCAACGGTTCCATTAATGCCTTCTTTGGCTAATAACAGGGTACCTTTAACACCTAAACGCTGCATTTCATCGAGTAAGGGTTGGCGTAGTTCTTGGTAATCGTCAAGAACAACAAATTTATAAAGCGCGCAGACAACTACGGGCTGTTTTTCAGTGGACATACTACCTCGCTTGCCGGAACGTAAAACCGGTGCATTGGGGGATTGCTGGATTGAAGGCGGGTATTATAACGAAATTAGGGATGGGTTCTAGTAAGGAGTACCGCCTAGAAGCTCTAAGCGGTACTGAATAGAAGTAATGACAGGTTAAACAGAGATTAGGCTTCTAGGGTTTTTACGAAGCGCTCGGTCAGTTCATCGCTAGCTTTAACTGTTAACCAACGTTCAATTAAAGAGCGAACTTCGTCATCGGTGCTTAAACTTTGGCCAAGACCGTTAGCTAGACGTTGAACCTGCAATTCCATACGGCGACTGTGGTCGGCCTCAGGGCTTTCTTTGTCTTTTGCAATTTCAAGTAGTAGGCATAGGTCTAGAGCCGATTCAGCAGCAGATGGCTGTTCCGCACGTGCTTGCTCAAATAAGTCCGCTGAATACCCTTTAGGTAAGGGTAGGGTGCAAGCTTGTTGCCAAGCGTCATCATCAGCATGCAGATTATTTAGTCGCGCAATTAAGCCAGCTTGTTGCTGTTTTAATGCTTCATTATCAAGCGCTTGTCTGGCGTCTGACAGTTTTTTGCTAAGTGCCTGATGAACATTCTTTGGCAAGCTTGCTTCTTGTAAGTGTTCGTTGGCTTCTCTTAAAAGCGATTTAATTTCTTCTTTCGATGCATTAAGGGCGTTGTTCACTATGGTTTCCGCGGCACTAATTGCTTCAGAAATCTCACTCTTACGCTCAGCGCGTTGCTCATCTAAGCGGGCAAAAATGGCATCGCACGATTTACGGAATTCACGCCAGAGTTTTTGGTCTGGGCCACGTGGCGTAACGCCTACGTTTTTCCATTGGCTTTGCAGCGCTTTCACTTGGTCTACAACGCCTTGTAGCTCTTCAGATTGCAGAAGCTGCTCTGCCTTTTGCACAATTTCGTTTTTGATATTGATGTTGCGTTCGTACTCTTGCTTTAGATTGGCATAAATACGGTCACAGATTTCATTGAAACGATCTTGTGTTTCTTTGTGCAGTGAACGTTCGATGGGGCCATAGCTGCGGAAAGTTTCGCGGGCTTTGTCTAATGTTTTTTGGACAACTTTCCAATCAGCGTTATCCCAATCCATTCCCAGCTCGTAAGTAGACAGTTCGTTAATAAGTTTGTGACGAAGTTCTACATAGCTATCACGTAGCTTAGCTTGCTCGGCAAAATAGGCTTTGCAGGGCTCAAAGGCTTTGTCAGCGGCTTGGTTAAAGCTTTCCCAAAGATCACGGTCGTTACCTGTGCCTGTGGTGGATAGGGTTTTCCATTCCTCTTGCAGATCACGAATTTTGTCGGCCAAAATAGCTGGGGCGATGTCTGCACCGATAAGTTCTTTCATGCTAGCAATTAAGCTTTCTTTTTTAGGGGTGGTAGCGAAACCAGCCCAGTCACGTAGCTCTTGCAGTTGTGCTTGTAAGCCACGCAGTTGCTGTTGTAATGCCGTTGCCTTGTTAGGGCTAATTTGCTTTAAGCCTTGCTGGATTTGACGGTTAAACTTAGCCGCTTCTTTGGTTAAACCAGCTTTAAGCGCCTGCTCAAATTCAACAAGTTGCTTTTTGATCTGTTGAATCTTTGAATCTTGAGCATCTAATAAAGCCGCTTGCTGCTGCTTTAAAGTGTTCACTTTTTCTAATAGCTGTTGATGCCATTCAGGCGAGCTAAGTGTTTGTGGCCATGACAGGCTTTTAAGCCAACGCTCTCCTTGTTTAAGAAGTTTTTGCAAAGTAGCAGAATCTTGGCTGTGGTTGCTTAACCATTCGTTCAGTTCGGTTTGCGCCTGTTGGTATTCAGTCAGTGCAGATTGCACGTTTAATAGAAGCTGTAGATTGCTTTCAAACTCTTTTGCGACCTCAGCATCAGGCTTGTGCTGACGAAATGCTTCATTCCAATGTTGTTCTAGCTGTTGAATGCCATTGGTTAACTCGTCTAATGAAGTGCTGTTGGCTTGTTCGAGCAACTCAATGGTTTGCTGAACGGTTTGAAGCTGCATTTCATTTGCAGCAGCTTTGGCTGCTTTAGCGGCTAAGGCTTGCTCTTCTTCTTCAAGGTGTTGCTGCAAAATAAGTGCAGCATTGTCGAGCTCGGTTTGCATGCTTTGCACTGTAGTGGCATCAGCAAACTCAGACAGCTGTTCCCATTCTTGGTTTATTACCTGCAGTTTGCCACTGAACTCCGGTTGATAACCAACGCGAGTTAAATAACGTGCTTGGCTTACTAGGTACTCAATACGCTCTTGGCGCTCTTTGTTTTCTTGCTGAGCGGCTCGTATGTCGGCTAAGCGGGCTTTACACAAGCGAAAAATTGCTTTGTCTTTGCCTTTTGAGTGTGTTTGCAGTTTCTGTAATAAGTTGCGGCTGTTAATTTTTTCAGCGGCAGCATTACGTACCGCTGCTACTGTATGCTGCATGGCAATTTGCAGGTGATCTTCTTCGTTAGAAATTCTTTCCAACGCCTCTAAACAATAGGTCGCATCTGTTTGCGATAAAATAACTTGTCGCAATTCATCGGTAGGAATTGATGCGATATCAGGACGCTCGATAACAGTATTTTGTTTGACTTGGGCAGTCTTGTTATTCTCTTTATTAGTTGAGGCTTGTTTGGATTTAAAAAGCTTACTAAAAAACACCATAGATAAAGATCCGAATAGTTGGATAAAAGCGCCATCATTGTACCTAGCCATGCTTAATAGTGAAGTACAAAAGGTGGCTAGCTGATGCAGACGTTAAGGAATGACTGTGGTAAAGTCACGCAAAAATAACGCATTACTTATAACAATAAAAACCACCATGGGGTAGCAAATGAATATTCTTCGCTATGTACTACTAGCAAGTCTTATGATGTTAACAGGCTGTTCTTCACTTGGCATTCTTTCAACTTCTGAAGAAAGATTGACGCAAAAGTACACCAATGAAACATCTCGTTATGTAGAAGTCGATAATCTAACGTTTCATTACCAAGATGAAGGGGTAGGTCCAACGCTAGTATTATTACACGGCGTCGCGTCTTCATTGCATACGTGGGATGGTTGGGTAAAAGAGCTAAGCCCGTCTTACCGTATTATTCGTATTGATTTACCAGGGCACGGTTTAACAGGACCCGATCCTAGCCGTAAGAATATTGATATCGAATACATGACTGAGATGATCAATAAGTTACTAGTACGTATTAATGTTGATAACGCACACTTTGCCGGTAACTCTTTAGGCGGATACATTGCTTGGAATTTTGCCGTAAAATACCCAGAAAAAGTAAACAAACTTGTTTTACTTGATTCAGCTGGCTATCCGCAAAAAATGCCATTTATTATGAGTTTTGCATCCTGGCCAGGTATTGGAGAGATGAGCCAAATATTTATGCCGCGCTTTATGATTGGTAATAACGTTAAGCGTGCTTATGGCGACAAGAAGAAAGTTGATAAAGAATTAGTACGTCGTTATCACGACTTAACGTTACGTAAAGGAAACCGTAAAGCGTTAGTGCGTCTTTTCCGTGAAATGAAAAGACAAAGTAAGAATGAAGAGTTAAGTTTGGCGGTAAAACGAGTTCAAGCACCGACCTTACTAATGTGGGGCGAAAAGGACACTTGGGTACCGTTAGATGTTATGCAGCGATTCCAAGAAGATTTGCGTGATGTCGTATCGGTTACCTATGAAGGCGTCGGACATATGCCAATGGAAGAAATTCCAGTACAAACTGCGCGTGATGCCGATCACTTCTTTGAAACAGGTGAGCCATTCTTACCTTCTGCAGAATACCAATAGTTAGCCATAGTTAAGTGCTTAAGGAATTAGTTTGAATACGATAGTTTGGTACGATTATGAAACCTTTGGCATAAATCCGGCCTTTGATAGGCCGGCGCAATTTGCCGCTATTCGTACCGATGAGGATCTTAACGAGATAGAAGAACCCGTTGAGATCTTCTGCAAACCTGCTGATGACTTTCTGCCCCATCCTCAAGCCGTTCTGATTACCGGTATCACTCCTCAAGAATGTCAGCGTAAAGGCGTGGTTGAACACGAGTTTATACGCCGCATTAACGAGATGTTTAGTGTGCCTAATACCTGTGTGGCAGGTTACAACAGCATTCGTTTTGATGATGAAGTCACTCGGTACGGTTTGTATCGTAATTTTTTCGATCCTTACGAGCGCGAATGGAAAAACGGTAACTCGCGCTGGGATTTGCTCGATATCGTTCGTTGTGTATACGCCTTGCGTCCTGAGGGAATCAACTGGCCTAAACATGCGGACGGGCGTCCGAGCTTTAAGCTAGAAGACTTAACTGCTGCGAATGGCTTAGATCATGGCAAAGCACATGATGCTGTTTCAGACGTGCGCGCTACTATTGCCTTAGCAAAGCTTGTAAAAGAAAAGCAGCCAAAGTTATTTGATTACTTCTATGGTTTGCGTACTAAAAATAACGTTCAAAATTTAATCAATGTGGCGAACCATACGCCCTTAGTGCATGTGTCGGGTAAAATTCCGGCCGAGCAGGGGTGTATGACGGTAGTCGTTCCTTTGTGTTGGCATCCAACCAATAAAAACTCGGTTATCGTGTGGGACTTACAACATAATCCAAGCATTCTTCATCAGTTATCCGCTGAAGAGATTCAAGCGCGGGTCTTTACGCGTACAGTTGATTTACCTGAAGGTGTCGAGCGTCTGCCGCTAAAAGAAATTCATATTAATAAAGCCCCTGTGGTCGCGCCTATGGGGGTGCTAACGCCTGACCAAGCAGAACGTTGGAATATAAGCGGAGACAGTCTACGCAGCCACTTAGCCGCGCTAAGAGAGCAGGGCGTACAGATTGATAAGCTTCACAAAGTCTTTACCAGTACTGCTTTTGAAAAAGACCCAGACGTTGATGGTCAGCTGTACGATGCTTTTTTCTCGAATGCAGACAAGCAGGTGATGGAGAAAATCCATGCAATGTCGCCTTGGGACTTGGCCGACTGGACCGCTTCGTTTAAAGATCCTCGTGGAGAAGAAATGTTATTTCGTTTCCGAGCACGAAATTATCCAGACACCTTGAGTGAAGACGAGCAAGAACGTTGGGAGCAGTATCGTATTGCTCGGTTAGTAGACAGCACACACCCGAAAATACTGAATTTCCATCAGTTTGCTCAAGCGTTACAGCTTGCTGCAGAGCAGGTAGAGAATGACCCAGTTAAGATTGAATGGATAAAAGAGCTGCAGCTTTATGCAGAGTCTATTTATCCATATATCTAGGGCTACTTAAGCAAGGACTGCTAGACCGTCCTTGTAGGTGCTTGTGCTAAGTAGCGGAAGTCTTCACCGGTTGGGTTTTGGAACACATTCAGACCAAACTCGTTGATGATAGATAAAAAGTGATCAAACATATCCGACTGAATCGCCTCGTAAGACACCCAAGCCACAGTATCTGTAAAACAGTATATTTCTAAAGGCACGCCCTCAGGGGTGGGCTCTAATAAGCGTGTTAAAAACAGCATATCCTTACGGATAAGAGGATTACTTTTAATGTACTCTAGTGCGTAAGCTCTGAACGTACCAATATTGGTTAAGCTACGGTTGTTTAACGGTGACTTTTCTTTTTTCTTTAAGCGCGTGTTCCAGCTTTCAATATCCGTCAGTTTTTCAGTTAAATAAGGCTCTAGTAGCTCTAAACCTTTTAGTTTCTCAAGCTCTTCTTGGGTTAGAAAACGAATGCTGTGTTGATCGATTAAAATACTGCGCTTAATACGACGGCCACCCGACTCCTGCATCCCTCGCCAGTTAATAAA
>Ga0209075_1001324_pt1 | contig 23340 bp, 19 predicted proteins | sample Stecom2011_FD_187523 | JGI IMG/M metagenome (GOLD analysis project Ga0209075, IMG submission 187523) | Agricultural soil microbial communities from Utah to study Nitrogen management - Steer compost 2011 (SPAdes) (version 2) | ecosystem: Environmental > Terrestrial > Soil > Agricultural land...
TAAGCTGTGGTTTCTGAAATGTGTTTGTCAATAATTACTTTTTCGGGTTTATTGATTTTGTCAATAGATTTATCGAAAACATCATTGATTAAATAACCTCCTCCTGCAATACAGATTGTTGACAATACTAATAATAAAAACTGCCAATCGGAAAGAGCTAATACAGGCAACTGTTTTTTTAGAAATCCAAAGTGTAATATAAGCTGCATCAGTGCAAGCATTATCAGGTTTTGGTAACGAATGAGTCTTAGAAAATTCATTTTACTGGTTTTAAAATCGGTTTCAAAGATACTTCTAAAAATTAAAATGCAATTTAAAAAATATTTTTGTTCTCAAAACTGCAGAAACTTCAATAAAACAGCTACTTAACTAGAGTTTTACCTTCTGATTTCAAGTTGTTTAACACAAAAAGTTATCAACAAAGTGGGTTGATGTGGTAGAATGTGGGAAAATTTTCTATATTTTTGCTTCAATAAATCAATTTAGGAGAAAGTGAATACCATAATTGGGACATACGAATGTAAAATCGACGCCAAAGCAAGGGTGATGATACCAGCTCCGCTCAAGAAACAACTGGATTCTTTGAGTGATGGGTTTGTATTGAAGCGTTCGGTTTTTCAATCTTGTTTGGAGTTGTATCCGATGAAGGAATGGAGTGAATTGATGCAAAAAGTAAACAAGCTCAACCGATTCAAAAAAGAAAACAACGATTTCATCAGACGATTTACTTATGGAGTCAAAGTAGTAGAGATTGATAGTGCCGGTCGTTTTCTGATTCCAAAAGATTTGGTTGTTTTCGCAAAAATAGAAAAAGAAATTGTACTGAACTCCGTTGGAAACTTCCTCGAGGTATGGGATAAAGACCTGTATGAAAAAGCGGTTGACGATGCTTCAGGTGATTTTGCGGATTTGGCAGAACGAGTAATGGGAGGATTTGAAGATGAATAAGACACAGTATCACAGCCCGGTATTGCTAAAGCAATCGGTTGATGGATTAAACATCAAACCGAACGGAATTTATGTTGATGTAACCTTTGGAGGTGGAGGACATTCCAAAGAGATATTGAGCAGATTGGGATCTAACGGAAGACTCATTGCTTTTGACCAAGACGAAGACGCTCTGGCCAATACGATTGATGATTCGAGGTTTTTGTTGATAAATGAAAATTTTAGATACATAAAAAGATTCTTGCGTTTTCACGGAATCCGTCAAGTAGATGGGATTCTGGCTGATTTAGGCGTTTCGTCTCATCAGTTTGATGTAGCAGAAAGAGGTTTTTCAACCCGTTTCGAAGCGGATTTGGATATGAGAATGAGTCAGAAAAGCAGCTTGAGTGCTTATGAGGTTATCAACGAATATGAAGAAAAACACTTAAGACAGATTTTTTTGGAATACGGAGAATTGAAGGCTGCTTCAGGAATGGCTAGCGCTATTGTAAACAGTCGAAAAAATGAACCTATTAAAAATTCCGAAAGACTAAAAGAAGTATTGTCGAGGTTTTTACCTGCTCATAAGAGTAATAAGATTTTAGCTCAAATTTATCAGGCAATCCGAATTGAGGTGAATCAGGAAATTGAAGTTTTAAAAGAGTTTTTGGAACAAAGTTTAGAAGTTTTACAGCCAGGAGGAAGATTAAGCGTGATTTCATACCATTCGTTAGAAGACCGATTAGTAAAACGCTTTATGCGAAACGGAATGTTTGAAGGAGAACCTGAACGTGATTTTTTCGGAAACTTTGAAGTGCCTTTTAAAATCATCGAAAAACTGATTGTCCCGACAGAAGAAGAAATTACTCAAAACAACAGAGCCAGAAGTGCAAAACTCAGAGTAGCAGAAAAAATATAAAACCCAAGCCCTTTCTGGTCATCCTGAACTTTGAAGAAAGGGGTTGTGAAAATACTTATGAGAAAAGGATTATACAACATATTGCGAACAAAATTTTTGATAGATGACGATGCCGTAAAGCATTGGAGGTTTATCATTTTTGTGGTAGGACTGGCTGTAGTAATGATTGCCAATACGCACCGTTTTGAGCAGAAACTGTTCAGAATAGCGGACTTGAATGTAGAGAATAAAGAACTGCGCTCCATATTTGCAGACACACGAACTGAGCTGATGAAACTGAAAATGGAATCGACTGTGTCTAAAAAAATGAGCGAAATCGGGATTTTCCCTCCCGAGGTTCCTCCGGCACGAATTAAAGTAGTAAAAGACCAAAGTAAATAATCATAAATCATCTCAAGTTGCAAGATAAAAAGCTGTCATATCGAATTTTTCTGGTTGCTTTCGGGGTACTCCTGTTGGCAATCGGGGTGGTTTTTAAACTCACCCAAATTCAGTGGACAGATGGTGGTTATTATCGTGAACTTGCTGAAGAAAGCACAATCAAACCTTTTGATGTACCTGCCAACCAAGGCAATATTTATTCTGCTGACGGAAGCCTTCTTGCTATCTCGATTCCCAGTTACACCATTCGTTTTGATGCTTTGGCCTCTAAAGATGAAGATTTCAACCAAAATATTAAAGTACTTTCCGATTCGCTTTCGGTGATGTTCGGAAAGCCAAGTGCTTTTTACAGAAATGAATTGCAAAGGGCAAGAGTCAACCGAAATAGGTATTATTTGATAGCTCGTAATCTGAATTATACGAGTTATATGCGATTGAAAAGTTTTCCGCTTTTCAATTTAGGAATGTATAAAGGAGGAGTAATAACCGAACAAAAAACGGTTCGCCAGCATCCTGTCGGAAGAATTGCAGAAAGAACTATTGGCTACAGAAGGCTTAATGCAGACAGTACTTATACGAATATCGGGATCGAAGGAGCTTTTCAGGAATACATCAACGGTAAAGACGGAAAAGTGGTCAAACAAAAAATGGCAAAAGGTCAATGGAAACCTATAAATGATAACAACGAAATTGAACCGCAAGACGGCTATGATGTGATTTCGACCATTGATGTTTATATTCAAGATATTGCGCACCACGCATTGCTTAAGCAACTGGAATATTACGAAGCCGACCATGGTTGTGTGGTGGTAATGGAGGTTAAGACCGGAGAGGTTAAAGCGATTTCTAATTTAGGTAGACTCAGAAACGGAACTTATGCAGAAACGATAAATTATGCTGTCTGGGAATCTCAAGAACCGGGTTCGACGTTTAAGATTGCATCTCTGATAGCATTGCTTGAAGACAAAAAGGTTGATACGGCACAAGTTTATGACACTCAAGGAGGAGAGATAATCATACACAAACGCAAAGTTCGTGATTCGAAAAAAGGAGGTTACGGAAAAATTTCGTTAGCAAGAGCCATAGAAGTTTCTTCCAACACCGCAATCGTTCAGGCAGTATACGAAAACTATAAAGACAACCCTTCTCAGTTCATAGACAGGCTGTACGCTATGAACCTGAACGAACCGTTAGGCATTCCGATTCAGGGAGAAGGGAAACCAGTGATTTATCATCCGAAACACAACAAAGAGAATTGGTCAGGATTAACTCTGCCTTGGATGGCTTATGGGTATAATCTTCAACTTACGCCTTTGCAAACTTTGACATTATATAATGCCATTGCCAATAACGGAGAAATGGTAAAACCACAATTCGTTAAAGAAATCAAAGAATGGAACAAAACGGTTGTAAAATTTGATAAAGAAGTTATCAACCCCAAAATATGCAGTAATGCCACCTTAAAACAGGTTCAAAATATTCTGAAAAATGTGGTAGAAAAAGGAACAGCCAGAAAGATGTATTCACCCAACTTTTCGATGGCAGGCAAAACAGGAACGGCTCAGGTAGGTTATGTGAATAGAGATAGTATGTATTATGCTTCTTCGTTTGCAGGTTATTTTCCAGTTGACAACCCAAAATATTCGTGTATAGTTGTGGTGCATAAACCAAGAACAAACACAGGAGATTTTTATGGAGCTGGTGTGGCAGGACCGGTTTTTAAGGCGGTGGCTCAAAAGATTTTCACAGATTCTCCAACGCAAAACGAAGTTAAAGACCTGAATCTTCCTAATGCGAAACAAGAAAAGAATTACGAAAAATACAATACGATTGTAAACAAAAATCCATCAACTGTTCCGAATGTAAAAGGAATGCCTGGGATGGATGCTATTGCGCTGTTAGAAAATTTAGGATTGAAAGTAAAAATCACAGGAAACGGAAAAGTAAAATCACAATCCATTCCTGTGGGACAAAAAATAGAGAAAAACAAAACAATAGTTTTAGAATTAACATAAAAAAAATCACTTCTACTTTTAGAGAAATAACAAGGGAATGAAAAACCTAAAAGACATATTATACAAAACTTCCATCGAAGCCATTAAGGGTTCAACCGATAGAGCGATAAGCAAAATCGAGTTCGATTCCCGAAAAGTTTCGAGTGGAGATGTATTTGTGGCTATCAAAGGAACGATTTCTGACGGACATCAATATATCAGCAAATGTATTGAACAAGGAGCGGTTGCGATAATTTGCGAAGTTTTTCCTGAAGAAATTCTAGACGGAATCACCTATATTCAAGTGGAGAATTCCCATAAAGCGTTGGCTTTTATGGCTTCAAACTATTATGATAATCCTTCGGAAAAAATTAAGCTGGTAGGAGTTACCGGAACTAACGGGAAAACTACTATTGCAACACTATTACATACGCTATTCGAGAGTGCAGGCTATAAATCAGGATTGCTTTCGACTGTAAAAATCATGGTTCATAAATCCGAATTTCCTGCTACGCATACCACACCTGATTCGCTTAGGATAAATTATTATCTGAACGAAATGGTGGAAAGCGGAATAGAATTCTGTTTTATGGAAGTAAGCTCGCACGGAATTCACCAATCCAGAACTGAAGGTTTGCATTTTATAGGAGGGATTTTCACCAATCTATCGCATGATCATTTAGATTATCATTCGTCTTTTGCGGAATATCGCGATGTGAAAAAGTCATTTTTTGACAATCTTCCCAAAACAGCTTTCGCCTTGTCAAACATTGATGATAAGAACGGGAGTGTAATGTTGCAGAATACCAAAGCCCAAAAGAGAACCTATTCGCTCAAATCCTACTCGGATTACAAAGCGTATGTATTAGAAAATCAATTTCTTGGATTGCTTTTAAAGATTGATAATCAAGAGGTTTACACCAAACTTATCGGAAATTTCAATGCGTATAATTTATTAGCCATTTATGCTACTGCTGTCGAATTGGGATTGGAAAAACAAGAAGCTTTGACATTAATAAGTCAATTAGAAAGTGTTTCAGGAAGGTTTCAATATATCGTATCAAAAACCAAAATCACAGCGATTGTTGATTATGCTCATACGCCTGATGCATTGGAAAATGTATTGAATACAATTTCGGATATCCGAACCAAAAACGAGCAACTCATCACGGTTGTAGGTTGCGGAGGAGATAGAGATAAAACTAAACGGCCAATTATGGCTCATATCGCAAGCAGTTTAAGCGATAAAGCGATTTTTACTGCAGATAACCCGAGAACGGAAAACCCCGAAACGATTATTACAGAAATGGAAAAAGGCGTAGAGCCTCAGAACTATAAAAAAACACTTTCGATTTTAGACAGAAAGCAAGCCATAAAAACAGCTTGCCAGTTGGCAGGAAGCGGAGATATTATCCTGATTGCCGGAAAAGGACATGAAACCTATCAGGAAATAAACGGAGTAAGACACGATTTTGACGATATGCACATTGTAACCGAATTGTTAGAACAACTAAATAAGTAGCCGTATGTTATACTATTTCTTCGAATATTTAGACCAAAACTTCGACTTGCCAGGGACGGGGGTATTCCAATACATCACCTTCCGTTCGGCTGCTGCTGTTATACTATCATTGTTGTTATCGATGGTTTTTGGTAAGCGAATTATCAATATTATCAGACGTAAACAAATCGGAGAAACTATTCGAGAACTAGGCTTGGAAGGACAAAATCAAAAAGCAGGAACTCCAACCATGGGAGGATTGATTATCATTTTTGCAACGCTTGTACCGGTTTTGTTGTTCGCAAAATTGGACAACATTTATATAATTCTTTTGATTATCACAACGATATGGATGGGATTTATCGGGTTTCTGGACGATTATATCAAGGTTTTTCGTAAAAACAAAGAAGGTTTAAAAGGAAAGTTTAAAGTTGTCGGACAGATTGGCCTCGGACTTTTGGTCGGTTGTGTGATGTATTTCAACGATTCGATAACCATTCGAACCGATACTGGTAAGAGCAATATAGCCATTGAAAATCAAGATGGAGTTCCGACTAAAATGTTGGAAGAAAAATCAACAGCAACCACAATTCCTTTCTTTAAAAATAATGAATTTGACTATGCGGAATTGATTTCATGGGCTGGAGATGACTATAAAGATTATGCTTGGTTGATATTTATCCCGATTGTAATCCTGATTGTAACAGCCGTTTCAAACGGTGCCAATCTCACAGACGGAATCGATGGATTGGCAGCAGGTTCATCCGCTATTATCGTAGTCGCATTGGGGATATTTACATTTGTTTCGGGTAACATTATTTTCTCGGACTACCTCAATATAATGTACATCCCCAATTCGGGAGAAATGACAGTTTTTATATCGGCTTTTGTGGGAGCTTTGGTCGGTTTTCTGTGGTATAATGCTTACCCGGCTCAGGTTTTTATGGGAGATACAGGGAGTTTGACCATCGGAGGAATCATAGCTGTTTTGGCCATTGCCGTACGTAAAGAGTTGCTGATTCCGGTGCTGTGCGGAATATTTTTGATTGAAAACTTATCGGTTGTAATGCAGGTTTCGTACTTCAAATACACCCGAAAAAAATATGGAGAAGGAAGACGTGTTTTCCTGATGGCTCCTTTGCATCATCATTATCAGAAAAGGGGTTATCACGAAAGTAAAATCGTTACCCGATTTTGGATTGTTGGAATTTTGCTTGCCATTATTTCGATAGTAACCTTAAAACTGAGATAATGAAGTTAGTGGTTTTAGGAGGAGGAGAAAGTGGAGTGGGAACTGCACTTTTAGGGAAAAAGAAAGGATACGAAGTGTTTCTGTCTGACTTCGGAAAAATAAAGCAGAATTACAAAGACGTTCTTATACAAAATGAAATCAGTTGGGAGGAAGAAAAGCATACAGAAGAAAAAATCCTGAATGCTGATGTGGTGATGAAGTCACCCGGAATTCCTGATAAAGCACCTATTGTCAAAAAGCTGAAAGAAAAAGGAATTGAGGTTATTTCCGAAATCGAATTTGCCTCACGATTTTCAAAAGCATATACGATAGCCATAACAGGGAGCAACGGAAAAACTACCACCACAATGCTAACCCATCATCTGCTAAAGTCGGGAGGATTGAATGTCGGGCTAGGAGGAAACATCGGAGACAGTTATGCCGAGCAGGTGGCAAACGAAAATTATGACGGATATGTGTTGGAATTATCGAGTTTTCAGTTGGACGGAATTATAGATTACGCACCGCATATTGCAGTAATTACCAATCTGAGTCCTGATCATTTAGATAGATACGATTACAAATACGAGAATTACATCAATGCCAAATTTCGTATCACGATGAATCAAACTGAAAACGATTATCTGATATATGATGCTGATGATATCGAAATTGAAAAATGGTTAAAAAACAATAAAACAAGAGCAAAACTAGTAGGCTTCTCGCTTACCAAAGAAATAAATAACGGAGCATACCTAAATAAAAACACTATTATGATCAATATTGACCAAGAAGAAATGACAATTCCTGTAAGTAAAATTACTTTAGAAGGAAAACACAATATCAAAAATGCAATGGCTGCGGCAACGGTTGCTCAGATTTTGCGTGTTCGTAAGAATACGATTCGCGAGAGCATGTCAAACTTTCAGGGAGCGGAGCACCGCTTGGAAAAAGTATTAAAAATCCAGAATGTGCAGTACATTAACGATTCGAAAGCTACAAATGTCAATTCGGTATTTTTTGCTCTAGACAGCGTTTCTTCACCTATCGTATGGATTGCTGGAGGTGTAGACAAAGGAAACGATTATAGTGAATTAATGCCTTTGGTGCGTGAAAAGATAAAAGCAATTATTTGTTTAGGGGTTGACAATCAAAAACTGATTGAAGCTTTTGGTAATGTGGCAGATATTATGGTCGAAACGCAAAGTATGGAAGAAGCAGTTAAGATTTCGTCCCGTATTGCCGAAAAAGGAGACACGGTATTGTTGGCTCCTGCTTGTGCAAGTTTTGATTTATTTGAGAATTATCAGGACAGAGGAAATCAGTTTAAACAAGCCGTTAGACAGCTGTAGTTATAAAGGTCAAAAATTAGTCATTCAAAATAATAAAATGAAAACACTATTTCACAATTTAAAAGGCGATAAAACCATTTGGGCAGTTGTAGCTCTTTTGGCTATTGTGTCGTTTTTGCCTGTGTATAGTGCCAGTAGTAACTTGGCTTACGGAACTTACGGAAGTGGGAATACATTGAGTTATCTGTTTAAACACTTGGCTCACGTAGGGATAGGTTTTTTTATGATTTATGTATTTCATAGGATACCTTATAATTATTTCAAAGCGATTTCGACAATGGCAATTCCTGTTATTGTTTTGTTGTTGTTATATACGCTGATGCAAGGAAAAACCATCGGAGGTGCCAATGCAAGTCGTTGGATTCAAATTCCGTTTGTGGGTATGGGTTTTCAGACTTCTACTTTAGCATCGGTAGTGCTGATGCTTTATGTAGCGAGGTATCTTGCAAAAATAAAAGATAAAGCGATTACCTTCAAATCGTCATTATTGGAATTGTGGATTCCTGTTTTTGTGGTTGTAGCCTTAGTACTTCCTGCCAATTTCTCGACAGCAGCCATTATGTTTACAATGGTGATAATGCTAGTTTTTATTGGAGGTTATCCGTTGAAACACCTTCTTAAAGTCGTCGGATTAGGGATTCTGGCATTGACATTTTTTATATTAACGGTTAAAGCCCTTCCCGAAGGAACTTTTCCGAATCGTGTCGATACGTGGATAAGTAGGGTAGATAATTTCATTCAAGAAGGAACAGAAAACGAGGAAGAAGCCTACCAGATTGAAAAAGCAAAAATTGCGATTGCAACGGGTGGCATCAACGGATTAGGACCAGGGAAGAGTGTTCAAAGAAACTTCCTACCCCAATCTTCTTCCGATTTCATCTATGCAATTATAGTTGAAGAATACGGACTTATCGGAGCTATAGGCGTGATAGTACTTTATTTGATTTTATTTTTCAGGTTTTTGAGGACTTCTATACAAACGAGGAATGTTTTTGGAACCTTGGTGGTAGTAGGACTTGGTTTTCCGATAATTTTTCAGGCATTTATAAATATGGGTGTAGCTGTAGAATTGCTCCCAACCACAGGACAAACCTTGCCACTTATCAGTAGTGGAGGAAGTTCGATTTGGATGACCTGTCTGGCAATCGGAATCATTTTGAACGTAACCAAAAAAGAAGAGGAAATCAAAGAGGAAGAAAAGGAAAAAATGCAGCGTGAAAAAGCTCTCGAAAGATTGATAGAGAAAGAACGACTCAGAGAAGCAGGTATCGTAGTTGAAGAAAAAGATATTACAGAAGACGAAAAAATAGCTGTAAAAGCACTAAAAGAATTACAATAAATGAAACCAAGATTTATCATATCGGGCGGAGGAACAGGAGGACATATCTATCCTGCTATCGCTATTGCCAATGAGCTAAAATCAAGGTTTCCGGAATGTGAAATACTGTTTGTAGGAGCAAAAGACAAAATGGAAATGCAGAAAGTACCACAAGCAGGATACAAAATTGAAGGTCTTTGGATTAGTGGAATTCAACGAAAATTAACTCTGGATAACTTGAAATTTCCGTTAAAACTTGCTGATAGCCTAATAAAATCCAGAAAGATTATAAAGAATTTCAAACCCGATGTAGCTATCGGAACAGGAGGTTTTGCAAGTGGAGCTGTGGTAAAAGTAGCGGCTCAAATGGGAATTCCGACTGTGATTCAGGAGCAGAATTCCTATCCGGGAATTACCAATAAGTTGCTTTCTAAAAAGGCCAAAACAATTTGTGTGGCGTATGAAGGATTGAAAAAATTCTTCCCGAAAGAAAAAATTGTTTTTACGGGTAATCCGGTGCGTCAGGATTTGCTGAATGTAGCCGAAAACAGACAAGATGCCATCAAGCATTTTGATTTAGACCCGAATAAAAAAACTTTACTTGTTTTAGGTGGAAGTTTGGGTGCAAGAAGAATCAACCAATTGGTGGAAGAAGAAATGGATTTTATCCTCAACCAAAACGTTCAGATTATTTGGCAATGCGGAAAATTCTATTTCGAAGAATATGAAAAATATAACGAAAAAGAGAATGTTCAGGTGCTTTCGTTTATTGACAGAATGGATTTAGTCTATGCTGTAACAGATATGATTATTTCAAGAGCTGGAGCTTCTTCGGTGTCGGAATTGGCGATTGTAGGGAAACCAACGATTTTTATTCCCTCACCCAATGTAGCAGAAGATCACCAAACCAAAAATGCTAAAGCCATTGCTGATAAAAACGGAGCTATTTTACTCAAAGAATCTGAATTGAATATGCGTTTTGAAGATGTCTTTTCGGAAGTCGTACAAAACGAAGAATTACAAAGAGAATTAAGTCAGAATATAAAAGAATTAGCCAAACCCAACGCCACAAAAGACATTGTGGATGAGATTGTAAAACTATTATAAATTTTGAATTTTAAATTATAAATGAAGTCATCATTAATTTAAAATTCATCATTCAAAGTTTAAAATGAACACTTACAAAAACATATTTTTCATTGGAATCGGAGGCATCGGAATGAGTGCCTTGGCTCGGTATTTCCATTCGATTGGGAAAGTTGTTTACGGTTACGACAGAACCCAAACCAAACTTACAAAAGAATTAGAACAAGTGGGAATTTCGGTTCATTATATTGATGATTTGAAAAATATTTCGAGTAATGTAACCAAAGAAAATACATTGGTTGTGATTACTCCCGCTGTTCCTAAATCACATTCGGAATGGAATTATTTCATTGACAACGGATTCGAGATAAAAAAGCGTTCAGAGGTGTTAGGATTGATTACCAAAGACACGTATTGTTTTGCGGTTGCAGGAACTCACGGAAAAACGACAACTTCGAGTATTTTAGGTCATATTCTATATCAAAGCGGAGTGGACGTAACGGCTTTTGTAGGAGGAATCGTAGAGAATTATCACTCTAATCTGATAGGAAACGGAAAAACGGTTACGGTTGTGGAGGCAGACGAATTTGACCGTTCGTTTTTGAAGCTGTATCCCGATATGGCTTGTATCACTTCAATGGATGCAGACCATTTGGATATTTACGGAGACAAATCGCATGTCGAGGAATCATTCATTGAATTTGCCCATAAAATTCAGGATAAGAACAAACTTTTTGCTCCAACCGAAGTGGAATTAAATGCTACAAAAATCGGATTTACAGATTCAGATGCTTTTCAGGCAAAAAACATCAGAATCGAAAACGGAGCGTATGTTTTTGATGTAAAAACAAAAGAAGCAGACATAAAAGACATTCGTTTTCATTTACCCGGAAAACACAATTTGAGCAATGCACTTATGGCACTTTCGATGGCTAAAACCTATGGAGTTTCTGACGAAAACATCAAAAAAGCATTAGCGAGTTTTAAAGGAATCGAACGACGTTTTTCGTACAAAATAAAAACAGACAATTTGGTTTTGATTGATGATTATGCACATCATCCAACGGAAATAAACGCAGTATATGAGGCAGTAAAAGAGTTATATCCAAACAAAAAGAATATAGCGATTTTTCAACCACATTTGTTCAGTCGAACACGAGATTTTTTCGACGGATTTGCTCAAAGCTTGTCGCAATTTGATGAAGTGATTTTATTGGATATTTATCCTGCTCGCGAACTTCCGATTGAAGGCGTTACATCAGAGTTTTTACTTAATAAAATAAAAAATGAAAACAAAAAGTTGGTTGCAAAAGCAGAACTTAATAACGCTGTATTAAACTCTGACACTCAAATTGTTGTAATGATAGGTGCTGGAGATATTGGTGAAATGGTAATGCCTTTGAAAAAAGTTTTAGAAGACAAACGATTAAACAAATAAAACGATAAAAAAAGTGAAACGATTAAACTGGAATAACATACGGCTTTTACTGATGCTGATAGCAGTAGTGTTCTTGTATGCTTTCGGTTTAGAACGAAATAAAAAGCGTGTAATTTCGGAGCCTGAAATAGAATTTTATGGCGAAAGCAGGTTGTTTATAACCGAAGAAACGGTTAATAAGTTGTTAATAGAAAAAATCGGACAAGACAGAACTATCGTTAAAGATGAATTAATTTTGAAAGCGTTGGAAGAAGTGCTTACAAAGAACCAAACAATAGAGAGTGCGGAGGTCTTTGTAACCATAGATGGTAAGCTAAAAGCTGAAGTAAAACAGAAAACTCCTGTTGCGAGAATTTACGACAGGAATCGTTCCTTTTATGTTGATTATCAAGGAACAGAGATGCCTGTTTCGAGTAGTTTTTCGGCTCGTGTACCACTGGTTTTTGGAAATTTATCTGATGATGACAAAGCGGAATTGACACGATTGTTCAGATACATTTATGACGATGAGTTTTTGAAGAAAAACATCATTTCGATAGAAATCAAAGACGGCAAAGAAATCATTATGAGAAATCGAAATTATGAATTCGATATAGTTTTTGGAAAACCGTCAGGCATAGAGCGAAAGTTTAGCAATTATAAGGCTTTTTTTCAGAAAGCATCACAAGATACTTTAATCGGAAAATACAGCCGAATTAATTTAAAGTTTACAAAACAGGTAGTTTGCACCAAAAAGTAAGAAGATTATGGGAAAAGAAAACATTGCAGTAGGATTGGACATTGGTACGACTAAAATCGTAGCAATGATTGGAAAGAAAAATGAATATGGTAAACTCGAAATCATTGGAGTTGGAAAAGCCAAGAGTTTGGGAGTGGCCAGAGGTGTTGTGAACAACATTACACAAACCATTCAGTCGATCCAACAGGCTGTTGCAGAGGCTGAAGCTGATTCCGGTTATACAATTAATGATGTGGTCGTGGGGATTGCCGGACAACACATTCGCAGTATTCAACACAGTGATTATATCAGTCGTCCCAATGCAGAAGAAGTTATCAATGAAGAGGATATCGAGCAACTTATCAATCAGGTGCATAAGCTGACAATGCATCCTGGAGAAGAAATTATTCATGTATTACCTCAGGAATATAAAATCAATGGCTACGAAACAACCGATGAACCTGTCGGGATGTACGGGAGCCGTTTAGAAAGCAACTTCCACGTAGTGGTAGGGCAGGCATCATCTATACGAAATGTGGCACGATGCATCAAAAGTGCAGGACTGGAACTATCGGGGCTTACACTTGAGCCGCTTGCTTCGTCTGATGCGGTACTTTCGCAAGAAGAAAAAGAAGCAGGAGTTGCCCTTATTGACATAGGAGGCGGAACAACCGACTTGGCAATTTTCAAAGACGGTATCATTCGTCATACGGCTGTAATCCCGTTTGGAGGAAACGTTATCACCGAGGATATCAAAGAAGGCTGTTCAATAATCGAAAAACAGGCGGAACTTTTAAAAATAAAATTTGGTTCGGCTTGGCCTGGAGAAAACAGAGACAACGAAATTGTGTCTATCCCAGGACTTAGAGGTCGCGAACCAAAAGAAATTTCGCTTAAAAACCTTTCAAAAATCATTCACGCAAGAGTGGTAGAAATTGTCGAGCAGGTTTTCAACGAAATCAAAGCGTATGGATATGATGATCCTAAAAAAAAGCTAATAGCTGGTATTGTTTTGACAGGAGGCGGAGCAGAGCTCAAGCACATCAAGCAGCTAGTTGAGTATATTACAGGAATGGATACCCGTATCGGATACCCGAACGAACATTTGGCAGGAAGTTCTGTCGAAGATTTATTAAGTCCGATTTATGCAACAGCAGTTGGACTGGTTATGAATAGTATGGAGAACAATACGCGTAGTGCTTCACCTGATGTTCCGGAAATAAAAACCGAACAACCAACATCGGAGACTATTGATGAACCAGTAGAGCCGGAAGTTGAAAAGCCAGAAACTATTCAACCCAAATCGGCAAGGAAAAACTTTTTTGAAAAGTATATTGAAAAGATTAAAGATTTTTTAGAAAACGCAGAATAAAAATATAGAACTATGGTAGAAAACACAGAATTCTCGAACATAACATTTGATTTGCCTAAAAATCAATCAAATGTGATTAAAGTTATTGGAGTAGGTGGAGGCGGAAGCAATGCCATCAATCATATGTTTAAACAAGGAATCAAAGGAGTAGATTTCATAGTTTGTAACACTGATGCTCAAGCCCTGCAAAACAGCCCTGTGCCAAACAAAATTCAGTTAGGAGTTAATCTTACCGAAGGATTAGGAGCTGGGGCTAACCCTGAAGTAGGACAACAATCGGCTATCGAAAGTATTGCCGATATCGAAAAAATGTTGGATACAAATACCAAAATGGTTTTTATTACAGCAGGGATGGGAGGAGGAACCGGAACGGGTGCAGCTCCTGTTATTGCTCAACTCTCTAAAGAACGAGACATTCTAACGGTCGGAATCGTTACAATGCCTTTTCAATTTGAAGGGAAAAACCGTTTGGAACAAGCTGTTGAAGGAATTGAAAAATTACGCAAGCAAGTTGATTCACTTATTGTTATCAACAACAACAAACTTCGTGAAGTATACGGGAACCTCGGTTTTAAAGCAGGGTTTTCAAAAGCAGACGAAGTGTTGGCAACGGCTTCCAGAGGAATAGCAGAAGTAATTACGCATCACTATACGCAAAACATTGACCTAAAAGATGCCAAAACAGTTTTGTCTAATAGTGGTACAGCCATTATGGGATCTTCTGTGGCTTCGGGCGAAGACAGAGCGAAACAAGCCATTATTGATGCTTTAGATTCACCACTTTTGAATGATAATAAAATAACAGGAGCTAAGAACGTGTTACTTTTGATTGTTTCTGGATCCAATGAAATTACGATTGACGAAATCGGGGAAATCAATGAGCACATTCAGACCGAAGCTGGACACAATGCCAATATCATAATGGGAGTTGGAGAAGACGATACACTTGGAGAAGCAATTGCAGTTACGGTTATCGCTACAGGATTCAACTTTGAGCAACAAAATGATATCGTGAATATTGAGCAAAAAAAGATTATCCATTCGCTTGAAGACGAACAAAAACTAGAGCAGAATCTTTTAAAACAAAACGAAGTTGTGCCTGCTTTTGATTTTTCGACCCAAACAGAAGAAGAAGTGTTTGAGGCACAACAAGATGTTCCTGTTCAGGAAGATAAAATTATTTTTGTTTTAGAGGAAGACACTCCTCAAATGACGACTGAAGAGCAAAATTTTCAAATCGAAGAAGCGACTCCTCAAGCAACGCCACAGGAAACTCTATTTGAAGTTTTTCAGGCCGACTTGGTTCCAACAACTGAATTTATCAAAAATTTAGATGTAGTATTCGAAATTGTCCCAGCCAATCAAATGGACTTTAAAAGCGCTCAGACGGAAGTAAATACATCTGAAGGCGAAAAACTGGTTTTTGGTTTTGACACTCCTTTGCATACAAAAGAAGCAGCAAAAAACGAAAATGATTTTTTGTTTGAACTTTCAGAAGAGACAAAAGAAATCAAGGTCAAAGAACCGATTCATGTAATTCCCGTAACCGAAGTTGATCAAACAGGTGTTAAAAGATATTCTTTAGAGGAATATATGGAAGTAGAAAACTCTTTGATGAATTCAAAACCTGAGGTTGAAGTCAAAGAAGAAGTTTCGGCTGAACTTAATTTTACGCTGAAAAAAGAAGAAACAAACGCAACAGAGAAATACAAAGAAGAATCGTTTGTAGCAGAGAACATACCTTTGACTGAAATGACTATCGAAGAGGCTTTAAAAGCACGTGCTGACGAACGCAGAAAAAAGATGAAAGACTTCAATTACAAGTTTCACAACAACACACAACGTATTGATCAGTTAGAAAAAGAACCTGCTTACAGACGTCAGAATGTGGAGCTTAATGAATATAGTGCTGAATCCGAAAAATCACGCACTACATTAAGCACTGACAGTAACAATGATTTGCAATTGCGAAACAACAACTCGTTTTTGCATGATAATGTAGATTAACTAGAATTCGTATCAATCAAAAATCCCAATCTGAATAAGGTTGGGATTTTTGATTTCATAAAGTATTTGATTTCATTACTAATTGAAAAAAATAGTAGAATTCCTTATTTTTGCTTTTATAACCTAGAATAGAAAATGAATCGGCTCAAAACTCCCATCGAATATCTGAAAGGTATTGGTCCGCAAAGGGCTGATTTGCTCAAAAAAGAATTGGGGATTTTTGTGTACGAAGATTTACTGCAATTGTTTCCGAATCGGTATATCGATAGAACTCGATATTATAAAATCAATGAATTACAACCTGCTTTTAATACTGAAGTTCAGATATTAGGAAAAATTGTTCACCTGAAAGTAGTTGAACAAAAAAGAGGAAAACGGCTTGTAGCTACTTTTGTAGATGATACCGGACAAATGGAACTCGTTTGGTTTCAAGGATACAAATGGGTAAAAGAAAATCTCAAAATAAATGAACCTTATGTGGTTTTCGGGAAAATAAATTTGGTTGGAGGAACTTTCTCGATGCCCCATCCCGAAATGGATTTATTGGCAGATCACAAACAGAATATCCAAACAGCTATGCAGCCGGTTTATCCGTCAACCGAAATGCTTACGAAAAAGGGAATTTCTTCGAGAATTATCCACAAAGCAATGCAACAGCTTTTTTTGGAAGTCAGAGGATTATTTGCGGAAGTTTTTCCTCCCGAATTAGTCGAAAAATATAAGTTTATTTCCAAAACTGAAGCGATTTTCAATGTGCATTTTCCACAAAGTACAGAGGCTTTAGCTAAAGCTCAATTTCGTTTGAAGTTTGAGGAATTATTTTTTATCCAACTGCAACTCATTACACAAAACCTCATCCGAAAGAATAAAATCAAAGGACATAATTTCGAAAAAGTAGGACATTATTTTAATACGTTTTTTCAGAATCATTTGCCTTTTGAACTTACGGATGCTCAAAAACGTGTGATTAAAGAAATCAGAAATGATTTAGGAAGCAATGCTCAAATGAACAGGCTTTTGCAAGGCGATGTTGGTTCAGGGAAAACCATTGTGGCTTTCATGGCTATGTTACTCGCTTTAGACAACGGTTTTCAAGCTTGTATTATGGCTCCGACCGAAATTCTAGCTGTTCAACATTTTGAGAGTATTCAAGGATTTGCTAAAGAACTTGATATAAACATTAAACTCCTGACAGGATCTGTAAAAACAGCTGAACGAAAAATCATTCACGAAGAATTAGAAAACGGAAGCCTACAGATTTTAATTGGGACTCACGCTCTTTTGGAAGATAAAGTACAATTCCAAAATTTAGGTTTAGCCATCATTGATGAACAACATCGTTTTGGAGTGGAACAACGCTCAAAGCTCTGGAAAAAGAACGATATTCCACCTCATATTCTTGTGATGACCGCTACTCCGATTCCTCGAACTTTAGCAATGAGTTTGTATGGAGATTTGGATATTTCGGTCATTGATGAACTTCCGAAAGGACGAAAACCAATCATTACTACCCATCGCTTTGATAATTCCAGACTCAAAGTGTGGAAATTCATGAGAGACGAAATCGAAAAAGGTCGGCAGATTTATGTAGTTTTTCCGCTTATTCAAGAATCCGAAAAAATGGATTACAAAGACTTGATGGATGGTTATGAAGCACTTTCTAGAGATTTTCCCCTTCCGAAATACAGTATTAGTGTCGTTCATGGACAAATGAAATCCGAAGACAAAGACTTTGAAATGAAGCGTTTCGCTGAAGGAAAAACCAATATTATGGTAGCTACCACAGTTATCGAAGTAGGTGTGAATGTTCCGAATGCTTCGGTAATGATTATCGAAAGTGCAGAGCGTTTTGGACTTTCACAATTACATCAATTAAGAGGTCGTGTGGGGCGTGGCGCTGAACAAAGTTATTGTATTTTGATGACTTCATACAAACTCTCTAACGACAGTAAAACCCGGATGGAAACTATGGTGGCAACCAACGACGGATTTGAAATTGCAGAAGTTGACTTAAAACTTCGCGGTCCGGGAGATTTAATGGGAACCCAACAAAGTGGCGTGCTGAATCTGAAAATTGCTGATATTGTCAAAGACAGAGAAATTTTGGCTTTAGCAAGAGCATCAGCTTTTGATATTTTACGTAAAGACGCTCCGATGCAACTTGCAGAACATCAAAAATTGCGAGAAGCTTTTTTAGAAATTACCAAAAAGAAAAACATCTGGAATTTTATCAGTTGATTTTATTATCTCTACCTTTGAGTTTTGATTAGATTTTGTATCGTGACTCCGCACCAAACTTATATAAAACGCTGTGTAGAATTAGCCCAAAATGGACTTGGAACTACTTATCCAAACCCGTTAGTTGGGAGTGTAATTGTGTATAACGACATAATTATTGGTGAAGGTTGGCACAAAAAAACAGGAGAATCGCATGCAGAAGTGATTGCTATAAATTCCATAAAAGATAAAAGTCTTCTAAAAAAAAGCACTATATATGTGAGTTTGGAACCTTGTTCTCACTTCGGCAAAACTCCACCTTGTGCCGATTTGATTATAGAGCATCAAATTCCGAAAGTAGTTATAGGAACAATCGATCCGTTTGCCAAAGTTTGTGGAAACGGAATCGCTAAACTCAAAAATGCAGGGATTGAGGTCGAAGTCGGATTTTTGGAAAAAGAATGCAACGAGTTAAACAAACGATTTTTTACTTTTCATCAGAAAAAACGTCCGTATATTATCTTAAAATGGGCACAAACTCAAGATGGATTTATCGCTCCTTTGCAAAAAAATCATAACAGACCTGTTTGGATTTCGAACGAATTTTCGAGACAATTGGTTCATAAATGGCGTACAGAAGAACAAGCCATTTTGGTTGGAACCAATACAGTGTTACAAGACAATCCAAAACTTGACATAAGACATTGGATCGGTCAAAACCCAATGCGAATCGTGTTGGACAGAGAACTGAAAATTCCAGAAGACTATTCAGTTTATGACACCAATTCAAAAACAATTTTTATTACAGAAAAACATAAAGAATCGTTTAAAGAAAATATATATTTTGAAACTATTGATTTTCAGAATAATCGAAATGCACAGATTTTGGATATACTTTATAAACATCAAATTCAGTCGGTTATCATCGAAGGAGGAACAAGTGTATTGCAATCGTTTATCAAAGATAATCTATGGGACGAAGCACGCGTTTTTGCTTCCGATTTGATTTTAGAAAACGGAATAAAAGCTCCTGATTTTGATGTTGAAGAACATTCTCAAACTTCTATCCTAAACGACACTTTAAGTTTATTCTATAATTCCCGACAAAAAAATGAAGACAAATAAACCGAGACCACAGCAAGACATCCCGAAAAAAATAATAAAAACCGCAAAATTATTAGAAGCCTTGTCGCCTAATTTAGTAACAAGTTTTGCTTATAAACTTTTCGTAACTCCCATCAATCACAAAGCTCCGAAGAGAGAGGAAGAAATGGAAAAAGAAGCGGTTCAGAAATATATTGATATTCCTGCAATCGGGCGAAAAATAAGAGTATTTGAATATGGAAAAAGTGATAAAAAAGCACTTTTGGTTCACGGTTGGTCGGGTAGAGGGACACAACTTGTGAGTATAGCCAATGCCTTGCGAAAAAATGGATATATGACCATAAGTTTTGATGCTCCTGCTCACGGAAAATCGGAAGGGAAAATGAGTCACATGTTGCTATTTATTGAATGTATATTCGAACTGCAAAAAATTTACGGAAAATTTGATTTATCCATTGGTCATTCGCTTGGAGGTATGTCGGTTATGAATGCAATTAAAAGAGGGTTTATAACAGAAAAAGCGATAACTATTGGAAGTGGTGATGTTGTTTCTGATATTTTTGATGGTTTTGTAGAAAGTTTACAGCTGAAACAAAACATTTCGCTGAAGCTAAAAGCAAAATTTGAAACCCGTTTAAAAAACACACTTTCAGATTTTGATGTTTTTCAGGCAGCTAAAACCATTACAACACCTGTTTTTGTAATTCATGACAAACAGGACAAAGATGTTCCTGTAGATTGCGCACAACATATACACGAACATCTTCCGAACGGAAAATTACTGATTACAGACGGATTAGGGCACCGCAAGATTTTGGGCGATACCCAAGTTATCAAACAAATTATCGCTTTTACCAACAATGAATAACTAGAACTGCAGACCGAGGGAAAGTTGAATATTTTTATTTTTCACCTCTGCATCTTCAGCAAATTCGCTCAATCCGTGAACATATCTTCCTTGAATAAAAAGAGTATTGGTTAAGTGAACAGAGATTCCTCCTGCTAAAGCGAAGTCAAAGTCTTCTGTTTTAACGTTTTTTAGATTATCATCTATCAGATAACTAAATTGAGGTCCTGCTTCTATACTTACATTTGGAGTGAGATAAATTTTCAACAGCATTGGAATATTGAGGTATTTCAAATCAATTTCATCAAGAGCATGATTTGAATCTACATCAGCTCCTTGAACAGAAAAAATCGCTTCGGGCTGAAAAGAAAAACTACTATTTATATTTATTTCGTAGAATGCTCCGATATGATAACTGATTTTAGTGTCAAGCTCCATATTTCCGATTTTCCCGTCAATATTAGAAAAATTCGCACCTCCTTTGATACCGAATTGAGCACTCACAACACTTGCTGTAAGCAATAGTAGAATTAAAATTGATTTTTTCATTAGATAAGTTATGTTTTAAATATTCAGCCAAAAATACTATTTATTTTTTTATAACCGGAAAGATTAAAATGATTTGAATTTTATATTTTTAAACTCCTTGTGGTCTTTGATAATAGTGCCTCTTTATGTACCATAATCGAAATGGTTTTCAGTTTGGTATAAGGTACACTCATATAAATATAGCCGTTGTTTCCTACTCTTTCGCCTGTGCTTCCCCACGAATTTTTGACGGTATAATAAATAGTGCCGTTTTGGTCTTTTACTTTACCTACAATATGCATTAGGTGATCGTCAGTTGTATTAAAATTCTCAAACTCTCGTTGTCTAAACTCTTGGGTAATTTCCATCTCGGGTTTGATTTCTTTAAGGAAAATTTTCTCTTTATCTTCTGCATCTACAGGAACAACAGCAATTCCTTCTTTGGCTGAAAACCCAACTTCGCTAACATCACAATCAAGTGCAATCGTAAACCCTTTGGCCAAAGCATTATCGATATTTTCGATAAGTTCATCCATCGGAACATTATAAAAACTTCCGTTCGAGAAATTATCCGGAATATTCAGAATAAACGACGAATAAAACGGTTGATGTGTAAATGATGTGAGTGAAACATACTCTTTCGGATTGATTTTCGTATAATTCAAAAAACTTTTTGGGTTGTACTTTTTACCTTCAAAAGTAAATTCTGTCGGATTTTCTCCCATATAAACATCAAGAACAGAACTTACCGCCTGCCTCCATTTCGGAGAAAGTTTTTTGGTCTTAGCGAACGATTCTGCCATTGCTTTAAGTGCGGTTTCCATTTCTGTATGGTCGTGTTTTTCTTCTGATTCTTCTTTGCCTTGAAAAACTTCAACCGGAACAACTCCGTATTTGGCAACACTATTAATAACGTCATGCCCTAAAGCTCCTTGCGAAAATTGAGCTTTTCCTTGTCGCATAATATAATTTTCGGCTTTTTCCATATAGGTATTCCGTACATTATACATTTCCGACAGATCAATTTGTTTTCCGGTTAAGCGAATGACCTCGGATTCTAAAAACGAAATAGTCGCATAACTCCAACAAGTTCCTGTTCGGTCTTGCGAAATGACAGGTGTACTTTCTATCTCTATAAGATTTTGAAATTGATAATTTTGAGCAAACATCCCAAGAGAGAAGAGTGTAAGAGAGGCTAAAAGAAATTTTTTCATATGTTCCATTATCGGTTATAATTTAAAAAAAGGTGTATTTTTGGCTAAAATAAAAAAAAATGAGTACAATAAACTGGAAAACAGCAAAAGAATACGACGATATTACGTATAAAAAATGCAATGGAGTTGCACGAATTGCCTTCAATAGACCTGAAGTTCGCAATGCTTTTCGCCCGAAAACCACTTCAGAACTGCTTGACGCTTTTAAAGATGCACACGAAGATACTTCTATAGGAGTAGTGCTTTTATCTTCTGAAGGACCTTCTCCCAAAGATGGAGGCTGGTCATTTTGTAGCGGAGGTGATCAAAAAGCAAGAGGTCAACAAGGCTACGTCGGAGAAGACGGCTATCATAGGCTAAACATTCTGGAAGTACAGCGCTTAATTCGCTTTATGCCTAAAGCTGTGATTTGCGTAGTAAACGGTTGGGCTGTTGGAGGAGGACACTCGCTTCACGTAGTTTGTGATTTGACTTTAGCAAGTAAAGAGCACGCTATCTTTAAACAGACTGATGCGGATGTAACCAGCTTTGATGCAGGTTATGGTTCGGCTTATTTGGCAAAAATGGTGGGGCAGAAAAAAGCTCGTGAAATTTTCTTTTTAGGGCGGAATTATTCTGCTCAGGAGGCTTATGAAATGGGAATGGTCAATGCGGTTATTCCTCATGACGAACTCGAACAAACAGCTTATGAATGGGCTCAAGAAATCTTGGCAAAATCTCCAACTTCGATAAAAATGCTCAAATTCGCAATGAATCTTACTGATGACGGAATGGTAGGACAGCAAGTTTTTGCAGGAGAAGCAACCCGTCTTGCCTATATGACAGACGAAGCCAAAGAAGGGCGAGATGCTTTTCTCGAAAAAAGAAAACCAAATTTCGAAAAAAAGTGGATTCCGTAATTTTAAAGAGTTAAAATTAATAATATCATATTTTATAATCGTTTTAACTTGGTAAAAGATGTTTTTTTAGTGTTTTGTTTTGATTTAAATATAAAAATTCATTACTTAGCTTCATTAATAAAACTTTAACCAATTTAATTTATAATTTATGAAAAAATTTACTTTTTATGATACCGGAGAGTATCGAACCCGAAAAACAAAACGGTGGCTCAAACTGCTGACGTTTTGTATGATGATTTTTGCAGGGCAAATGTCTTTTGCACAGTGTATAAACGGCACTTCTTATC
>Ga0209075_1001325_pt1 | contig 23331 bp, 19 predicted proteins | sample Stecom2011_FD_187523 | JGI IMG/M metagenome (GOLD analysis project Ga0209075, IMG submission 187523) | Agricultural soil microbial communities from Utah to study Nitrogen management - Steer compost 2011 (SPAdes) (version 2) | ecosystem: Environmental > Terrestrial > Soil > Agricultural land...
ATTAAAAGAAGCATTATTGATTACTCACAAAACACAAATATTGATGTCAATAATGGGCCAGACCAATAATCTCGGTCTCCTCATTCTAAACATGTTAGAAGTGCTAATTATCTACCTCCTCAAAATCTACATCCTCAGCTTCACGGTATCCACCCTCCACAATATGAACTTTCCCCTTTTCTCTCTGACTTTGCTCTTTTGCTTTTTTATAAGCATCAGTATTTTGGTTATAGCGTTTTTCAGCATCCAAATTACGTTTGGCCATCATAATTCTTCCAAAAAAGCGAACGATTACAAATACTGCTATGATGATCAATATCATCCGAAACGCACCAGGAATACTTAATAACACCATATTATTTTGATAAATATAAGTTACGCTCTGCAAAAATCTTTGTGAAGAACGGGTCTTTCAAATCTTTGATGAAGTGAATCGCTTCTCCTGTGGATTTCATCTCAGGTCCTAATTCTTTGTTCACATTTGGAAACTTGTTGAACGAGAATACCGGGATTTTGATTGCATATCCTTCTTTACGAGGTTGGAAATTGAAATCAGTTACCTTATTCACACCTAACATTACCTTGGTAGCATAGTTCACATAAGGTTCGTCATACGCTTTAGCTATAAACGGAACAGTTCGTGAAGCCCTAGGATTCGCCTCAATAACATATACCTTATCATTTTGAATTGCAAACTGAATATTAATTAGCCCAACAGTTTTCAATGCTAGTGCAATTTTCTTCGTAATATCCTCAATTTGTTGCATTACCAAATCTCCTAGGTTATAAGGAGGTAAAACTGCATAAGAATCTCCTGAGTGAATACCTGCTGGTTCTATGTGCTGCATTATTCCAATGATGTAAACATTTTCACCATCACAAATTGCGTCGGCCTCTGCCTCTAATGCGCCTCCTAAGAAGTGATCTAATAAAATCTGATTCTCTGGCATATCACGAAGGATGTCAACAACATGATGCTCTAATTCCTCTTTGTTGATTACAATTTTCATTTTCTGACCTCCTAATACATAAGAAGGACGTACTAATAATGGGAACCCAAGTCCTTTAGAAAGTTCTAATGCTTGTTCAGCACTTTCTACAACTCCAAATTCTGGATAAGGAACATTATTCTCTTTTAACAATTGTGAAAAACGACCTCTATCTTCTGCTAAATCAAGTGCATCGTAACTTGTTCCAATAATTTTAATACCGTAACGCTCTAATTTTTCCGCTAATTTCAATGCAGTTTGTCCACCTAACTGAACTATAACTCCTTCTGGTTTTTCATGACGAATAATGTCATAAATATGCTCCCAGAATACAGGTTCAAAATACAATTTATCTGCTGTATCAAAATCTGTTGAAACAGTTTCAGGATTACAGTTAATCATGATTGTTTCATACCCTGCTTCTTTAGCTGCTATTACTCCGTGTACACATGAGTAGTCGAATTCAATTCCTTGACCAATTCTATTAGGACCAGAACCTAAAACAACGATTTTCTTTTTATCTGTAACCTCGCTTTCACTTTCTAATTCAAATGTAGAGTAATAATAAGGTGTTTGCGCAGGAAATTCACCGGCACAAGTATCTACCATTTTATAAACTCTTTGAATTCCATACTCTTCTCTCTTAGCATAGATTTCAGACTCTAAACAACGTAGCAAATGTGCTACTTGCCTATCAGCATATCCTTTCTGTTTTGCTTCGAAAAGCATTTCTTTAGGAATATCAGTAAGACTGTACTTTTCGATCTTGCGTTCTAACCTAACAAGGTCTTCTATTTCTCGCAAGAACCATTTATCAATCTTTGTCTTTTCTTGAATACGTTTAAATGGAATTCCCAATTTAATCGCATCGTAAATATGAAATAATCTGTTCCAACTTGGGAACTCTAAACTTTCTAAAATTTGATTCTGATCTGTTAATTCCTTTCCATCTGCTCCTAAACCATTTCTTCCAATTTCAAGCGATTGACAGGCTTTTTGAAGTGCTTCTTGGAAAGAACGTCCTATTCCCATCACTTCTCCAACTGATTTCATTTGAAGTCCCAACTTTCGGTCAGCTCCAGGGAATTTATCAAAGTTCCAACGAGGAATCTTAACAATTACATAGTCTAAACTCGGCTCAAATAAAGCTGAGGTAGTTTTCGTAATCTGATTATCCAATTCATCTAAGGTGAATCCTATCGCTAATTTCGCTGCTATCTTCGCAATAGGATATCCTGTTGCTTTCGATGCTAAAGCGGAAGAACGAGAGACACGAGGATTAATTTCAATGGCGATGATTTGCTCTTCTTCATCAGGAGAAACTGCAAACTGAACGTTACATCCTCCCGCAAAGTTACCTACAGAACGCATCATTTTAATAGCCATGTTTCGCATCTTTTGAAACGTTGTATCAGACATGGTCATTGCTGGAGCTACAGTAATTGAATCTCCTGTATGAACTCCCATTGGATCAAAATTCTCTATCGAACAAATTATAACAACATTATCGTTCTTATCACGTAACAACTCTAACTCAAACTCTTTCCAACCTAAAAGTGCTTTATCAATCATTACCTCGTGAATTGGAGAGGCATGTAAACCGGCGTCTAATAAATTATCAAATTCTTTTTCATTATATACAACTCCTGCTCCTGCTCCTCCTAAAGTATAAGAAGAACGAATACACAAAGGAAATCCAAACTCTTGAGCAACTCCCTTTCCTTCTAAAAACGATTTTGCCGTTTTCTGAGGAGCCATTGGAACATCAATTTCAGACATTAAATTACGAAAAGCCTCACGATTCTCTGTAACTTCAATTGCGGCAATATCTACACCGATAATTTGAATATTGTTTTCTTCCCAAATCCCTAACTCATCACATTTAATTGCTAAGTTTAATGCTGTTTGTCCTCCCATAGTAGGCAATACTGCATCAATTTTGTGATTCGCTACAATTTCTCGAATGCTTTCTGGTTCTAGTGGCTTCAAATAGATGTTATCTGCTACTACCTTATCGGTCATAATCGTCGCGGGATTCGAGTTGATTAATGTGACTTCGATTCCTTCTTCTCGCAGTGATCTTGCTGCTTGTGATCCTGAATAATCAAATTCACAGGCTTGACCGATTACGATAGGTCCACTTCCAATAATTAAAACTGACTTAATATTCTCGTTCTTAGGCATTCCAATTTTTATTTATGCTTAATATGTAAAAGCGTGATACAAATTGAACGCAAATTTAATTCATTTTTACTACTTTTATAGGTATGCATAGGATATTTATGGCTAAATTTTAAGTTAAATTCGAATAGCACGAAAACATTTGACAAATTACTACACTATTCTGCCTTCTGATATTGATAAAAATGGAAAGAAAAATTGAAAGCGTAACTCTTGACGATCTTGTACTTTCTTACGAAGTATATGGAGAAGGAAATACCGTGATCCTCTGCTTTCATGGGAACGGCAGGTCGGCTGAAGACTTTCGTTTCTTGGCTAGAAAAACTCGTAAAATTATATCTATTCACCTTTTCCTTCATGGATATTCTACTTTTTCACCGAGTCGAATTCATGAAGACTTGATCACTTCAGAACATGTTGAAAAATTGTTAGAAAAATTATTAACAAAAGAAAAAGTAGACCAATTTCATTGGGTAGCATATTCTCAAGGTGGCCGATTTACATTAAGCGCATTTTCAGCATTTGCTCACCGTGTTAAAAGTTTATTCCTGATTGCTCCTGATGGTTTAGATGATAAAAACTTTTACAGTTGGACTCAACGACAATGGTGGGCTAGAAAGCTCTTCAAACGCTGGGTTCGTAAACCAGAAGAATTAATGTCTATTTCTCGCGTTTTAGCAAAAAGAAGAGTTATTGACCCTAAAATTGTGGACTTTCTAGATTTTTATACTTCAGACCTTGAAAAACTCGAAACAGCTTATAAAACTTGGAGTGCTTTTAGAGATTTACGTCCCTCAAATGAGGAGGTGAAAAAAACCTTAGACAAAAGTGATATTCATTTTAACTTAATCGTAGGAGAATACGATAAAATTATCACTGAAAAAAGTGCGGTGAAATTTTTAAACCAAATCAATCAAGAAAAAGCATTAAAAACAATTCCTTTCGGACACGATATTTTTAAACCGCATATCGAAAAAGAACTATTGGCTCTTATGCCTTTTGAAGATTTTGATTAATTTAACTCAGCATATATAGCAATCCCCCCTGCAATTACTGCTGCAATAAAATAGATTAAAGCTATTTTGCGTAAAGTCTCCGCAAACGTCCATATCAATTCACCGTCTTCTCGCACAAACAACAATAGCGTTAAGAATATAAAAATCGCGAGCGCAAAGTATCCACCTGCTATCCATAACGGTATGCCTAATAAGATTGAAGCTCCAAAAAAATAAGGAAGTAATCCTATAACAGCTACGAAACCAAATATTCCGAAAAACACATAAACCAACCCTATTACTCCAAGTATTCTTATCCAAATAGAATATAGAAATTCTTTTTTTACCTCCTCAGGTTCGTCAGCATCATTACTGATACCATCGGGTTCACTCTCAGGATAATTTTCTTGTGGAGTTTCTATTATATCGTTTTTATAAATAATTTGTTTAGAATTAACTGTAGAAGTGTAAGCTACATAGCTCGCCCCTTCAGTATTAGCTGCTAAGTCAACGATATTCTCAGCAATTAAATCTCGCACCTCAACTTCTTTAATTGGAGTGACTTTTTTACCTGTCTTTTCATTTTGCTCTTCCCTAGCATGTTCTTTCAATGCTGTTTCGTCTCCCTTTTTAGAGAAATCTGTTTTCTTGTTAAAATGCCATCCTTTTAAATGTTTCCGCTTTTCAAAAACACCACTAGAACTTACTCCACATGCAGTAAAAAGTGAAAGTAGAATGAGAACCAAGAGAAAATTAAATATTGATTTTAGTTTCATAAGTTATTAGTTTTCATGATCACTTTACATTCAAGAAATACTTGATAAAACGGACTTGATCTTTACTCATGTCAATAACCAAATATTATTGCTGATAATAATCCTAAAGAAATTGGGAAATAAATCAATCCTACAATTAAAAAAGTTTTTTTCAAGGACCACTTTTCATCTTCACCTTCTCTTAAGAAAAGCCTTAAGATGTAGTAGATGAAAAAAACTGCTATAACGTAAAACCCAATAATAAAACTTATAAGTGAAGCTAAAATTCCAATATAAGGCATTAATAAAATAACGAGTACAGTAAATATCCCTCCAGCTAAACCGGTTAAAAAATAAATAAGAAAAAACCTTAAAATTATATCTACTGGACTAAGTATTAAAGGAGGTTTAGTGTCTTTCTTCAGAATACTGTTTAAACTCTCTTCTTTGTCTTTATCAGTACTAGTTTCTAAATTTGAGTGTATTTCTTCTTTATGCTCCTCCTCATAACTAAGCGTTTTTATTGAACTATAATTCTCATCTATCTGTATATAATTCTTGGAGACTTCATCTGAAGTAAAGAAATTACGATTTTCTTCCTTATCAAGAGCAATTTCTTGATAGAGATTATCATTTGACGCTAATTCAGACTGATCGGTTTTATAATTTGGAGAACTAATAGTCTCAATACTTTCCGATTTACTCCACTTAGTTCTTGAAGTTTTATCCGCTGAATTGAATACTGTGTTTTTCTTCTTTGTAAAATACCATCCTTTTAGGTGTTTACGCTTTTCAAAAGGTCCGTTTGAACTAATTCCACATGAAGTAAGAAACAACAGCACTAAGAAAAAAACAAGCAGGTTAAGCAGTAGTTTCAATTTCATAAGTTCGTTTATATAACCTTATGAAGTAAACTTACACTTTTTATTTTACAATTAAAACTATGAAAGCATTAATCCTCTTTAGTTAACCTAACCCAAACAACTTCCTCCGTACTCAAGTCTACCCTATACTTTTCACCAACTCCAAAACCAAAAATACCTAGAACTTCATTTTGTACATTCACCAAAACTTGAACTCTATCCTTTTTATGAGCAGCTACTTTTCTATCGCGTAGAAATTTACCTACCAGCTTTTCTCCTTTCATTCCAAGGGATTGAAAACGATCTCCACTCTCCCATTTTCGGACAGTTAATGGAGCGTTAACTTTTGAAGCATCGAAAAATAAATCGGTAGTATTTATTTCAACCTCCTCAACAGAATGAGTCGAGATCTCAACTAGAGCGGACATTGAAAGCAATTCTTCTCGCACAAAAACGAGCTCTCTTCCTTCGTTCCAAACCTTGACATATTCATTCCCAATAAACTTTCCTTTTTCTGACCTTACCAATCGGTCAATTTCATTTACTGAGTATTCACCTAATCCTTGTTCCGATAAAATATATTCTTTGATCCAAATAGGTGTAGCAACCCAATCGGCAATAGAAATAACATTTGGAATGTCGAGGGTTCTTAAAAACGTTAAAACTTTTTGAAAAGAATGAACTAAAGGAACCACATCGTTTAATGGAAAATCATTTTTTTCTAACCATGGTAAAACTTCATTTCTGTACCAATTCCGAGTATAATCATTAGAAGCATTTGAAACATCTTCTTGCCATTTCCAATTGTGCTTTTTCGCTAGGGAAACTAAATCTTCCTTGCTATACTTTAAAATCGGACGTAAATACCCTTGTCTAAAAACAGGCATTCCCGATAGGCCTTTGACTTTCCCTCCCCTGCGTAATTGCAAGAAAAATGTCTCTAACTGATCATCATAATGGTGTGCCAGCAGAACAATTCCACCCTCTCTTTCAATGACTTCATCAAACCAATTATAACGTAGTTCTCGTGCCGCTAACTGTGTGTTAATTCGATTATCTTTACTGTATTGCTTTGTATCAAATTCTTTCACACGTATTGGAATACCTAGTTCTTCGGCCAATGCTCTCACAAATTCTTCATCCCGGTTAGACGATTGTTCGCGCAAGTGAAAATTGCAATGTAAAATCCCAATATCTTTTTTCTCCTTTAACTCATGCATTAAATGCAACAGCACAACAGAGTCAACACCTCCGCTGCAAGCCACCCAATATTTCGGAGAGTTAATCATTTGAATACAAGATTTTTTTTAATGCATTAACCTTAACTAAACATTCTTCATACTCCATTTCTGGTGAAGATTTTAGTGTTATTGCTCCACCAACAGGACAGCTGATGTTTTGTGTTTTTTCATTGTATAGAATACTTCTGATAATCACATTGAAATCAAAATCACCATTGGGTTTGAAGTAACCAACACTTCCTGAGTATAACCCTCTTTTAAAAGTCTCATGGCTTTCAATTAATTCCATTGCACTGATCTTAGGAGCTCCTGTCATGCTTCCCATAGGGAATAGTGCTTTTAATATCTCTAAAATTGTCACTTTTTCATTAATAGTCGCAGAGACCGTTGAAATCAATTGATGGACAGTTTCAAAAGTATAAGCGCCTAATAATTCATCTACCTGAACAGAGTTTCTTTCAGCTATACGCGATAAATCATTACGCACTAAGTCAACAATCATTATGTTTTCAGCTCTTTCTTTTTCACTGGCAAGCAAATCTGTTTTCAATTGTAAATCTTCTTCTGGAGTAGCCCCACGCTTCGCCGTTCCTTTTATAGGTTGCGTAATTAATTGATTTCCTTCTCGTTTTAAAAAGCGCTCTGGACTAGCAGAAAGTAAATACCTTCCCTCCCATTCCATAAAGCATGAAAATGTAGATTTTGTAGCGTTATTTAAAGCAAAATAAGTGGATAAAGGTTCTATCTTACAATTTTTAGCGTAAAACTCTTGACAAAAGGTTACTTCGTAAATATTTCCAAGTTGAATTTCCTCTTGAAGCTTCTCAATTTTAGAAATGTATTCTACTTTAGTTAAACCCGGTGTTAATTCTACTTTATTTATAGTCTGTCTCTCTTTCTGACTTAGAAAATCTGCAATAAATTCAAGAGCTACATGGTCTTCTTTACCTTTTAGAAAGATCTGTTTTTCGTTTTCATCCCATTTCACAACATAACGAGGAACAAAAAAACCAACCTTAGGAAATTGAATACAATCAGGATTTTCTGAAACTAAATCTTCAACCTCATTTTTTAAATCGTAAGAAAGAAATCCGAAACGATAATCATCCGAGTGCTTTTGAATAAAATCAGTCGCTTTTTCAAGACAATTTTCTTCATTGCATTCTACTACAAACTCAGGATCAAATGCAAGAATCGATTCGTTTTTATTATTCGTTAAAAAGGTAAAGATGTTTTTCATCAAAAAATTATTCCTTATTATTACAATATAAACACGAAAGTAATAAATATTAACATGAAGCATTTAAATTGGTACGTTCTAGTTGTGATGATTTTTGCGATTCACATTGTTTCCTTCGCCCAAAAGGAAAAAGAAGTAAAAGTAAAAATTAAAGAAGGTACACTTTATGGAACCTTAACTAGTGTTGCTGACAAAACCAAAGCTCCTATAGTGATTATCATCCCTGGTTCCGGACCAACAGATAGAAATGGTAATAGCATGTTGGTACAAGCTAATAGTTACAGATTATTAGCAGAAGAACTCGCCAAAGAAGGAATTGCAAGTTTGCGTTACGATAAATTAAAAATTGGAAAAAGCACAAGTGATGTAAAAGAGGGAGAGCTTCAATTTGAAAATAATGTTGAACAGGTTAACGCTTGGATTGATTATTTAAAAAAGAAAAAGTACACTAACATTATTCTTATAGGTCATTCTGAAGGTTCATTGATTGGAATGTTAGCTGCTCAGCAAAGAAACGTAACAAAGTTTATTTCTCTAGCAGGAACAGGAAGAAGTATTGATCAAGTTCTTATAGAGCAAATTGCAAATCAATCTCCTCAATTTGAAAAAGAAACAACCACTCTATTAAAACAACTTAAAGAAGGTGAAAAAGTCGATGACTTCTCTCCAGAATTAGCGAATTTATTTCGTAAAAGCGTTCAACCTTATCTAATTTCGTGGATAAAATATTCTCCAAAAGAAGAAATTGGAAAACTAACCATTCCAGTAATGATTATCCATGGTTCTACAGATATTCAAGTAACAGAAAAAGATGCTGAATTACAAAAAGAAGGAAATTCCAAAGCTGAATTAATAATCATCAAAGAAATGAATCATGTTTTAAAAGAAGCTAACGAAAACAAAGAAGAAAATATGAAAACCTATTACAATCCAAAACTACCACTACACGAAGAATTAATCCCTGTTTTAGCTAAATTTATAAATAGATAGTGACCGGAGGATGAATTCGTAATTAATAATTCCAATATTCAACATTAAAAATTAATAATTCATCATTAATAATTACCCCCCCTTAATGAATCCTCGCCCTCGCCTGATGCTTCTCCAACAATGAGTACCTAAACATAAATTCAACCCCTCCTCTACCTTTACTGGCTTGAGTAAGTGATGAAATATTTAAGTCGTAAGAGATACCGAGTGCATATCCCTTATAGTCGATTAACAACTTATTTACAAAAGCATCGCCAAAGCGGTAGAACGGACCGTAAGCTATTGAAAACCCATCACGCAAACTTGTCTTAGAAGATGATCTGATAATTGCAAACTTAATGTAAGTCCCAGCAAAGACTTCTTGATGTCCTCCCTGACGTTGATAATATAAAGCCGGCATAAGTGATACAGCTGAGTTATTAACAGCAAATTCGGACTCTACGAATCCTGTAAAACGCATCGATAAATCATCTTTCCCCCCTTGAAGAAAGGAATAGTTTGGTTGTGTTAGGTGATAAGCTGCAATTCCAATAGATAAGCTGTATCCACTAGAACGAAAAGAGTTTTCAGATAATGAATTGTGCTTAAATACAAATCCTCCTCCTGCATCCGCATAGCCAAAGTTAGTTTGAGCAAAACTCTCTCCACTTGCGATGTTCTGATCAAAGTCGCTTCCATTGTGTTGACTTGCATATAAACCGTTAACACTACCTAAACCTCTTTGTCCATACCCAACTTGTAATCCTAATCCTAGAGTACTGTTGTTACTAACCCTCAAATGATAAGCTACAGAAAGATTGACATTAGAAGTAGTCATTCTCAAGTTTCCAGCTATATCATGATAAAAATTAATTCCAGCAGCTAAAAAACCTCTATTACTTCTAGGCTCTTCAAATTTCATATCAAAAGAAGCACCGAGTGTGTTAAAAGGATCCGCAACACTATTCCACTGCGTTCGGTAATTAGCAATAGCATTATACTTTCCGTTCAGACCAGCTGAAGCAGGATTTACATTCATAGGTGCGAATTTCATTTGTGAAAAATGAATATCTTGAGCGGAAAGCTGAGTAATAAAAAGCACAGCAAGTAGAATGCTGCAGTATTTTAAAAAGCTATTTTCTTTTGTTTTTTTCAAAGTGTGGTAAATATAAACAATTCTGTTTTATTTCAGCATTGCGCTTCAATGAATACTAAAGTTCTTATAAACGATGCTATTAATGTCGTTAATTAAAATATAGACGTTGTTCTATCCAAAAAGGTTGAATAAAAAAGCCGCCAATTATAAAAATTAGCGGCTTTTTGTAAAAAAAATATATCGTAAAGACTAGTTTTCAGTCTTTTCTGATTGCTCTAAAAGAACTTTTCTTGAAAGTTTCCACTTCTTAGATTTTGGATCACGACCTACCACTTTAAACTTCAGTAAATCTCCTTCTTTGGCAACATCTTCCATTTTTGCAATTCGCTCATGAGCAAATTCAGAAACGTGTATTAACCCGTCAGTTCCAGGCATGATTTCAACGAAAACTCCGTAAGCCTGTACAGACTTCACTTTCCCTTCGTAGATTTCACCTTCTTCGACAGTTGGAGGGAATGCAATGTCACGAATTGATTTCGTTGCAGCATTCATTTGTTCTGCTCCTTCTGCTAAGATTTGAACAATACCTTCTCCTGTTTTCTCATCCTCTTCAATCATTACAGTTGCACCTGTATCTTTTTGAATTTGTTGGATAATTTTTCCACCAGGCCCGATGATTGCACCAATCGCTTCGTTAGGAACGCGAATAGATTCAACACGAGGAGCGTAAGGCTTAAGCTCTGCTCTTGGCTCAGAAATTGTTTTTAAAATTTCACCTAAGATATGAAGGCGTCCTTCTTTTGCTTGTTCTAATGCTTCGGTCAACACTTCATATGGCAATCCGTCTACTTTAATGTCCATTTGACACGCAGTAATACCTTTTGCAGTACCTGTAATCTTAAAGTCCATATCTCCTAAGTGATCTTCATCCCCTAAAATATCAGACAATACAGCGTATTTTCCTTCTTTGTTCATGATTAATCCCATTGCGATTCCAGAAACTGGAGCTTTAATCGGAATACCACCATCCATTAATGCAAGTGTTCCTGCACAAACAGTAGCCATTGAAGAAGAACCATTAGATTCTAAAATTTCAGAAACCAAACGAATCGTATAAGGATTCTCATCTGGTAAAACAAATTTCAAACCTCTCAATGCTAAGTTACCATGTCCAATTTCACGACGAGAAACCCCTCTAATTGGATAAGCTTCCCCTGTACTAAATGGAGGGAAGTTATAATGCAACATGAATTTTTCAGTTCCTTGTTGTGTTGCAGAGTCAATCATTTGCTCCTGCATCTTACCTCCTAAAGTCAAGGTCATTAACGCTTGAGTTTCACCACGTGTAAACACAGCAGAACCATGAACCATAGGTAAATAATCAACCTCACTCCAAATTGGGCGAATTTCGTCAAACTTTCTTCCGTCTAAACGGATACGTTCATTTAAAATAACATCACGTACCGCTTCTTTCATTGTTTTAGAAAAGTAACCGCTGATCATTTTACCACTTTCAGCTAATTCTTCTTCTGTAAACATTGCTTTTACTTCTTCTTTGATTGCTTTGAATCCTTCAGAACGCTTATTTTTATCTGCAGAGCCTTGACGTGCAACTTCTCTACATTTATCGTATGCAAAATCATTGATTTTCTTCTCAATATCTGCATTATTATCTTCGTGACTGTATTCACGTTTTGGAGATGAAGCTGGAACTTCAGCTGCCAAATCTAATTGGAACTGACACTGTAATTTAATCGCTTCGTGTGCTATTTTAATCGCCTCAATCAATTCTGATTCTTGCGCTTCATGCATTTCACCTTCGATCATTACAACATCTTTCATTGTACCTGCGATCATGATTTCCATATCTGACTTCTCAAGTTCAGATTTTAATGGATTAATGATAAACTCACCGTTCACACGTGCAACACGTACCTCTGACATTGGTCCATTAAATGGGATGTCAGAAACAGCCAATGCCGCAGATGCAGCAAATCCAGCCAATGTATCAGGCATGTGCTCACCATCGTAAGCCATCATTTGAATCATTACTTGTGTTTCAGCATGATAATCATCTGGAAACAAAGGACGCAATGCTCTATCCACTAATCTCATGATTAAAACCTCATTGTCAGACGGACGAGCTTCACGACGTAAAAATCCACCAGGGATACGTCCAGCTGCTGCAAACTTCTCACGGTAATCAACTGTTAATGGAAGAAAATCAATTCCTTCTTTAGCTTCTTTTGATGAAACAACTGTTGCTAATAAAACAGTGTTGCCCATTTGTAACACTACCGAACCGTCAGCCTGCTTTGCAAGCTTTCCAGTCTCTACAGAGATATCTTTACCTCCGATAGTGATGGACTTTTTTATTCCTATATTCATATTTATATATTTACTAATTTAAAACTTAACAAAAAAGGGGAACTTCGAATCTCTTCGGATGCCCCCCTTTTTTATATAAATTTGTTGATCAAGAATTATCTTCTCAACCCTAATTCTTTAACAATCTCACGGTAACGTACGATGTCTTTTTTCTTTAAGTAATCCAAAAGACTTCTTCTCTTACCAACTAACAACTGAAGTGCACGTTGTGTTCCATAATCTTTACGGTTTTTCTTCAAGTGCTCAGTCAAGTGGCTGATACGGTAAGTAAATAAAGCAATCTGCCCTTCTGCAGAACCCGTATCTTTTTCAGACTTTCCGTGCTTTTTGAAAATTTCTTGTTTCTTTTCTATTGATAAATACATTCCAATATTATTTTTAATGATTTTTATGTACGTGTTTCTAATAAACACAGCCGCAAAGATATATATAATATTTTGTTATGCTAAAATAATGAGAGTAATTTACTTAATTATTTTAGATCGTTCTCCTATATGACATACTACAGCCTAGGAAAGTCAGACCTGCAATCAATAATTAACATTTATCACTAAGTATTAAATCATTATTTTTCTATTTTTACAAAAAAAGAAAGTACATGTTTAGTGCCTTGGCATATCACCTGTTCATCTATCCACTGTCCTTGCTTCCCTTGCGAGTAATGTACTTGTTTACCGACTTTTTCTATTTACTTCTTATCACAGTTATTCCATATAGAAGAAAGGTTGTACGTGGTAACATAGAACGATCATTCCCTAATAAATCAAAAAAAGAAGTTCGAAAAATTGAAAGAAAATTCTATCGCCATTTAACAGACTTACTAGCTGAAGGAGCCAAAAACTTAAGTATTTCCGAAAATCAATTACTTAAGCGATTTCAAGTGGAGAATCCTGAAATCATGGAACAACTTTACGCAAAAGACAAAAGTGTTTTATTAGTTTCTGGACATTATAACAACTGGGAATGGCTAATCACTGCTCAAAACCTATTATTCCCACACCAAGCCGTTGGAATAGGTATGCCTTTAAGTAATGGATTCTGGGATAAAAAACTAAACAGTAGAAGGTCACGTTTCGGAATGAAAGTAATTCACTCCAAAATTGTACATGACTTCTTTAAAGAGAATCTTCAAAAAACGTCAACCCTAGTTCTTGCTGATCAATCACCTGGAGATTCAAACAAATGCTATTGGATGGAATTTTTAAATCAAACTTCGGGAATTGTTTTCGGTCCTGAAATGCTAGCTAACCAGTACAATCAAGCTGTGGTGTTCTTTAGTATACACAAAAAGAAACGCGGTCACTACACCATGCGCCTCAAAGAAATTACCGCCAACCCAAGAGAACTAGAATATGGTGAAATCACTGAACAGTTTGCTCATTTACTAGAGCAGACCATTAAAAATGAACCGCAATATTGGATTTGGTCTCATAAACGCTGGAAAAGAGATGTCCCTATAGACATAGCTGGTCTAAGAAAGGAACAAGTTGAGAAATTTAATGCGAAGTATAGATCGTAGAAAATAAGATTTCTCTATTTCAAGAAAACTATGTTTTAATTAATCCCCCTACACACCAAACATTTGTCGTTCTGAAGACGTTTGTAACAAAGAATATCTTTTTTCTCTGTATAACTCTACTTAGGCAAACCCAGTACAAGTGTGAAAAACAACAAAGAAACCTTTAACGAATTAACACTTAAAAATTCAAAGCTCTTATACCAAAAGAAGACAACGTAAAACGCTATCCTTTCTTAATCTTTTCTTTCGGTAAACCCAAAAAACTATTTTTCTTTCTGAAACATTGTCATATCCCCCGCCTTCATTTGATGGTATGCTTGCGTGAGGTAGGCCAATATAATACGCATGGTATCAAAAGCTGCTTCTGACTCTGCTCCAACTTCTTTTCCTTGAAGTTTTAGCAACAACTTCATATAAAGCGCTTGAAAACACACCTCAACTAAATGCATTGTCCCAAGATCACTTTTCTTTTGAAAAGCCTCAACATTTTCTTCAGCTGCTTTCAGTAAACCTAGGTATTTCTTATCCTCAACAACATCTTTTAAAGTGTTGTGTAAATAAATCATTTCGGTAATCACCTCTCCCAAGCGGTGCAAATGTCCTTTTTTCTCTAATCCTCGAGTTTTCATCTCTGAAATTAAATCTTGATACCACTTTACACCCTCTTCCTCAAAAGACTCGCTCTTTACTTGGGGACGAATTATTTGTTGACGAATCTTTTCAATATTAAATTGATAAGCCCTAATCATGTCCTCCACCTGATACATATAGATTACGTATTCAGCAATATTACTTTGTAACTTTTCCTGTGCTATAAACATCTTTTACCTTGCTAATTAACTGCTAAATAACGACAATCAGATTTATTTAGAATCTTCTTCCAAAGACTCAACCTCTTCTTCAAAGCCCGACATTAATTGGTCTTCTCTTTTATTTAAAAATGAAATAAAATCTTCTGTAACATCGTAAGCATTATTAATAAAAGTGATTTGCCCTCCTTTTTGATAAAAGAAAAGTAAATCTATCTCTCTTTTACTCGAAAACTCTTTTCCTGCTTCCGCAATCTTATTCATCAACGCAGTTTGATATTGCATAGACTCCTTTTGAAGGGCTGATCCACGCTGTTGCTCAAACTGTTGAATAGATTGTTGCTTTTGCATAGCTACTTGCTGAATCTCCTCTATTTGATATCCTGTAATTTCGTTTCTTTCCATACGCTTCTGAATATCTGCTTCATACGCTTGGTAAGCACGGTATTTACTCTCTAACTCTTTTTGGAAATTAAGTTCCTTAACCTTTAATACAGAATCGATTTCTCTGTAAAATCTAAACTGTGTTGCAATACTGTCTTGGTAATAAAAAGCCATAGCTATACCAGTAGCTCCATCTCCCATTTGTTTTTTATCAACAGTCTTCACAACCTCCTCTTCAGAAGCAGCATTATTACTGTTATTACAAGATGCGATAAAAAGTGTGGAGCTAAGTCCTAAAATTGCAATAGAAAAAAATCGTTTCATTCCTTAATTATGGTTTTGTTGTGTTAGTATTCTTATTTGTAAAAGCCTCATTCCAATCTGTACGCATGTTGACAAATCGTTTTAGACAGTTGTTTAAAAATTCTGGAGTTACCATAGCTTTTACGTCTGCTACTCCCATTACATCGAGCTCACCAATTTTATAACTTTGCTCAAATTGCCCCAACTCTATCTTAACTGTATACTTAGAGTTGTAAGAAAAAATCTGTATTTTGAACCGATCGTGCGGTATTGAATCTACTATTCTCATATTATCCTGTTTTTAGTGAATAATTCAGCACAAAAATATCAATTCAATTAGGATTGACAAAAGGAAAAGGTTTTTTAATTGTAATTGTGATGGTTAAGCAACCTTATATTTATTTATTACAGTTTTTCGGGGGTGCCTCAGACAATTCTTTATGCTTCGCTTTTAAAGAATGTCTGAGTCGGGCTTTACGCTGTATCTCTGACAAAAAAGTCAGAGGATGCCGCTTCAATCCCTCACCCTAGACTGAATATTGATACCAAGAAAAAATAACGGCATTTTTTTTTAGCATTCTCAATGTGCAAAAGAAAGTAACTCAATAAAAAGAATATATTTAAAGCATGGAAGATAAAATATATCATAATTTAAAAAACACCACAGTACGTAATCTATACTGGTTGTTGTTTTCTAACTCTCCATTATCTCAATCCTATGACATATCACCCTACATCCAGTTTCCTAATCAGATTTTAGAAGAATGGAAGCTGCTTTCTCAAAACTATTTTATTGAACTAGACAAAAACCCAAGTTCCTTAATCACTTTTTTAGATAGAAAGAAAAATAAACGTTTAGGCTTTTACGCTGAAGCTTTACTTTCCTACTTTTTTCAAACATTTAATCAAATTGAACTCTTACTCCAAAATTTTCAAATTATTAATAAACATAAAACAGTTGGAGAAATAGATTTTATCATTCTGTATAACAAAAAAGTAATCCACTTAGAATGTGCTGTAAAATACTATCTACTGAAAGATTTCAACAATGCTAACGAGCCTTCTAATTGGGTAGGACCAAGAATGAAAGACAATCTAAAACTAAAGCTTCTGCGCTTAATTAATCACCAGTTACCTTTGGGAACAAGAAAGGAAATCTCAGATAAAATAAATTGCAACATAGATAGTTCTTACTTATTTGTTAAAGGAATATTCTTTGCTGAGAAAGAGCTCTACTCTAATATAGTTAGTACTGGAAAACCAAATCAATTTATTCGACAAAGTGAACTTGATAAGCTTGCAGTAAAACCTATTAAAGTTTTAATTCGTCCGAATTGGCTATCGTCCAACAGCCCTTCAAAACTTAATAGCGCTACTGATTTCATTCAACTTGACCAACCTATGAAAAAACCAGAACTTGTGCTCTTTGAAGACAATAGGTCTCGGTTTATAGTTCCCGATAACTGGGGAAAAGAATAGAGTCTTATGCTCCTGTCAACAAGCAAACAACATATGCTTTTACAGCCTTTTGATTTCCAAAAGAATCTACTTTTTCGTGAGTTGTTGCTTTTAATGAGATGTTCTCAATATCTGTCTCAAGGCATTCAGCAATTACTTTTTGCATTTCAGGAATATGAGGATTCAACTTTGGCGTTTCCAAAATTACAGTTGCATCTATATTCCCAATCACATATCCCTTCTCCTTAATGAGCTTGTAGGAATCTCTTAATAATATTTTAGAATCGATATCCTTGTATTTTGGATCTTGATCAGAAAAGTGAAAACCGATATCACGTAGATTTAAGGCTCCTAACATTGCATCACAGATAGAGTGTAGCAATACATCCGCATCTGAATGACCCAATGCCCCGAAAGGCGCAGGAATCTTCACTCCACCTATAATAAGATCGCGATTTGGAACCAACTGATGTACATCAACTCCAAAACCAATTTTAATTTTCATTATTGAGGCTTTACAGTTCCTGAATCAGCGTTTGACTTGTTACCGAGGTGCAATCTCAAAGTGAAACGAATCGTATTTTGTAAAGGATTATTTCTTCTCAAAGAAGTTAAGTAAGAAAAATCAATACCAAATAGCTTATATTTTAATCCTACTCCAAAAGTAAGGTGCTGACGCGCTCCTTTATTCAAGTTTTCATAAAAATACCCAGCTCTTGCTGCAAATAATTCATTGTACCAGTACTCTACTCCTGTACCAATCATTATTTCTGTAAGCTCTTCCTTAAACTTTGTACCACCTACTACCTCATACGAACCATCTGCATTTTGGATAAAATTACCATTAGCATCTTTTGCAAGTGCTCCTGGCGCATCATAAAACGATTGTAGCATACCTGGTACTACTCCAATATTCGGATCGTAACCTGACATTATTTCGCCGTTTAAGCTATTTCTAAGCGGAGAAGTAGGAACCAATAGTTTTGAAATATCTACCGCCCATGTTATGCTATTGTACTTATCTAAGTCAAAAGTCATTGCTGATCCCAATTTCAAATTAGTGGGTAAAAAATCTCTATCGTTTTCAACAGTATAAGAAACTTTATTTCCAACGTTGTTTAGTGTCACCCCAAAAGCCAAAGCCCCTGGCGTTCCTCCATAACGAATATCATTATTCAAGTAGGAAAAAGATATATCTGCTGCACCAGCTAAACCTCCCGAACTCTCAGCACCCGCTACAGCAACTCCAGCTGTTAAGTTAGAGTATATAAACTTACCATTAATCCCCAAAGAGAACCTGTCATTCAATTGAAATGCATACCCTCCAAGTATTTCAAACTCAGTTGGCGTATGAACAATTGTTGTTGCTCCTGTATTATCTGTAAAGACAATTTCTCCTAAACTAAAGAAACGTAAAGATCCTCCAATAACGTTTCTATCATTCAAACGATAGTAACCTGCCAAATGTGATAAATTAATATCTGAAGCTAAGTTTTGCAACCAAGGTGAATAAGAAAGGGAAATTTCCGACTTGTCTTTTGCAAAAGATAACATCGATGTATTCCAGAAAAATGAGTTTGAGCTAGGACTCAAAGCTGTACCGACATCCCCCATAGCTCCAGATCTAGAATCAGGAGTTATTTGTAAAAATGGAACTGCAGTAGTAATAGTGTTTAGCTGTAATTCAGAAGCGTCCTTAGGAGCATTTCCACTTTGCCCAAAGGTAGCGACTGTTAATATTGTTGCTACACCAGTTAAAAAATATGTTTTTATCATTTATATAAAATTATTCAACTTTTGTTACTGTGATTTCTGTCTAATCAATTGACTTAAGAGCACATTTTATGTTTGAAACGTACAAATATACGTAAACCTTAAAAATTTATTGTGTTTTACTTTAAAAGATATAATTTTTGCATCTCTTGTGTTTTCTCTCCATCTGGATTCTTAATCGTTACACGGTAAACATAAACACCTTTTGCTAATTGATCTCCAAAATCATCTCGTCCATCCCAAGGTATCCCTTCTGTTCTAAAACCTCTTGTTTCCACTGTTTTATTAATCGTTTTTATCAATCGACCAGTTACAGTGAAAATCTCAATTTGAGTTTCTAATGCTGCACACACCTGATTGTGCTCAAAAAAGAACTCAGTATGGGTTGTAAATGGATTAGGATAATTCAATACATGATCAAGTGATATATTCTCTTGTTCATGCACAACAAATTCAATAGTTTTCTCACTTGAGTTGTTATTTACATCCCACGCTTTAAAGGTCAATGTGTGCAAACCAGGTGTAAGCTTATTCATTTGGTAACGAAGACTACCACTTTTATAAGTGTCTAAATCCGATTCATAAAACTCATTCAAAACCTTAGCCTCACTAGTATTTGCATCTAAAACCATAGTAATATCATGTCCGATACCGTTACCCACTGTATTTATTCCACTTTCATCAAAAAGATGAGCCATTAGAATCGGAGTTTCATTAGTGATTCCTCCATTAACAAAACTATCATCGTTTAAAAACAATTCAATTTGTGGTCCTTCTTGATCGTTTAATCCAGCAGTATCAATTCCTCCAATTATAAAGTCATTGGAGTACCCTCCTGCATTTCGATTAGTAGTACTCCAAGCGTAAAAACTAGCCTTACCATTTCCATAACTATAATCTATATCCTTAGGAACGATAAATTCATAATTAAAATACCCGTTATTTACCGTAGCTTTCCCTTTAAACAAAACGTTATCTTGTTGCAGAAAAGGAATTACTGGAGAAGTAACGTCTTGGCCTAAAGTCTTTCTAGCAACAGGCTTATCATAAATAGCAGGTTGAATAACCCCGTTAAATCCATTCAGGATATTCCCATACTGATCTTCAATATGACCTGACATTCTTGCTTTTGACAAAGCACGAAGTGTATCACTCGCTAAATTAACGGCTATGTTATTTACACTATCTAAAACCACCTTTTCATAAGGCAAAGCAATTTTCAAAGCAGGATCTCCTAACAACATAAAGCTTCTCTTGTTATTAGAACCACCAATAACTGAATTTTTTGTTTTGATGATAATCTCTCCAAATGTTAGTGGAACTTGATTGGCATCACGGGCAAATACATTTTCGAAGAATTTAGCTGTTGTAACTGAATTTGTTGAAAAGTAAACGGCTCTTGTTGTAGTCATCAAAGCAATTGCGCCTCCCACTTCGTTCAAAGCCATCCATTCACCAATTGACACCATTTCATTATCATCAATTCGAGCAAATTCACAAGTAGCTGATACAAACAAAGTCAATTTATCAATATTTTGATAATCTCTAACTTCTCCGATAGTCATGATTCGTTCTTGAGCTGCTCCTTTTGAATTACCATGTCCTACAAAGCAAGTTACCAAAGCACCTGACTCAATACTTCTATTTATATCATTGTTCACTTCAGGATATCGCTCTCCTCCTGCAGTTGTAATTTGAGTATAAGCATCTGCATAGATTTTTTTAGCATTCATCTCTGGATGGTTAGCTTCAACATATATTGAAGCTGGCTCCAGGTCCTTATTCACAAAATACCCTTGTTCCTCATCATCAGCAATTAAAGTATACTTTAAACGCCAATCACCGTGCGTAGAAATAAAACCATCTTCTCCACACGACACGCCACTTTGAGCATATAAATCTGAGCCGTTTTTCATATAGTGCTCAACTTTATTTACCAATATTACAGCATCCTTAACAGTCGTTGCAACAAGCCTTCCTACTGCAATATCTAGAAAGTCTGCAGGTGAAAACTCTTCAGAATCATCAAGAAATCCAAAGTAATCATCTGAAACTATTGCTCCCGTATAATGTTCTGAATTCACTGTTTCATAAACTGGAACCATATAATTATTGTCTTTCACTCTATCTAATGGATCATAAGTCCCATCACCGAAAAGCAATAAGTATTTTGGCTGTAAGGTAGGATTCCCTGCCGCTCTATCATAAAACATTTTAGCAAAAAACTTGATAGCTGTAGGGTCTTGTGTTCCTCCAGAAAACTCATTATAAACTTGTGTAGTCGTTACAACATGAACAGTTAATCCATTATTTCGATGTAAATCAGCTAATCTATTGGCTTGTGATAAAAACTTTGGGTGTGTTACTATTAAATAATCTGCAGGACTTAAACCATGTAAGTTTTGGTGCGCCACTCCTCCAATATATGTTGGAGTTTTATATTGAGAACCATCAAAAGCAATGAAGTTCCTTAAACTGTCAGTAGCTATATTAAAAGTATAAGTCCCATTAGACAATGACCCATTAACCACTTTAGGTGTTGTAGGGTTAGAAATCTCCCAAACCACACCGTTAGTAGGAAAATTACTGATTTGCATTTCTGCTACCTTTCCTGCTCCTACTGATTTTAAATCTCTAAACTGAAGTCCATTATAGTATTTAAGGTAACTTCTTCCATTTACTTCTAATAAATCAAGATACCCTGCGTCTGAAGGAGTAGCACGATTAAAAGTAACCTGAAGTGAAAAAGTACTCGAAGTAGGATTGAATACTCCAGGAGCAGAAATAAAACCGTTCCTTGAAAAACTGTCGTCATCTGACAAGGGAATATCTACAGCTCCAATAGTCGTATTATTGTAACTTACGCTATAATTAGTAGCTCCATTTGAATCTCCTTTTTTAGCTGCCATAAAACTTCGAAGACTAACTGTCTCATTCGTGTTAAGATTTGGAATATTAAGGGTAAAAGATTGTGAGAGATTTGCATCAAAAACTTCTCCGTACCATCGCTGCCCAGATTTCATTAAATTAAGAAGTTCCTGTTCATGAATCGTATATGAATTAAAGTCCGTTACAACATCTGTTGCAGGAAGACTTGACAGTGTTGCATTCTTAACCCTTGCAGGTGGATCTGTTGAATTAACATTGATATAATAGGCTGAATAGTCTGCATAATTATTAAGAATTCGCTCAAACCCATTATTACTCTCTTTCCACTTATGTGGACCTTTTCCATAAAACAGGATATAATCACTTGGATCGAAAGAGCCATCTCCATCTCCAATAATTACAATGTCATTTTTTAACAAATCATCAGGACGGTACTCACTATTTAATTCAGGTAATCGACCGAATGCATTTCCGTATATATTAATATGATCAGGATTTATACCATCAACATTAATTCCTATAGATTTTAAAAAACTATAATCTATTTTATAAATACCATCACTCTTAACTGATATTTTGTACCATTGTCCACTCCCACTTCTTAAAACAGAAGCTGTAGCAAAACTTGTAGATTTGGTCGTATATATAGGACTAGAGGTTTGTTTTAAAGTTAAAGATGTGACTTTTCTAATCTCGCCATTCACTTTAACAAATGGAGTCATTGCTAGAACTGCAATTGCTTTCCCTGCTTTACTGTTATTTTTAATTATAAAGTTTGGTGTACTCTCAATCTTAATAGAAAATCTTTTCAAAAAGTCTTTAGCTATTTGATCCAATGCTGAAGTTTGATAACTGACTAAATCAAACGACAATCTAGTTGAACTATTACGGTCAAACTCTTTTAGAAACAAAAAATCTTTCTCACTGACAAATGAGTTTTCTAAATTTGGATACAAGTACTCCTTTGTTGAAATCGTCATCACTCCTGGGGAATCATTCCATTTCAGTGGTATATCGACTTCCTGTTGTCCAAAACCAGAAAACGAGATAAGAATCAATAATATGCCTGAAAAAAAACTACGCGAAAAATAAGTCATTTGAATCATATAGTAATTAAAACGCCTAAGCTCATAAAAAAGTATAAAGCAGTGCGAATTTAGATAATCAAACGCAAAATTCATTAACATATTTTAAAAGAACTTTCTTTTTTTGTAACTATCAGAGATTTTTTTCGTAAAATTGAAAGTTGTTTGTGTATTTTGTAAAAATAAACTATGCTTAAAAATAATATATTTATATTGTTGTTGTTGACAATAATCCTAACTACTAGTGGATTAGCGCCAAAAGCATACGCTCAGGACCCTCAGTTTTCGCAATTCTATGCGAATCCTATATACTTGAATCCGGCGTTTGCGGGTAGCCATGGCTGTCCAAGGTTTGCTATTAACTACAGAAACCAATGGCCTGCATTATCAGGAA
>Ga0209075_1001326_pt1 | contig 23325 bp, 25 predicted proteins | sample Stecom2011_FD_187523 | JGI IMG/M metagenome (GOLD analysis project Ga0209075, IMG submission 187523) | Agricultural soil microbial communities from Utah to study Nitrogen management - Steer compost 2011 (SPAdes) (version 2) | ecosystem: Environmental > Terrestrial > Soil > Agricultural land...
TTCCAATAAATATCAGAATTACTCATTACGAAGATGAATATTAACAAAAAAGCTGAACTAACTGTTCAGCTTTTTTATGATGCTAAATGTTTTTCAAACATTTTTTTTGCCTTTTTCTTGGTAACTTCTTTTTTGTAAATTTCCTTGTGTTCAATATAAAAAACAGGAGCACTTTTACATTTTCCTTGGCATTTCATTTTTTCTAACGAAATGCACAAGCCTGAACAATCAATAAGATCTTGTAAACAACTTTTGGCTTCTTTGTTGTACTTACAGCACTTTTTTCCGTCGCAGAAATAAACTGTTTTTTCCTTATCTTTCATCAGAAACTGTTACTCAAATTATTGATGCAAAAATAATGCTTTATTTTTAATTATTCTAAATAAAATAAACAAATATCAGTATCATCAAATCTGATAACGAAACCTTTTTATTCCGAATTGTTTTGGATAAATTTGTAATAAACCAATGAAATTATGAAAATCATTATATCTCCAGCCAAATCATTAGATTTTGAAACCCAACTTCCTACAAAGAAATTTTCGGAAAGTGTTTTTTTAGACAAAGCAGCAACTATCAACAAAGTTTTAAAAAAGAAATCTCCCAAACAACTTTCTGAACTAATGTCTATTTCAGAAAAATTGGCTGAACTGAATTATACACGAAATCAAGAATGGAACTTACCTTTTTCGAGCAAAAATGCTCGTCCTGCTGTTTATGCTTTTAACGGAGATGTTTATATAGGGCTTGACGCCTATACGATTCCGACTAATAAATTGGAGAAATTACAAGAAAAGTTACGCATTCTTTCTGGGTTATACGGAGTGTTGAAACCTTTGGATTTGATTCAGCCTTACCGATTAGAAATGGGTACAAATCTTACTGTAGGAAAAGCTAAAAACCTATATGAATTTTGGAAAAAAACGGTAACCGAATCACTTAATAATGAATTGGATGAAAACGAATTGTTTGTTAATCTAGCTAGCAACGAATATTCAAGTGTTATTGATTTTAAAGCTTTAAAAGGAAAAGTGATCGTTCCTGAATTCAAAGACTACAAAGACGGAAAACTAAAAATGATCAGTTTTTTTGCCAAAAAAGCAAGAGGGCTTATGGTACGCTATATCATTGATAATAATTGCAAAACAATCGAAGACTTAAAAGGTTTTAATTACGATAATTATCTTTTTGACGAAAGTCTTTCGAAAGAAAATAAATTGGTATTCACCAGATAATCTACCTCTAAATTCTCTTATATGAACTTTTTAGCTCACCTATATCTTTCCGGAAATGACGATTTGATAAAAATTGGCAACTTTATGGCAGACGGAATCCGAGGCAAAGATTACGAAGATTATCCTTCAAAATTAAAAACAGGAATTCTCCTTCATCGTTTTATAGACAGTTATACCGATTCACATCCGGTTTTTAGGCAAAGTACAAAAAGGCTGCATCAAAATTACAGCCATTACTCTGGAGTAATTGTAGATATGTTTTATGACCACTTTTTATGTAAGAATTGGGCAAAATATTCTGATGAAAAGTTAAGTGATTTTGTAACTAATTTTTATACATCTTTAAGAGAAAACTATACGGTTTTAACCGATAAAACCAAACATCTTTTACCTTACATGGAAGAGGCAAATTGGCTCTACAACTATCAATTTTTAGAAGAGTTAGAAATTATTCTTTCACAAATGGATTCTCGTACCAAAAATAAATCCAGCATGAAATATGCTGTTAGCGATTTGAAACAACATTACGCAGAATTTGAAGAAGAATTTACGTTGTTTTTTGAAGACATCCGTCAAGCAGCGCAAGAAAAATTAGAGGAGCTTCAAAAAGATTAAAAAAAAGTCGAAAATATAATTTTCGACTTTTTAATATACAATTCGTATGCAATTATTGAACTCTATGCCAAGTTTGGGTTCTTCCGAGAAGTGAAATACCAATATATCCTCTTACGTTTAACTTATCTTTTCCGTTATGGGTAATGGAACACTTATACAATTTTCCGTTATTTGGATCAAGGATTTGTCCACCGCTCCACTCTTTTCCATCTTTCGAAAGCCCTTTGATAATCGTCAATCCTAAAATAGGTTTGTCTTTATCGGCTCCTTTGCAATCTATGCATTTTGAATCTTTTTTGGCAGGATTTAGAATCTCTACCACTTTTCCGTAAATTTTCCCGTCTTTTTCGTAAATCTCAACAATAGATTTAGCTTCTCCGGTTTGATCATCAATGGTTTTCCATTTTCCCGTAGCGCTTTGAGCTTGGGTCATAAATGTTCCTAAAGCGAACATTGTCAATAAAATAATTATTCTTTTCATTTTCATTTTGTTTTATTTTTCGTTAAAAATAGTGTTTTTTTCTGATTTTAATTTATTAATAGTTGCATTTAATTCAAATCCAAGTAACAAAATCATACAGTTTAACCAAATATAAATCATTACTACAAGAAGCGTTCCAATAGAACCATATAATTCGTTGTATTTAGCAAACCTCAATACATAAATTCCAAACCCATACGAAGACAAAATAATTAAAATTGTTGTAATAACTGAACCTATACTTATAAAAGAAGTCCTTTTAAATTGTTTTGAACCAAACCTAAACATAAACGAAACACATAGCAACACCATCATAGCTACAAACAAATATCTTATCCACGACAAAATCACCACGCTATCCAAGTATCTGTATTCAAACATATTGACAATAACTTCTGTTACCACTATAAGAGCTACCGTAACCAATAGTATTATTGAAAAAGAAATTCCCAAAGCCATAGAAACTAGATACTGTCTGATAAAACTTCGGGTAATGGTAATATGATACGAATTTTCAAATCCGGCAAGCATCGAACTCACACCATTTGCCATCAGAAAAATAGCTAGAATAAAACCGGAAGAGAGTAATCCTTTATTAGAATTATTCATAATATCTCGAATAATTCCATGAATAGCTTCAAAAGTATTTGGAGGAACATTTTCTGCCAAAAACTGAAAAAAATCTTCCTGAAAATTATCCAGTGGCATAAACGGAATAAGGTTCAGTATAAATAGTAAAAAAGGAAAAATTGCCATAAAAAAGTTAAAGGCAACTGCAGCAGCACGATTGGTAAAAGCTCCTTGAATAATTCCGATAATGTACAACTCCATAATATCGTACAAACTTAGCCCTTCGAGTCTTTTGAAAGTAACTTTCTTAGACCAGGCAACCAAGTTTCGCACTATAGGAATTTTATTTAATCGATTTTCTATTTCTACTGTCATGTATTTTTTTAAGGTTAAAAACTGTAGAATGTTTACTTCGTGTATGACGAATTACAACAAACAAATTTAGTTGCTCAACAATCGAATCTTGCTATTTTAAAAAGCTTTCAAACTCAAATCCATATTGTAAACCGAATGGGTCAAAGCTCCTGACGAAATAAAGTTAACTCCGCATTCTGCATACTCTCGAATGGTTTTCTCGTTGATGTTTCCAGAAGATTCGGTCAAGGTTTTATCTCCGATAAGTGCAACAGCCTCACGGGTTTGTTCAAAGGTAAAGTTATCTAACAAAATTCTAAAAACGCCTCCTGCTTCGAGAATTTCTTTCACTTCGTTCAAGTCTCTGGCTTCGACAATTATCTTTAAATCAAGATTATTTTCTTTTAAATAATCCTTTGTTTTCTGGATGGCTATAGCAATTCCACCTGCAAAATCAATATGATTGTCTTTGAGCATTATCATATCGTACAGGGCAAATCTATGATTTTCCCCTCCTCCAATCTTCACAGCCCATTTTTCGATAGCTCTGATTCCTGGAGTAGTTTTGCGAGTATCTATAATTTTGGCATTGGTTCCTTGAATTAGGTCTGCAAAAAACTTAGTTTTGGTGGCAATAGCGGACATTCTTTGCATCGAATTTAAGACAAACCGTTCTGCTTTCAGGATGGATTGTGAGTTTCCGGAAATGTGAAAAACTACATCGCCATGCTGCACTTCTGAGCCGTCTTCAATAAAAGTTTCTACCTGTAAACCTTTGTCTACATAGGAAAAAATCATTTTAGCAAACTCCACTCCTGCTATTACTCCGTTGTCTTTTACAAGTAATTTTGCCTTTCCTTTTGCCTCGGCAGGAATACATGCCAAAGAAGAATGATCTCCATCTCCGACATCTTCTCTGACTGCATTTTTTATAATAAGTTCTAATTCTTTTTCAAATTGCTGTCTTGAAATCATTTGTATAAGTCTTAAAATTTTAAAATTAAATGTCGAAAGTCGGACACAATAAATTCAAATGTAAGAAAAAGATTTGATTAACAACAACGGATTTGACAACTCTTTGGGTTGATTTTAGAGTCTATTCCGAAACCAAACCTTCTGCCATTCTCTTTTTAAAATCAAAAACGAAATCTGTTCGGATAATTCTCCCAAATCAACAGAGGTCAATGCTTTGATTTCTTTTTCAGGCACATCAATAACATAAAGTAAATTCAGGTATTCCGTAAATTTATGTTGAATCAAATTGTGAACCCTATTTTGAAGTTCCATTTTTAATTCAAAAGGAGAACTGTCTTCTTTTATATCAATTATTTGATTGGCCAACGTAAAATCTTTTTCTAATTGCTCTATCAACTTGATATAAAGCGCTTCTTTTTGAGCTTTAGATAAAAGTAAGTCCGTATTTATGGGTATTTCAAACTTCATTTTTTTAAACAATCCTGTCCATTAATTCTTCTCCAAACTCTCTTAGCTGTTGCTTTTTATCATCAGAAATTTCCATTCTTCCGAGAATTTCGAATGCTTTTTGGGTGTATTGTTCGATGGCTTGTCTGGTTTTTTGGTCAGAGCCGGAATTTACAAATATTGACTTTACCAACTCGATTTTATCCTGATTTTCGTTGGGAGTTATCGAGTATAAATGTAAAAGCTGTTCTTTTTCTTCCTGATTTCCATCTGAAATGGCTTTGAGATAGAGATAAGTCTTTTTATTTTCAATAATATCTCCACCTATCTGTTTTCCGAAGGTTTCAGCATTTCCGAAAGTGTCCAGATAATCGTCCTGAAGCTGGAATGCAATACCTAAATTTAGTCCAAAATCATACACGTCTTGTTTGTTTTTATCAGAAGTTTCTGCCACAATTGCTCCCATCTGAAAAGCAGCTGCGACTAAAACAGCCGTTTTGTACTCAATCATTTTCAGGTATTGGTCAACCGTAACATCATCCCTCTCTTCAAAATCAATATCCCATTGTTGACCTTCGCAAACCTCTAAGGCTGTTTTGCTAAACAACTTGGCCAATTCTCTGAAAATTTCAGGTTCGTATTGTTCAAAATATTGGTAAGCCAAAATTAGCATGGCATCTCCGGATAAAATTCCCGCATTCAAATCCCACTTTTCATGGACAGTTGCATTACCTCTTCGAAGCGGAGCTTTGTCCATAATATCATCGTGAATGAGCGAAAAGTTATGAAAGATTTCAACAGCAGTAGCAGCTGGTAAAGCTTTATTGACATCCTCTCCGAAAATATCACAAGCCATAAGCGTCAGCATAGGTCGAATGCGTTTTCCTCCTAATGATAAAATATACTGAATAGGTTCGTATAAATTTTCGGGATTTCGACCTATTTTTTGTTTTTCGATATAATTGGAAAATATTTCTTGGTAGTTCATTTTTGTCTATTCGTTTATTTGTTGAATTTGTTTATTTGTTAATATTATGATTACCCAATTCAACCGTTTAACACTAATTAAAACTCAAATTCTTTGCCATCATCTGCTAAATGTACATTGGGAAAAATCTCTTGAGCTTCGGTTTTAAAAGGTTCTATACTTCCGTATCGTGTAGAATAATGTCCTAAAATCAGATTTTTTGCATTGGCTTTCAGTGCGATTGCAGCTGCTTGTTTGGCTGTGCAATGCATTGTTCTTTCGGTATATTGAGCGTCTTTTTCTAAGAATGTACTTTCGTGATACAAAACATCAACATTTTTGATTATCGGAACAATATCTTCCTTATAAATCGTATCAGAACAAAAAGCATAACTCTTCGGAGGTTCAGGATCGGTAGTAAGGTCTGAATTCGGTATAAATTGTCCATCATCCAAAAGGATATCCTTACCGCTTTTGATGTTTTGGTAATAACAAGTGTCTATTCCGTATTGTTCCGCTTTTTCTTTGTTGAGCTTTCGTTCTTTTGGTTTTTCCTGAAATAGATAACCGTTGGTGTAAACTCTATGTCGTAACGGAATGGTCTTTACAATCACTTTTTCGTCTTCAAAAATAACCTCACTTTCATTGGATTCCAATTCGTGGAAATACAAATTATACGAAGTATAAGAACCCGATAATCGGAGTTGCGTCAGAATGAGTTCTTTTATACCTTTAGGACCATATACATGTAAATCTGTTTCCCTGCCCAACATCGCAAAAGTGGTAATCACTCCAATGAGTCCAAAGCTGTGGTCTCCGTGCAGGTGCGAGATAAAAATATGATTGATTTTCGAAAATTTTATTTTATTTTTCCGAAGCTGTACTTGAGTTCCTTCTCCACAATCAATCAAAAAAAAACGGTTCCGCATTTCCAAAACCTGTGAAGTTGGATTGTTGAACGTTCTGGGAGTAGCGGCATAACAACCTAAAATGATAATCTTCATAATCAAAACCCTAAATCACGCTCTATTTCTTCCATTTCGATAATATCATGTGCTTCTTGAAGTGTCGGAACAATCATTACTTTGTCTGTTGCATCGTTAAAATCAAAATCCTCATGCAGAACCAAGACAAAAGATTTTTTGCCTTTTTTATGAAGTGCGGATAATTTAACAAACATAAGAACCTCCTTATTGGTAGCCTCTTTATAGGCTGAAATATCCAAAATTAAGTTCGTATCTTTATAAGAATGATACTGTTCTGTTATTCTTTCTAAAAACAAAGTAAGATTTCCCTGTTTGCCTTGAATAACAGTCGTGTTTCCTTGTGTTTTAACCTCCATTATTTACAACTAAAAAATATTTTGGTAAAAATACGGAAAAAAGTTGGATGTGATAACTTTTGCTTGGAGGATTTCAGCTCTTATACATGCAATATTTCTTATCATACATCAATGTTAATTGTCTTTTTGAGACGTAACTTTGTAGTAAATAATAAGGATATTTTTATAAAAATCAAAAAAACATGAAAAATACGGTATTACACAGAGCAAACACAAGAGGACACGCAAATCACGGTTGGTTAGACACTTATCATACGTTTAGTTTTGCCAGTTATCACAACCCTGAACGAATGCACTTTGGAGCTTTACGGGTTTTAAATGATGATATTATTGACGGAGGAATGGGCTTCGGAATGCACCCACATGACAATATGGAAATCATAAGTATTCCGCTCGAAGGCGATTTGGAACACAAAGATAGTATGGGAAATATCGGAGTTATCCAACAAGGAGACATTCAGGTAATGAGTGGAGGAACAGGAGTTTATCACAGTGAATACAACAAAAACAAAGACAAAAGAGTAAAACTTCTGCAGATTTGGGTTTTTCCAAACAAACGAAATGTAACACCTCGTTATGATCAAATCACGTTAAATCCTGAAGATAGAAAGAATAAATTTCAACAAATTGTTTCTCCAAATCCGGATGATAAAGGAATGTGGATTCATCAAAATGCTTGGTTTAATTTAGGAGAATTCGATAAAGAAATGACTCAAGAATACAAGTTAAACGACAAGACAAACGGAGTATACGCTTTTATTATCAAAGGAAAAGCCGATATCGAAGGTCAGCATCTTGATACTCGTGACGGAATGGGAATATGGGATGTTGATACACTGAAAATAAGCATTTTAGAGCCTGAAACAGAAATTCTGTTGATGGAAGTTCCGATGGTGATTTAAGGAATGGTTCCAACCAAGTATAGACCCTACTTATTCTACACGCATAGATTTAAGTAGGGATCTATAATGTTCTAATATTTTGAGTTTTGAGACGAATCCGTAGTATTTTTTGTCTTTGATGATAGGAAGAAAACTCTGCCCAGAAAGATCTAACTTTTCGAGCATGATATAAATAGAGTTTTCATAATAAATCACGTTTTCGGTAGGTTTCATTATTTCTGAAATTTTCGAATATTTGATTTGAAAATTATTAAAAACAATATTCCGTACTCGGTCAAAATCAAGGATGCCTACTAGGTTTTGATTTTCGTCAATTACAGCAAAATGCCTTTGATTAGTCTGTGAAACTATTTCTACCAAACGCTCTAAATTTTCATTTGCTTTCAAGGTTTGATAATCTTTAATCAAGACATCGTCAAGCGAAATACTCGACAATATGTTCCTGTCTTTATTGCTGGTGAATGCCTCTCCCCTTTTAGCCAGCTTTTTGACATCCATCGAATACGCTTCGTACTTTTTTGAAACCCCAAAACTGATAGAAGAAACTATCAATAGTGGAATCATAAGCGAATAACCAGCAGATATTTCTCCGATAAGGAAAATAGCAGTCAAAGGAGCATGAAATAATCCGCTAAAAACCCCTGCCATCCCTACCAAAGTAAAGCTTGAAACAGGAAGTTTAACCAGATTGGTCAGATTTACTAAATACGAAAACAAAAATCCGAGATAAGATCCTACAAATAAAGAAGGTGCAAAATTCCCTCCGTTTCCTCCACTGTTTAGGGTAAAACCAACTGCGAAAACTTTAAGAAAAGAAGCCAGTCCTACAAAGAGCAGCAAAGCCCAATGGCTGTCTTTAAAGTTTGAAAAAATAGTATCTTCTAAAAGTTGATTTGGGTTGGCTCCTGACAAAACTTTAATACTCTCATACCCTTGCCCGAAAAGCGTAGGAATAATGAAAATAAGTAAAGCCAATAATGAGGCTCCATAGATTGCTTTTCGGTACGGACTTAATTTCAATTTACTGAAATAAGCCGTTATTTTCTGAAAATTACGAGAATAATAGACCGAAAACCAGCCTGTTATCAACCCTAAAATCACATAAAACCAAATATCATTCAGCTCAAAACTCTGTTTCTCATAAAAGTGCATCAGGATGTTTTCGTTGAGCAAAAGTCCTGATATTATTGCTCCTGTAGCAGCCGAAATCATGATGGGAATAAAAGCCGTTACACTCATGTCTGCCAATACTACTTCAATTGCAAACAGAACTCCTGCAATTGGAGCATTAAATGCAGCCGCAGTTGCTGCAGCCACTCCACAAGCCAAAAGAAGCGTTCTGTCTTTATATTTTAATTTAAAATATTGAGCAAAATTAGACCCAAAAGCAGCTCCGGTAATAGCGACTGAAGATTCTATTCCGGCACTTCCTCCAAAACCAACTGTAAGAGAGTTTGTTAAGATTTGCGAGTACATTTGTTTTTTGGGCAAAATACTTTTCTTTTTGGCCACAGAATACATAATGTGAGAAAAACCTTTCTCAATATGTCCTCCTAAAAACTTTCGTATTACAAAAACCGTCAGCAAAATACCGATGATAGGTAGAATACTATTACTATACGGAAGTTTTAGAATTCCGTCAATATAATTAGCAAGTAAGAAAACCCAGTGAGCGAACGATTTTAGTGCTACAACTCCCAATCCTGCAACAATTCCGACAATTACACTTGCCAACAAAAGAAACTGCCTCGGAGTGGTAATAAGTTTTATCCACACCAAAAAATAAAGGATTATTTTTCCTATATTTTGAATCGCTTTTTTCATCGAAGCAAAGATAGAAGAATTCTGCAAAGAATAACGTTTTAGCCTAAAGCGACATCAAGACTCATCATCACTACAAAACCAAAGATAAAGCCGAGTGTTGCAATATCTGTATTTTTATTTTGTTGAGTTTCAGGGATTACTTCTTCGACCACAACAAAAATCATGGCTCCTGCCGCAAACGCAAGTGCATAGGGCAAAACAGGAGTGAAAAAAGTAACAGCCATGGCTCCGATAACAGCCGCAATAGGTTCTACCAAAGCAGAAGCTTGTCCCATCAAAAAACTTTTTCTGCGACTCATTCCCATTCTTCGAAGAGGCATGGCGACTGCAATTCCTTCGGGAAAATTTTGAATAGCAATTCCGATAGAAAGTATTACCGCTCCTGCAATAGTGGCTTCAGGAATCCCCATAGCAACTCCTCCGAAGAGCACACCAACAGCTAATCCTTCGGGAATATTGTGCATTGTAATGGCTAAGGTTAATAGAGTTGTTTTTTGCCACGGAGTTTTGATTCCCTCAGAATCTTTTTCTTTAAAATTGATATGTAAGTGAGGTAATATTTTGTCTAATCCAAACAAAAATAATGCACCAAGCAAGAAACCAATACTTGCGGGCAAAACTCTAGAAAAACCTTCTCCTTCGCTCATTGCGATAGCGGGTGCGAGCAAACTGAAATAACTTGCTGCAATCATAACTCCTCCGGTAAAGCCCAACATTCCGTCCAAAAAAACTTGACTCATTTTTTTGAACAAAAAGACGACAGAAGCTCCTAAAGCTGTTAGAAACCAAGTGAATAACCCAGCAATTAAAGCAGCGCGCACAGGAGGAATACTTTCGAAATATTCTATAATAATATCAAACATACTAGCACTGTATTATGTGCAAAAGTAACACTTTTTTCGTTAAGGTAAATTATTTTTTAGACTTGCCTAAAAACCTACACTTCAATGCTCAATCCATTCGAAATAGTTTTGCCTGATTCGAAGTAAAAATCAATTCTTCCGAGATTGATTCCATAACAACCTACTTGATTGACAATGACCGATTTATCTTCGATGTTACTAACAATAGTCGGCTTGTTCAGAAAAGTATGGGTATGCCCACCGATTATCAGATCGATATTTTTGGTTTTTGAAGCTAAAACTAAATCGGAAATTTTATCATTATTATATCTGTATCCCAAGTGTGAAAGACAGACCACCAAATCGCATTTTTGTTCTTCTTTCAAAAAACGAGTCATTTCTTGTGCAATTTCGATAGGATCTAAATACTGTGTTTCTTTGTAATGTGATTTGCTGACCAATCCTTCTAATTCAATTCCTAATCCGAAGATTCCTATTTTGATTCCGTCCAAATTAAACATCTTGTGTTTCTTGATAAAACCATCCAAAATGGTATTCGAGAAATCATAATTGGAGTTGATGAAGTCAAAATTCGCATTCGGAATCGGAGCCAAAAAACCTTCTAACCCGTTGTCAAACTCATGATTTCCGAGTGTTGCAGCATCGTACTTCATCATCGACATCAGTTTGAATTCCAGCTCTCCTCCGTAATAATTAAAATAAGGAGTTCCCTGAAAAATATCACCGGCATCTAACAGTAAAGTATTTGGGTTTTCTCTTCGAATTTGCTCGACTAACGCTGCTCTTCGTGCCACACCTCCCATATTTGGATTTCTGGGATGTGAAGCCTCAAACGGATCGATATGACTATGTGTGTCATTCGTATGAAGAATAGTTATGTGCTTAATTTTATCAGAGGTAAAACTCATGAGTGGCAAAGTCGGAAGTCCGACCATTACCGAAGTTAAAGCTGTCTTTTGTATAAATTCTCTGCGTTTCATGCTGTTTTACTGTTTGCTAATTCTGATTGCTGTTCATCCTAATTCTATCGTCTAAAACAGTTGGGATGGTGTCGTTTTCGGTAAAGTAATCAATAATCAAGTTTCGGAGTTTATAATTCATATCATACGAACTTATTGCTTTTTCGAAGAATACCATATTATCGCCTCCAGTCATCAAAAAGTCAGAAGTAGCAACGAAATAGGTTTTTGTCATGTCCAACGGCTGTCCTTGAATAAGGATATTTTTGTATGAGTTTTGATCCTCTGACAGTTCGATTTGCATGCCTGCTATCGGATGTGCTCTTTGTACCTGAACAAAATACTCGACCATTTCGATAATTTGTTCTGCTTTGAGTTCTGCAATAATCAAACTGTTCTCAAAAGGCATAATCTGATAAGCTGTTCGTGCTGTTACATCGCCTTTGGCTATAGGAGCTCTAATTCCTCCGTGATTCAGTAAACAAATACTCACCTTTTTGCCCTTGGATTTTTCGAAAAGTGAATTTGCTTTTTCTAGGGTAATATCTGCTAGAAAATTTCCGATAGTGGTCTGCCATTTCCCTTGACTTTTGTCCATATTTTCGGGTGCATAACTCAAAACATTGTCCAAATCCTGATTGATGTGATTTCGATAAGGCTCTATATAATCATCATATTCCGAAAGGGGATGAATGTTATGGTCAATCGGGATTATTTTTCCGTTTATCTTGGTGAGATGTGGTTTTGGAGTAGCACATCCAACAAAAATAAATAATGTTAATATTACAATAAAAAAACAGAATTTAGAATGGTTGTTTATTAGCTTTGTCATTAGTAATGAATGGTCTTTTTTAATTACATTTGTAACAATTGTAAAGGTACTATGTTTTTGAGCATAATTAAAAAGGTTTCATTAAAAAAAAACGTTAAGAAATATTTATCAAAAGTAAAAACTCCTTCCGGGGACAGAATAACTACCGTAAATTTACTTATAGACGGAATTCATTTTAATGAAACAACAAAACTCATCGAAGAGTTTATCAAAAGAGGAATAAAAAAAGAAAATATCAAAGCGTTGGTCTTGGTCAAAGATAAAATCCGAATAAATACCGATGCTATAGTTTATTTCCGTTCGAGTGATATTGGTTTGTTTGGCACTATTTCGAAAGATGAAATAAAATCGTTTATCTACGGTAAAAGCGATTTGTTTATAAGTTATTTCAAAGGTCAACACGCTGATTTAAGCCACATTGCCTTGAAATCCAACGGAGATTTTAAAGTAGGTTTTTTTACAGAAGGCCCTTCTGTAAATCATCTCTCGATTGATTCCTCGCTTTCGGATTACAAATTATTTTCCGAAGAAATGTTTAAATATTTAAAAGCATTAAATAAAATATGAAATCACTTATAGGAACGGGAGTAGCTTTGGTTACTCCTTTTAAAAAAGATTTTTCTGTTGATACTCAAGCACTGAAAAAAATTGTGCGTCATACTATTGACGGAGGTGTAGAATATTTGGTTGTACTAGGTACTACAGCCGAATCCGCCACTTTATCCAAAGAGGAAAAAGAGCTTGTCATCCGTACAATTATAGAAGAAAATGCAGGTGCTTTACCCCTTGTTTTAGGAGTAGGAGGAAATAATACGCAAGAAGTAGTAAACGAACTAAAAACTAGAGATTTATCAGCTTTTTCGGCTGTACTTTCGGTGTCACCTTATTACAACAAACCTACGCAAGAGGGAATTTACCAGCATTTCAAAATGATTGCCGAGAACAGTCCGATTCCTATTATTTTATACAACGTACCTGGAAGAACAGCCAGTAATATGCTTCCGAGTACCGTGATTCGTCTGGCAAATGATTTTAAAAATATCGTGGGAATCAAAGAAGCAGCAGGTGATATGGTTCAGGCAATGAAACTAATTCAGCTCAAACCCGAAGGTTTTTTAGTTATTTCAGGTGATGATATGATTACTTTACCGATGGTTTTGGCAGGAGGAAGCGGAGTGATTTCGGTTATTGGAGAAGGATTTCCGAAAGAGTTTTCCGAAATGGTTCGCTTGGGATTAGCCGGAAAAGTAAAAGAAGCCTATGCGTTGCATTATCAACTGGCAGACAGTATTGACATGATATTTGAACAAGGAAATCCGGCAGGAATTAAAGAAGTGTTCAAGCATTTGAATCTTTCTGAAAATACGGTTCGTTTGCCTTTGGTGAACGTCAATGAGGATTTGTCAGATAGACTTAATTCGTTTGTGAAAACAATACAATCGTAATAATATTCTGTTGGTTTTAGATTTATTAAACATTAAAAATATATAATTATGCTTACCAAAACATTAGAAACAGCACTTAACAATCAAGTAAAATTAGAAGGTGATTCTTCACAGATATATTTAGCGATGGCTTCTTGGGCTGAAGTTAAAGGTTTTGAAGGAATTGCTACTTTTATGTACAGCCAATCAGATGAAGAGCGTTTGCATATGCTTAAATTGGTGAAATACATCAACCAAAGAGGCGGAGAAGCCAAAATCCCACAAATAGAAGAACCTCATTTGGATCACTCTTCGTTCAAAACTTTATTTACACAACTATTTGAACATGAAGTATTAGTGTCTAAAAGCATTAATGAATTAGTTCATATATCGCTGCAAGAAAAGGATTATGCCACACACAACTTCTTACAATGGTATGTAGCCGAACAAATTGAAGAAGAAGCAACAGCACGAACCATTCTGGACAAAATCAATTTGATAGGCGATGACAAAGGAGGATTATATTTGTTTGATACGGATATGAAAAGTTTTACGGGACAAGCTCCAGTTTAATTTTTGTTTCAAAGACCGCAAGAACTTAAAACAAACTTGTTGATTATAAGAAAATAATGACTAACTTTGCAGGCATTTTTCTGCTTCTATTAAAGAAAATTTTATACTTTAAAAATGAAAAAAATATTTTTTCTATTATTTATCGCAATAAGTTTTGCATCGTGTAATGAATATCAAAAAGCCTTGAATGGAGAAGATATTGCTAAAAAGTACATGGTTGCCGAAAAAATGTACAATAAAGAAAAATACAATAAAGCACTTCGTCTTTTTGAACAAATTGCACCTGGATATAGAGGTAAGCCTGAAGCAGAAAGAATGTTTTATATGTATGCCAAATCATCGTATGAGATGAAGCAGTACGGGATGTCTGCCCATTGGTTCGAACGATTTGTTTCTAATTATCCTAGATCAGAAAAAGTAGAAGAAGCTTGGTTGCTTTCCGGGAAGAGCTTTGCAGAACTCTCTCCAAGATATTCAAAAGATCAGATAGATACTTATAAAGCCATCAACAAGTTGCAAGAGTTTATAAATTTGTATCCGGATTCTGAATATGCCCCTGAGGCCAATCAAATTATTATTGAATTGAATCAAAAAATAGAAAAAAAATATTTCGAGATTGCTAAACAATACAATACAATTGCCGGATATACAAGAGATTATAATGCATCGATTGTGGCTCTTGACAATTTTTTGATTGAATATACGGGAACCATTTATACAGAAGATGCACTATACTACAAGTTCGATTCTATGTATCACCTTGCTATAAACAGCGTAGCGTCTAGAAAAAAAGAACGACTCGAACAAGCCAAAGAAGCTCATAGAGTTTTACTAAGACATAATGCAGCATCAGTATATAAAACTCAAGCAGACAAAATGCTTGAAAAATTAGAAGAAGAGTTACAAAAAAGCTAAATTAATTATTTGATATGGATTTCAAAAAAACAACAGCACCTGTAAACACAATTACATACAATAAGGATGTTATTGAAGAACCAACAGGAAACATCTACCAAGCAATTACCATTATTGCTAAAAGAGCCACTCAGATCAATTCTGAACTTAAAAAAGAATTGTCCGAAAAATTAGATGAATTTGCTACTTACAATGATTCTTTAGAAGAGGTTTTTGAAAACAAAGAACAAATTGAAGTTTCAAGATTTTACGAAAGACTTCCAAAACCTCACGCTATTGCAGTAGAAGAATGGGTTGAAGGAAACATCTATCATAGAGATACTAAACAATAAGCTTATGTCTGTTTTACGAGGTAAAAAAATTCTGCTTGGAATATCAGGAGGAATTGCTGCCTATAAAACAGCTAATCTGGTTCGACTTTTTATAAAATCAGGTGCAGAGGTTCAGGTTGTAATGACTCCGTCTGCAAAAGATTTCGTAACACCACTTACGCTAGGAACACTTTCTAAAAAGGAAGTGTTTTCTGCTTTTTACGAACCTGAAGATGAAAATGCCAAATGGAACAATCATGTAGAGTTGGCTCTGTGGGCCGATTTGATGCTGATTGCTCCGGCTACTGCCAATACGATGTCCAAAATGGCAAACGGAGGATGTGATAATTTGCTGATGGCTACCTACTTATCGGCCAAATGCAAAGTATATTTTGCTCCTGCTATGGATTTGGATATGTACAAGCACGAATCGACGCACGAAAATTTCAAGAAATTACACTCTTTCGGGAATATAATTATTCCGGCTGAATCAGGTGAATTAGCAAGCGGACTTTCAGGAGAAGGACGAATGGCAGAACCCGAAAATATTGTCAAATTTATCGAAGATGATATTGCCAAAAATCTTCCGTTAAGAGGTAAAAAAGCTCTCGTAACAGCAGGTCCCACTTATGAACCTATCGATCCTGTTCGCTTTATAGGGAATCACTCTTCCGGAAAAATGGGATTTGATATTGCACAAACTTTAGCTAATTTTGGAGCAGAAGTTACGTTGGTCTCCGGACCTACTCCACTTACGATACAACATCCTAACATAAATCTCGTTAGAGTAGTATCTGCTCAGAATATGTACGAAGCTTGTCATGCTGTTTATGAAAATGTAGATATAGTTGTGGCATCTGCTGCTGTGGCCGATTACAGACCCAAACACGTGGCAACACAAAAAATAAAAAAATCAGACGATAATTTAGTTATCGAATTAGAAAAAAACAAAGATATTTTAGCTTCGTTGGGAGCCCTTAAAAAAAATCAGTTTTTAGTAGGCTTTGCTTTGGAAACTCAGAACGAAATTGAGAATGCAAAACAAAAAATTCAGAAAAAAAACTTAGATTTGATCGTTCTTAATTCGCTAAACGACCAAGGAGCCGGTTTTGGAGGTACGACCAACAAGGTTACTTTTATAGATAAAAATTTTGATATTGAGGAATTTCCGCTAAAAACAAAAGAAGAAGTTGCTCAAGATATAGTAAGTAAAATAACAGAATATTATGCGTAAAACAATTGTTTTTATATTCTTATTGATTGTGGGTTGTTTTGCTAAAGCACAAGAACTCAACTGTACGGTTACCATCGGACACGAAAGAGTAAATGTGACCAATACTCAAGTTTTTAGAACACTAGAAAGATCGCTAACTGATTTTATGAACGGAACGCGTTGGTCGAATCAGGCTTTCAATCAGAACGAAAAAATCGAGTGTGCCCTATTTATCAACGTAACTGCACTCAACGCAAACACGTTCACAGCTACTTTGCAGATACAATCATCAAGACCTGTTTTTGGCTCAACCTACTCCTCTCCCGTTTTTAACTTTATGGATAGGGATTTTACGTTTAATTACATAGAGTTTGAAAGTATGTTTTACAACCCGAACAGCTTTGACTCCAACCTCACTTCTGTTTTGGCTTTTTATGCCAATATTATTTTAGGATTGGATGCCGATACGTTCAAGCTCAACGGAGGAACACCTTATTATGAAGCGGCAAATACTATTGTAAACATTGCTCAATCAGGGGGATACAAAGGATGGAGACAACAAGATGGAGGTAATCAGAACCGCTTTTTTATGATTCAAGATTTGACTTCCAACACTTATCAATCGTTCAGAAAATCACTCTATGAATATCATATACAAGGATTAGATTTGATGAGCGAAAACGTAAAATCAGGTAAAGAAGGAGTGAAAAAAGCGGTTACTACTTTGACAGAAGTACACAATAACCGCCCTAATGCTTTTTTGACACGTGTCTTTTTTGACGCAAAAGCAGATGAACTCGTACAAATTTTTTCAGGAGGACCTCAAGTAACCATTGCTGACTTGGTAGATAACCTGAATAGAATCTCTCCATTAAACTCTTCGAAATGGAGCAGAATGAAGATGTAGATTATGCTTAAGTAGAATCGGAAGCTACTACAAGGGGAAAACTTATAAAAAAACCTCGTTTAATTATATTTTGTGCAATAGCTGTAGAAGAATCAAGTTATAACCGTAAAAAATTATAATACAATATCTAAAATCCCAAAAAATACTTTTAGGGATTTTTTTGTGGCACAATGATTGACTTTATGGAGGTGAAGCACAAGTATAACCTCATTGATAAACAATGGGTTACATTTTTAGTTTTACTAAAGAATAATAAAAATCGTCACTAACAATGACAAAATGACTTAAAAATAGCTATGTCCAAAGAGAAAATAATATCACTTGACAGTTTGTCACTCCAAGATTTTGATTCAGAAGCTGAATTAATTCCACTGATGACTCCGGAAGATGAAGAAGAAATGAATAGAGAAAAACTCCCTGAAGATTTGCCTATTCTACCTTTACGAAATATGGTTTTATTTCCTGGAGTTGTAATTCCGATTACTGCAGGAAGAGATAAGTCTATTAAACTTATCAACGATGCCAACTCAAAAGGAAAGGTAATCGGAGTGGTTTCTCAGAAAGAAGAAAACGTCGAAACACCTACTGCTAAAGATATTAACAGTATAGGTACAGTAGCCCGAATCTTAAAAGTTTTGAAAATGCCTGACGGAAATGTTACGGTAATTATTCAAGGGAAAAAACGTTTTGAAATTGAAGAAATCACAACCGAAGAACCTTATCTAAAGGCGGTTATCAGAGAGTTTAACGAAACCCGCCCTGAGAAAAACGACAAGGAGTTTAAAGCAATTACGGAGAACGTTAAAGAATTAGCAAACCAAATCATTAACGAAAATCCGAATATCCCGAGCGAAGCTACTTTTGCAATTAAAAACATCGAAAGTGATTCGTTTTTGATCAACTTTGTGTCGTCTAATATGAATCTTGATCTGAAAGAAAAGCAAGCTTTGCTTGAGATTTCAGACCTGAAAGAACGTGCTTTAGCAACTCTTCGTTATATGGACATTGAGTTGCAAAAGCTTGAATTGCGCAATGACATTCAGTCGAAAGTTCGTCACGATTTAGACCAACAACAACGGGAATATTTCTTGCATCAACAAATGAAAACCATTCAAGAAGAATTGGGTGGGGTTTCGTATGATCAAGAAATCGAAGAAATGCGTCAAAAATCTAAAGCAAAAAAATGGAACACAAAAGTTCAACAACATTTTGAAAAAGAATTGTCTAAGTTGCAAAGAACCAATCCTCAATCACCTGATTTTGGGATTTTGAGAAACTACTTAGAGTTATACCTCGAACTTCCGTGGGATAAGTATTCCAAAGATAAATTCGATCTTAAAAGAGCACAAAAAATTCTCGACAAACACCATTTCGGATTAGAAGATGTCAAAAAGCGTATTATAGAATATCTGGCCGTACTTAAATTGCGTAACGATATGAAATCTCCGATTATCTGTTTATATGGTCCTCCAGGAGTTGGAAAAACCTCTATCGGAAAATCGATTGCAGAGGCCTTAGGCAGAGAATATGTGAGAATTTCACTCGGTGGGTTGCGTGACGAAGCCGAAATTAGAGGACATCGAAAAACTTATATTGGAGCTATGCCCGGTCGAATTATACAAAGTATAAAAAAAGCAGGAACATCAAATCCGGTTTTTGTTTTGGATGAAATTGATAAACTCTCGAGTTCGCATACCGGAGACCCTTCGTCTGCCATGCTTGAAGTACTTGACCCTGAACAAAATTCAGAGTTTTATGACAACTTTTTGGAAATGGGATACGACTTATCAAAAGTAATGTTTATTGCAACTTCTAATAATATGTCCACCATCCAACCTGCCCTTCGAGATAGAATGGAAGTGATAAACATGACAGGATATACCATCGAAGAAAAAACAGAAATTGCCCGACAACACTTACTTCCAAAGCAACTCAAAGAACACGGGCTTACAAACAAAAATGTAATAATCGGAAAAAAACAATTAGAAAAAATTGTAGAAGGTTATACCCGTGAGTCGGGAGTAAGAGGAATGGAAAAACAAATTGCAAAACTTGTCAGAAATATTGCTAAATCCATTGCTATGGAAGAAGAATACGAAGTGAAAATTACTGACGAAAAGATTGTTGAAGTCTTAGGAGCACCAAGGTTTGAAAGAGATAAATACGAAGATAACAATGTGGCTGGAGTAGTAACAGGACTAGCCTGGACACAAGTCGGAGGCGATATTCTGTTTATCGAATCTATTCTATCTCAAGGAAAAGGGACATTAACGTTGACAGGAAACCTTGGAACCGTTATGAAAGAATCGGCTACCTTGGCAATGGAATATATTAAGGCAAATACCGAAGCCCTTGATATTGATAATGAACTGCTTACCAATAGTAACATTCACATCCACGTTCCGGAAGGAGCCACTCCAAAAGACGGACCGAGTGCAGGAATTGCTATGCTAACTTCGCTGGTTTCTACGTTGACACAGAAAAAAGTAAAGAGAAATTTAGCCATGACAGGTGAGATTACTTTAAGGGGAAAAGTGCTTCCTGTGGGGGGAATCAAAGAAAAAATTCTTGCTGCTAAACGTGCTAAAATAAAAGAAATTATTTTGTGCCACGAAAACAAACGTGACATAGATGAAATCAAACCTGAATACATCCAAGGACTGACGTTTCATTATGTAAAAGAAATGAGTGAGGTCTTGCAAATTGCAATCACCAATCAAAAAGCGAAAAGTCCAAAAAAGATATTTCTAAGAGATACTACCTCTTAACAAAGGTCATCTAAAATAAAAATAACCTGAATTGGGATTCAATATCCGAATTCAGGTTATTTTAGTTGTAACAAGTGCTACTATTTTGTCAAATTGTTGTTCTCGTGTCAGGTACGAATTATCTATCTCGATAGCATCATCAGCCTTTGTAAGTGGAGAATCTTCTCGATGAGTATCAATATAATCGCGCTGGGTTACGTTTTGGAACACTTCATCAAAGGTTACCTCATCACCTTTCGCCAAAAGTTCGTCAAACCTACGTTTTGCTCGTACATTTGCATCAGAAGTAATAAATAATTTTAGTTCCGCTTCCGGGAAAACCACGGTACCGATATCTCTACCATCCATTACAATTCCTTTATCTTTTCCCATTTGTTGTTGCTGTTCGACCAATTTGGCACGAACTTCCGAAATTTCTGCCACCTTGCTTACAAACTGTGAAACTTTGATGGTACGAATTTGCTTTTCGACATTTTCGTCATTCAGATACGTTTCAGAATATCCTAAATCCGGATTGTATTTAAAACTTATTTTTATTTTATCCAGGTTCCAAATAAGGTTTTCCACATCAAAACGATCTTGGTCAATCATCCCTTGTCGCATGGCAAAATAAGCTACGGCTCGATACATTGCTCCAGTATCGACATAGATATATCCTAAATATTTGGCCAATTGTTTGGCAATGGTACTTTTTCCGGTAGAGGAAAATCCGTCAATAGCAATAGTTATTTTTTTAGTCATTTTAGGAACAATTATTTAACATGTAAAGATAGAAAACCTCTTTTTGAAGCCATCCACATTATTGTAAATTTATCATCAAACCAAAAAGGTTGGTACTTCCTGCAGTTGTAAAACGAGAATAAGAATAATTAAACCTTAAATTCCCCATCTTTATTCCGATTCCGGCCGAAAGCCCTGCAAAAGTACGTTGTTCTTCTAGTTTGAGCTCCTGCCCTCTTCTGAAGTTATATCCAATGCGAATATTAAAGCTTTTTTGAGGAAATAATTCCGCTCCAACAATTACGTGACGCAAAGCATTATTGATGAATGAAGGTTTATCATCTGTGGTTTGTCCGTCAAGCCCTTGTTCTGAATATATAGGATTGGTAAATGCAACATTCCATTGTTGAAGATTCTCTAGGGTAATATGCCATCTGAGCGGCACGTGTTCTAATTCTTGAGAGATTCCCGCAATAACCTCTAACGGAAGTTTTTCGTGCGTTCCCGCATACGTTGTGATTTGTGTTCCTGCATTTCGTATAGCAAGTGCAATATTGATATCGTTTCGATCGTCTATATAAATCGCACCTAAATCAATAGCTGCTCCAAGCGAGTGGTAACTCTCAAGAGTTGAGGAAATTAGTTTTAAATTAGCACCCAGATAAATATCCGTCCAGGGGATATTATAAGCATATCCGAGCGAAAGAGCTCCTTCGCTTCCTGTAAAATCACTCGTAAGATTTCCAAGTTCGTCCCGACCTTCAAATGACCCGTAATTGACATAGCTCACTCCTACATGAAGGGTTTGCACTCTCCTGTCCCACGTATACGCATAGGCTGCAGTTCCGTAGCTTACCTCACCAAAATAATTCCCATAATTGGCAGAGAGTTGATTGTCCATATCTGCATTGATAACAGCAGGATTAAAAATACCCTGATTTACGTCATAATCATAAATGGTAATCACTTTTCCGCCTAAAGCAGCTTGTCTTGGAGAAGTCATCATATTCAGAAACTGATATACCGACTGCCCTCCTACCTGGCTAAAACCAAATAAGCTATACAACAAAAAACCAATAAGAAACTGTTTTTTAAACATCGGAGCCTCTCGTAAATTCCCTAGTTATAACGGGGAAACGAAGATATTATTTTAGTTTGAAATAGGTATATTTTTCCTGATATCTTATGGAATGTATTATCAATGACCAAAGCGACTCAAAAGCCGCTTTGATCTATTTTTGAAATATCTATAAATAGATTATTTATTATATTGAAGTAAAGCGTGTTTCAACACCTCAACGGCTTTTATCAAATCTTCTTTTTTCAATACGTAAGCAATGCGAACCTCGTCCAATCCTATTCCCTTTGTCGAATAAAATCCTGAAGCGGGAGCCACCATAACGGTTTCATTGTTGTATTCAAATTCTTCCAGCAACCATTGTGCAAATTTATCTGCATCCTGAACAGGAAGTTTGGCAATACAATAAAACGCTCCTTTGGGTGTAGCCACCTGAACACCTTCGATTTTCTGCAATTCAGCAATGAGCGTATCTCTCCTATCTTTGTATTCTGCGATTACTTCGTCAAAATACGATTGAGGCGTTTCCAGAGCTGCTTCACTCGCAATTTGCTCATAAGTTGGTGGACTCAAACGTGCTTGGGCAAACTTCATTGCGGTTTGCATCACTTCTTTGTTTTTAGAGACAATACAACCAATTCTAGCTCCACACATACTGTATCTCTTCGAAACCGAATCAATCATAATAGCGTTTTGCTCAATTCCTTTTACGTTCAATACCGAATAATGCTCCACTCCTTCGTCATAAATAAACTCTCTATACACTTCGTCTGCAATCAGGAACAAATCGTGTTTTTTGACAATTTCGGCCAATTTTTCGATTTCTTCTTTTGAATACAAGTATCCTGTCGGATTTCCTGGATTACAAATCAGAATCGCTTTGGTTTTTGAAGTAATTAGCTTTTCGAATTCCTCAATCGCAGGCAAAGCAAAACCGGTCTCGATTCCTGACATTACCGGAACTACATTGATTCCTGAAGCAACCGAAAATCCGTTATAGTTAGCATAAAACGGTTCTGGGATAATGATTTCATCTCCCGAATCCATCGT
>Ga0209075_1001327_pt1 | contig 23314 bp, 19 predicted proteins | sample Stecom2011_FD_187523 | JGI IMG/M metagenome (GOLD analysis project Ga0209075, IMG submission 187523) | Agricultural soil microbial communities from Utah to study Nitrogen management - Steer compost 2011 (SPAdes) (version 2) | ecosystem: Environmental > Terrestrial > Soil > Agricultural land...
TGGAGCAGGGGCGCTCCCTGCTTGAAGCCGCAGAAAACCTGGCCCACACCACACGGCAGGTGGCGCAGGGCTGGGAAACCCGCCTGCGGATAGGCTTCAACTCACTGATTCCCGTCAGCTGCCTGTTCCCTGCTATCGAGGAGTTTTACCAGCTGGGGGTACCGGTTGATGTCCAGCTTGTTGAAGAAGTGTTTGCCGGTGCCTGGGACGCCCTGCAAGGCCGCCGGGTTGATCTGGTGGTCGGGGCGGATCTGTTGAGCAAGCCCGCCGGCAGCTTTACCACCGTTGCCATCGGCCATGTCCCTTTCGTGTTTGCGGTGGCGAAGAACCACCCGCTGGCCAGCGCAGACGAGCCGCTCACCGAAACCGAGATCTGCCGCTATCCGGCGGCCGTGGCCGCCGACACCTCCCGTTCGATCCCGCCCGGCAATGCCGGTATTTTCCGCCGCCAGCGCACCCTGACGGTCAGCAATATCGACCAGAAAATTGCCGTGCAGGAAGCCGGGATCGCCGTGGGATGGCTGCCCGCCCCGCGCATCCGTCACCAGCTCGCCACCGGCGCCCTCATTACCAAAGAAGTACACGAGCCACGCCAGCCCATTGACCTCCACCTGGCCCGCCGCAGCGAAGATAAAGGCAAGGCGCTCACCTGGTTCTGGGACCGGCTCAGCGGTGACGCCCGCATCCGCGACTGGCTGCAGTCGGAATAATTCTGTGGCAGCACAGCCAACCGGCCCGGCATGGCTTTAGGCTATACTCGCCGCCTGCATCATGGAATCGTGACCCCCACGGGAGTGCCCCAATGCGTCAGCTGTCGGAACTGGATGCGTCGTTCCTCTACCTGGAGTCAGAAACCACGCCCATGCACATTGGCGGGGTTTATCTGTTCGACGCCAGCGGCCTGCAATATCCCCTGGCCTTCAGTACCTTTGTAGCTTACCTGCGCAGCCGCCTGCATGTGGTGCCGCTGTTCCGGCAGAAGCTCAAGGAAATCCCGCTGCGCCTGGGCCGCCCGTACTGGGTGGACGACACCGAGTTCAGTATTCAGCGCCATCTGGCCTATGTGAACCTGGGCGAGAACGGCCAGCTGTCGAGCCTGGTGTCGCTGGCCTCCAGCATCCTTGAAGAACCTCTGAAACGGGACCGCCCGCTCTGGCACATCACCTTTGTGGACGGTTTCAGGCTGGCCGGCAAGGATGGCGAAAAAGAAGGTTTCGCGCTTATCGTCAAGCTCCACCATGCGGCGATTGACGCCTTCAGCGGCGAAGAAATCATGGCGATGCTGCTTGAGTACACCCCCAGGCCCAATCCGATTCTGCCCCCCCGGCCCTGGCAGCCCCGCCCGGAGCCCTCAGAAGAGCGGGTGTTTTTGCAGGCCGGCATAAACATGATCAAAGCACCCATGCAGATGGCATCGCTTGCCTACAGCGCCGCAGAGGTAACTACCCGTGGTCTGGTGCAGAAGCAGCTGCGCAGACTGCCCCTGCCGTTCCCTCTGTTCAGCGCGCCGCACAGCCCGTTTAACCGGCAGATCACGGCCCGCCGGCAGCTGATCTCGGCCCATGTGGACCTGCCCCGCCTGAAGGCCATCAAGGCCAATCTGGGCGATGTCACCCTGAACGACGTGGTGCTGGGCCTGTGTGCCGAGATTCTGAGACGCTATCTGGCAGAACGGGGAGACCATACCGACCGGTCTCTGGTGGCGATGACGCCGATCTCGGTACGCTCCAGCAGCCTGCGCCGGGCAACCGGCAACCAGATGTCTGCGATGTGGCTGGACCTGGCCACCACCGAAGGCAACCCTGCCGTCCGCATCCGCCGGATTCACCGTAACGCGGTAGACTCGGAACCTTACCGGGAGGCCATTGCCGCCGACCGGCTGACCGAACTGCTGCCGTCAACGCTGCTGGCGTTATCGGCCAGGCTGTATTCCGAGTCATTGGTGGCCCGGCGTTATCAGCCGCTGTTCAACCTGCCCATTACCAACGTGCCTGGCCCCCAGATTCCGCTTTATTTACAGGGCGCCCGGCTGGTACAGCAGTTCAACAGCGCACCGCTGTTCGACACTATGGGGCTGGTGATCGTGGCGGTTTCGTATGAAGGCAGGCTGACGCTCAACTTTACCCTGTGCCCGGATGTGGTGCCTGACGGCGAACGCTTTGCCCGGCTGACCGAAGCCAGCCTGGCAAGCATTGAACAGGCGGTGGACTCGCTCGGTCCCGAGGACGACGACGATACCCCGGGCAGCGAGACATCTACCCTGACGGAAGAAATGATGACTTATCTCGAAGGGGCCCTGAAAAGCAGCCTGGGTTTCTTCAAGCGCTGATCAGCAGGCCGGGCGCAGGCCCGGCCCCGATGCGGTTATTCAAACGCCCAGCGCAGGAATTCCCGTTTCTCTTCTTCACTGGCGTCGCCCCACAAGGCCTTCATCTGCTCCAGGGTGCTGCCATCGTACGCGCCCGCGTCGCCCGCAGTCTGGCTGGCCGGAAGGGGCGTACGGGAAGCCCGCTGAGCGGCCTCTGGGTCCCATTCGGAGGAACTGGCCACCACCTCTCCGGCACGGTTTACCACGTTGGCAGAGAAGCTTTCCATCAGGGTTTCAGCCGCGCGCCGGCTGGACGGTTTGTCGAATTCAAAGTGATATTCCTGCCCCGCTTTGGCATCAAAACTCACGCGCTGGGGCTGGCTCTGGATGACATGCACTTTTGATTCGCCGTTCTCGACCACCCCGGTCCGGGCCCAGATGGTCTTGTAGGTGAAGACAACCTCGTTCTGCCCCGGCAACAGGCCATAATCCAGGGCCAGGTCGTCCATCAGGAAGTTGGTCATCTTGCGGCCGTTGACCTGCAGCACCGTGATTTCGCCGGGCGTTTTCAGTACCGCCGCATCGGCGGCTTCAGCCGGATCACCCTGCCAGGTATCCAGGCGTGCAATACTCGATGCACAACCTGCCAGAGAGAGACTCAGCAGGAGAATGCACAGCTTGAAAATCCCGCGAACGTGACACATACTCACTTAGCTCCTTAATTCATTTCCTTTGGCCGGTCCTGAATGGACCCAGACACATGACTGACACTGCCAGCATTCTGACCATCACCGAGGCTCAGGGCAAGAACGTCACCCTAAACTTCGTCAAGAAAGCTCGGGAGGTTAGTATGAACACCCAACGGAGAACCGGAGAACAAGGGCCGGCTCCTTTCCGGAGCAGCCGTTTTTTCTGTGTTGGCAACAAATGGTACTTTACCACCCGGGAGGGCTTCGACAGCGGCCCGTTTGCCACCCGGGAGCGCGCCGAAATCGGGCTCAAGCGGTTCCTGCATGTGGTGCGGCTGCTGCCCGATGAACAGGCCCTGCATTAAGGGCCGCCGGATGGTCAGATAATAAAGGGCATCAGCCAGGCGTCGATCGCCCACAGACACGCCAGCGCCATAAACCCGGCCAGCACATCGTCGACCATGATTCCGAGGCCCCCGGGCAAGCGCTCGTCCAGCCAGCTGATCGGCCAGGGTTTGAGCACGTCAAACAGCCGGAACAGCATAAACGCCATCAACACGCCATAGATCTGGTCCGGGAACAGCCCCAGAGCAATCCACATGCCCACAAATTCGTCCCAGACGATTCCACCGTGGTCGTGAACCTTCAGATCTTCTGCGGTTTTACCACACAGCCAGATGCCCACCAGGAATGCCGCCAGCACCACCAGCCAGTACGCCAGGGGCGGAAGCCAGGCAAAGCTCAGCCATAACGGTACGGCCGCCAGGCTGCCCCAGGTACCCGGCGCCCGTGGCATGGCACCGCTGCCAAAACCAAACGCCAGCAAGTGGACCGGATGGCGGAGAAATCCGGGCGGCAGAATGGCAACCAGGTTGTCGGGTTCCTGCATCAGGTTATCGTCTGTCAATCGGGCCTCCGGAAATGATCATATCCTTCAAGACGATGGTCTCTGTCTGAGCCTTTGAGTGCAACCCCGGTACCCGGAACAATTGTGCCAATCACGCTCAGACGCCCGCGGATTGCAGCCGGGAGCCCGGCCAGGACAGCGGGCGCAATGGTCACACACAGCTGGTAGTCATCCCCTGCCGTCAGCGCCAGATCCAGCGCCCGCTCCGGCTGCAGCTGCCTGAGCGCGGGTGATAAAGGCACGGCGCCGGCGTCCAGCTCCGCACCAACCCCTGAGGCCGCCAGAATGTGCTGGAGATCGGCCAGCAGGCCATCCGAGATATCGATGGCGGCAGAGGCCTTGCCGGCCAGCGCGGCTCCCAGCCCGAGCTGCGGACAGGGCTGATGATAGCTCGCCAGAATCTCGGCCTGCAGGGCATCAGGTGTGGCCAGGTCCAGGTAGTCCAGCGCTGCGCCTGCGTTGCCCAGGCAACCGCTCACACACACCTTGTCGCCCGGCTGTGCACCCGAGCGCAGCAAGGCCCGGCCCTGAGGCACCGTGCCGTGCACCTGGACCGTGATGGTCAGGGGGCCCCGGGTGGTGTCGCCACCGGCAAGACGGATATTGAATGCGTCGCTGGCCCTGGCCAGGCCCTGGCCGAATCCGGCCAGCCAGTCATGATCAACCTGCGGCAGACTGAGGGCCAGGGTAAAACAGACCGGATCGGCACCCATGGCCGCCAGATCGCTGACCGCCACCGCCAGCGCCCGCCAGCCAAGGCAGGACGATGCATAGTTGAGGGGGAAGTGGACCCCCTCAATCAGGGTATCCACCGAAAACACCAGGTCCCGACCCGGGGGTACCCGCTGGATGGCGCAGTCATCCCCCGGGCCGAGCACAAGCTGATCCTGCCCGGCGCCTTCCGCCAACGGCTGGAAATAATGCCGGATCAGCTCGAACTCACCCATGGGTCAGCGGGGGCGGGTTTCGGCCAGCCGCAGGCGGCGGCTCAGTTTATCGAGAACGCTGTTCACAAACTTGTGGCCTTCGGTACCACCAAAGCGCTTGGCCATTTCAATGCCTTCGTTGATCACCACCTTGTAGGGCACGTCTATCCGGCATTTCAGCTCGTAGGCACCCAGCCGGACAATGGCCAGCTCAATGGGGTCAACTTCGCTCAGCGGCCGGTCCAGAAACGGCTCGATCAGTTTGTCGAGCTCGGCCTGTTCGCGGTGGACACCCTGCAGAAGATCCCGGAAATACATCCGGTCGACCTTGGTCATGTCGTTATCAACCATGAACTCGGCTTCGATGTCAGAAATCGGCGATCGGCTGAAATGCCGCTGGTACAGCCCCTGCATGGCAAGAGCCCGTGCCCGGCGGCGGTCGCCGGCTTTTGGCCGGCTGGATTTTCCCGGTTGGGGAGAGGTTTCGTCCGCGTCGCTCATTACTCACCCAGTTTCCTGAACAGACTGACCATTTCCAGGGCAGTGATGGCGGCTTCGGCACCTTTGTTTCCGGCCTTGGTGCCAGAGCGTTCGATGGCTTGTTCGATAGAGTCGACGGTCAGCACCCCAAAGGTCACCGGCACATCGGTTTCCAGGCTGACTGCGCCCAGGCCGCTGGAGGCCTCGCCCGCCACGTACTCAAAATGCGGCGTGCCGCCCCGGATCACCGCGCCCAGCGCGATGATCGCATCGTGGCCGCCGCTTTCTGCCACCCGCTTGACCGCCAGCGGCATTTCGTAGGCGCCCGGCACCCGGATAATGGTGATGTCGTCGTTGGCGATCCCGTGGCGACGCAGGGTATCCACCGCACCCTCCACCAGGCTCTCTACTACAAAACCGTTAAACCGCCCAACCACCAGCGCATAGCGACCGCTGCACTGGGTAAAATCACCTTCAATTACTTTGATATCTGCCATCTCGGGCTCCTTCGCTGGCTGCGGCCTCAGAACCGGCAGCCGTGTTATCAGTTGTGGGTATAGGGTACGTATTCGACCACTTCCAGGTTAAATCCGGAGATGGCCGAGAATTTTACAGGCGGGCTGAGCAGGCGCATCTTGCCAACACCGATATCCCGCAGAATCTGGGAGCCTGTTCCCACGGTAAAATACACGCCTGACCGGCCTTTGCCTGACGACTGCGGGCCGAGGTCATAGAACTCCTGCAGGCGATCTTCCAGGTTGTAGCTGTCTTCGGCACTGTTGAGCAGCACCACCACGCCCTGCCCTTCTTCGGCCACTTTCTCGAGCGCATGGTGTAACGGCCAGCTGCGGGAATCTTTACGCCGGGCACCCAGCAGATCACGCAGGGTGTCTGTGATATGCACCCGCACCAGCACCGGGTCGGCCGGTGAGATGTCGCCCATGACCATCGCCAGGTGGGTGGTGCCCCCCTGTACGCTGTCGCGGTAGGTACGCAGCCTGAACACGCCGTATTCGGTATCCAGCTCGCGCTCATCCACACAGGTCACGGTTTTCTCGTTGAGCGTACGGTAGTGGATCAGGTCGGCAATGGTGCCGATTTTCAGGCCATGCTCCTCGGCAAAACGCTCAAGATCCTCACGGCGGGCCATGGAGCCGTCGTCGTTCATGATCTCGCAGATCACACCGGCCGGCTCGCAGCCGGCAAGCGCCGCCAGATCGCAGGACGCCTCGGTGTGTCCGGCCCGGCTGAGCACACCGCCGGGATCCGACATCAGCGGGAAAATATGGCCCGGCTGGACGAGGTCTGAAGGCCGGGCATTACGGGCAACGGCCGCCTGCACGGTACGGGCCCTGTCTGCGGCAGAGATGCCGGTGGTTACGCCGTCCCGGGCCTCGATCGACAGGGTGAACTTGGTGCCAAAGCCCGATGCGTTCTTCTGTACCATCAGTGGCAGCTCCAGCTGCTCGCAGCGGGCCCGGGTCATCGGCATGCAGATCAGCCCGCGGCCGAACCTGGCCATGAAGTTGATATGTTCTGCCGTGCAGTGCTCCGCTGCCATAACGAGGTCGCCTTCGTTCTCGCGATCTTCGTCGTCCATCAGGATCACCATCCTGCCCTGGCGAATATCTTCGATAATCTCTTCAATACTGTTCAGTGCCATACGCTTTCGCACCCTGTCACCCCGGCGGCATAACGGTCGCCTGGAGGTATGAATTGAATGGTTAGCCGCGGACGAGGATCAGCCGCTGATCCTCACCGACCTGACGGCGATCCAGCACCTTCCATTGTACTTTGTCGGCCATGGTTTCGATGGGCATATGAGCGGTCGGCCGCCCTGTGCTGCCCAGAAAAACCGGCGCCTGGTAGAGCCACAACTCGTCCACCAGGTTTTCGTTGATGAAGGTTCCGGCCAGAGTCGGCCCGGCCTCCACCAGTAACTCGTTGATGCCAAGATCCCCCAGGGCATCCAGCAGCTCAGACACATCCACGCCGTTATCCTTCCAGGACACGCCGGTCAGGCGCACGCCAAGGGCGGCGAGGTTCTGCGCCGGCGCGGTGGGCAAAGTGGAGCTTGCACAGAACACGTGCACGTTGCCGCCCTGCAGGATACGGGCGGTGACCGGCGTGCGCGCGTCCCGGTCTGCAATCACCCGCAGCGGCTGGCGCGAGGGGTCCGTGGCGGCACCGATATCGCCCATCTCATCCCGGCGTACGGTGAGCGACGGATCATCCGCCAGCACGGTCCCTACGCCTGTCAGAATAGCATCACTCATGGCGCGCAGGCGCTGTACGTCCTGGCGCGCCTGCGGCCCGGTAATCCACTGGCTCTCTCCGGACGCCATCGCGGTGCGGCCATCCAGGCTGGCAGCCATCTTCAGCCGGACCCAGGGCCGGCCGGTGCGCATGCGTTTCATAAAGCCCGGATTCAGGCGCTCGGCCTGCTCGGCCAGCAGGCCTTCGTATACCCGGATGCCCGCTTCCCGCAGCATGTTCAGCCCGCGGCCAGACACCGCCGGGTTGGGATCTGTGGTGGCGGCAAATACCTGGGCCACCCCGGCTTCGATCAGGGCTTTGGCACACGGCGGTGTGCGGCCGTAGTGGCTGCAGGGCTCCAGGGTTACGTAGGCGGTGGCGCCCCGGGCATCAAAACCCGGCTTGCTGAGTGCCCGGACTTCGGCGTGGGCTTCGCCGGCACGCTCATGCCAGCCTTCGCCGACAATCCGGTTACCCCTGGCAATAACACAACCAACCCGCGGATTGGGATGGGTTGAGTAGCGGCCCCGCCATGCCAGCTGGATAGCCCGGGCCATCATCGCCCGATCTCTGTCAGAAATCATTCTTTGCCTTTATCCGACGGTTTGTCGGCCAGCGCCCGGGCCACGTCGGCAGCCACGTCACTATGACCCTGCGACAAACGTTCAATCTCATCCTTGAACTCACTGACGTCCTGAAAACTGCGGTATACCGACGCAAACCGGACGTAGGCCACCTTGTCGAGCTGGCGCAGCTCGGTCATCACTTCTTCGCCCAGCTGCATGGATTTGACTTCCCGCTCGCCGGTTGCCCGCAGGCGGTACTTGATCCGGTTAAGGGCGGCATCAATCTGTTCGATACTGACCGGCCGTTTTTCCAGAGCCTTCATCAGACCGGCCCGCAGCTTTTCTTCATCGAAAGGCTGTCGCGTGCCGTCCTGCTTGACCACCCGTGGCATCACCAGCTCCGCCGTTTCGAACGTGGTAAACCGCTCACGACAGGACAGGCACTCCCTGCGGCGGCGCACCTGGTCGCCTTCGGCCACCAGACGTGAATCGATCACTTTGGTATCGGCTTCACCACAGAAAGGACAATGCATAATTTACAGGCTCCGGAAAGGAAGAACCCGGGCGTTCCCTACAGAGCGCCCGGGCAGACACACATCAGCGCGATTCAGCCGTAAACCGGGAAGCGGGCACAGACCGCTTCTACCTGCTCCCGTACCCGGCTGATGACGGCCTCGTCTTCGAGGTTATCAAGAATATCGCACATCCAGCCGGCCAGGTCGCGGCACTCCTGCTCGCCAAAGCCCCGGGTGGTTACCGCCGGTGTACCGATACGCAGGCCGGAGGTTACAAACGGAGAGCGCGGATCGTTGGGGACCGCATTCTTGTTAACGGTGATATGGGCACGGCCCAGGGCAGCGTCTGCGTCTTTACCGGTGATGCCCTGCTTGATCAGGCTCACCAGGAACAGGTGGTTGCGGGTGCCGCCGGACACCACATCAAAGCCACGCTCAATAAACACGCCAGCCATGGCCGCCGCATTTTTGACCACCTGCTGCTGGTAGGCCTTGAACTCGTCGCTCATGGCCTCCTTGAAGCACACCGCCTTGGCGGCGATCACGTGCATCAGCGGGCCGCCCTGGCCACCGGGGAAAACGGCAGAGTTGAGCTTTTTCTGCAGGTCTTCGTCGTCGCAGGCCAGGATCAGGCCACCGCGGGGGCCGCGCAGGGTTTTGTGGGTGGTGGTGGTCACTACGTGCGCGTGGGGCACCGGGTCGGGATAGACTCCGGCAGCCACCAGGCCCGCTACGTGGGCCATATCCACAAACAGGTAAGCGCCCACTTTGTCTGCGATGGCGCGGAAGCGGGCAAAGTCCAGCTCCTGAGAGTAGGCAGAGAAGCCGGCAATGATCATCCTGGGCTTGTGTTCAACGGCGAGGGCTTCTACTTCGTCGTAGTTGATCAGGCCGGTGTCGTTATCGATGCCGTACTGGACCGCGTTGTAGATCTTGCCGGAGAAGTTGACGCTGGCACCGTGGGTGAGGTGGCCGCCGTGGGCCAGGCTCATGCCCAGAACGGTATCACCGGGCTTGACCAGCGCCATGAATACCGCAGAGTTGGCCTGGGAACCGGAATGCGGCTGCACGTTGGCATAGGCTGCACCAAACAGCTCCTTCGCACGGTCGATGGCCAGCTGCTCGGCCACATCAACAAATTCGCAGCCACCGTAGTAACGCTTGCCCGGGTAGCCTTCGGCGTATTTGTTGGTCAGCACACTGCCTTGAGCTTCCATCACCCGCGGGCTGGTGTAGTTTTCGGATGCGATCAGCTCGATGTGAGCTTCCTGACGCTGTTCTTCTGCCTGCATGGCGTCCCACAATGCGTCGTCGTATCCGGCAAGTTTCATATCACGATTAAACATGGCTGTGCTGCCCCTGTCAGTATGGCTGAGCCGGCCCTGCCCTGCGCAGGCCGGAACCCCTGTAAAATTGGGCCGCCATTCTATCGCAAACAGGGGTTGAAAATCATCTTTTATGCCGTCCGCAGATACCGGCACACGGGACATGGCGGAATTTGCTCAATTGCTATCGGACCTGGGTTTATATACCTTACGGGGTTCAATTTTCAGGCGCACAACAAACGCGCCTGCCTTACCGATTTTATTGCCACGGTATCCAGCAGAAGAGGTTCAAGCCGATATGGCCCAGTACGTATACACCATGAATCGCGTGGGCAAGGTGGTTCCGCCCAAACGGGAGATTCTTAAAGATATTTCCCTGAGTTTTTTCCCCGGCGCCAAGATTGGTGTACTTGGCCTTAACGGTGCAGGTAAATCCACCCTGCTCCGGATCATGGCCGGCGTGGATCAGGACTACATTGGCGAAGCCCGCCCTCAGCCCGGCATCAACGTAGGCTACCTGCCCCAGGAGCCGGAACTGGACGAAAACAAAACCGTCCGGGAAATCGTGGACGAATCCGTTGCCCACGTGCACGGGGCCCTGGCCGAGCTGGACCAGGTTTATGCCGCCTATGCCGAGCCCGACGCCGACTTTGATGCGCTGGCCAAAAAGCAGGGGGAACTTGAAGCCATCATCCAGGCCACCGACGGCCACGATATCGAACGCAAGATGGAAGTTGCTGCCGATGCCCTGCGCCTGCCGGCCTGGGACCAGAAAGTGAGTGTTCTTTCCGGGGGCGAGCGCCGCCGGGTAGCCCTGTGCCGCCTGCTGCTGTCAGGGCCGGACATGCTGCTGCTGGACGAGCCCACCAACCACCTGGACGCCGAGTCTGTGGCCTGGCTGGAGCGCTTCCTGCACGATTACGAAGGCACCGTGGTGGCCATCACTCACGACCGTTACTTCCTCGACAACGTGGCCGGCTGGATTCTGGAACTGGACCGTGGCCATGGCATCCCGTTTGAAGGCAACTACAGCCAGTGGCTTGAGAACAAGCACAAGCGCCTGGAAATCGAGGCCAAGCAGGAAGCCTCGCATCAGAAGGCGATCAAGCAGGAACTGGAATGGGTGCGTTCCAACGCCAAGGGCCGCCAGTCCAAGAGCAAGGCCCGTCTGGCCCGGTTTGAGGAAATGAGCTCCCAGGAGTTCCAGAAGCGCAACGAAACCAACGAACTCTACATTCCGCCCGGGCCGCGCCTGGGTGACAAGGTGATTGAGGTCGACAGCATCAGCAAAGCCTTTGGCGAGCGCCTGCTGTATGAAAACGTTTCCTTCAGCGTGCCGGCCGGTGCGATTGTGGGCATCATTGGCGGCAACGGTGCCGGCAAATCGACCCTGTTCAAGATGATTGCCGGCATGGACAAGCCTGACGCCGGCAACATCACCGTGGGTGAGACGGTCGAGCTGGCCTATGTAGACCAGATGCGGGATCTGGACGGCAGCAAGACCGTGTGGGAAGAGCTCAGTGACGGCCAGGACATCATCAAGGTGGGCAGCTACGAGACGCCGTCCCGCGCCTATGTCGGCCGGTTCAATTTCAAGGGCACCGATCAGCAGAAGCGGGTTGGCGACCTCTCCGGGGGTGAGCGCAACCGCCTGCACCTGGCCAAGCTGCTGAAACAGGGTGGCAACGTGCTGCTGCTGGACGAACCCACCAACGACCTGGACGTTGAAACCCTGCGCGCCCTGGAAGAAGCCCTGCTCAGCTTCCCCGGTTCTGCCCTGGTGATCTCGCACGACCGCTGGTTCCTGGACCGGGTTGCCACTCACATCCTGGCGTTCGAGGACGACGGCGACGTGGTTTACTTTGAGGGCAACTTTACCGAGTACGATGCGGACTACAAAAAGCGCAAGGGCGATTCGGCCCTGCAGCCCAAGCGCATGAAGTACAAGAAGCTGGCGTAATATGGCGAAACCCAGAACCGCGTACGTCTGCACCGGGTGCGGTGCCGATTATTCCAAATGGCAGGGCCAGTGCACCGCCTGCCAGGAATGGAACACCGTCAGCGAGGTACGGGGCGTTTCGGCGCCGGGCAAAACAGCCCGCAGTGCGCGGTTTGAGGGTTACGCCGGCAGCCTGTCCGAAGTAAAGAGCCTGGATGAAGTCAGTCTTGCCGAACAGGCACGCATCAGCACCGGCATGCAGGAGTTTGACCGGGTACTGGGCGGCGGACTGGTGGAAGGTTCTGCCGTCCTGATGGGGGGCCACCCGGGGGCGGGGAAAAGCACGCTGCTGTTGCAGGCGGTGTGCCAGCTGGCTGCCCACCACCCGGCCCTGTATGTGACCGGCGAAGAATCGCTGCAGCAGGTGGCCATGCGCGCCAAACGGCTGGGGCTGCCCACCAGAGACCTGAAAATGCTGTCGGAAACCTCTGTGGAGCGCCTGCTGCAGGTGGCCGAAGCGGAAAAGCCGCGCATTCTGGTGATCGACAGTATCCAGGTGATGCACATGGCAGACATCGAGTCAGCGCCCGGTTCTGTCTCTCAGGTGCGCGAGAGTGCCGCCTTCCTTACCCGGTTTGCCAAGCAGACCGGCACCATCCTGCTTCTGGTGGGCCACGTTACCAAAGACGGCAGCCTGGCCGGACCCAAGGTACTGGAACACATGATCGACTGCTCGATCCTGCTCGAAGGCTCCAGCGACAGCCGGTACCGGACCCTGCGGGGCATCAAGAACCGGTTCGGGGCGGTCAACGAGCTGGGCGTTTTTGCCATGCTCGAACAGGGCCTGAAGGAAGTGAAGAACCCCAGTGCGATTTTCCTGAACCGGGGTGACGAAGCCGCGCCGGGCAGCGTTGTGATGGTGGTCTGGGAAGGCACCCGTCCGATGCTGGTGGAGATACAGGCCCTCGTCGACATGGCTCAGGGCAGTTACCCCCGGCGGGTGGCGGTGGGCACTGACCAGAACCGGCTGGCCATGCTGTTGGCTGTGCTGCACCGGCACGGCGGCATGCACGTGGCCGACCAGGATGTGTTTGTAAACGTGGTGGGGGGCGTAAAGGTAAACGAAACCAGTGCCGATCTCGCCTTGCTGGCGGCGGTGGTGTCTTCATTCCGTAACCGGGCTCTGCCCCAGGATCTGGTGATTTTCGGCGAGGTGGGCCTGTCCGGAGAAATCCGGCCGGTACCCAGCGGCCAGGAGCGCATCTACGAGGCGGCCAAGCATGGCTTTACCCGCGCCCTGGTGCCCAAGGCCAACGTGCCGCGCAAGCCGGTGAGCGGCATGAAGGTTATCCCGGTGGCCAAGCTTTCCGACGCGCTGTCGGCGTTAGAGGAGCTTTGAGTTACACCGGAGCACCGGCCACGGCGGGATTAGCCGATCAGTTTGGCAAAATCCCGTTCCAGCAATGCCAGGTCGCCTAATTTACTGGCCACCAGCTGTTCCAGGTTCTCGATGCTGTCGGCATCAATGTAGTCGCACCGAAAACCCAGCCGCTCCTCATCCACATGCCGAAGCTCAACCGCCATCACGATGGCCGTGGTGTGCTCGTCTACGTGGATGACAATCTCAAACGGTTTGTTGAATGGCAAAAGCTCACCCTGAGGGCGCCTGACCATCACCCCGCCAAACGAGAGATCCAGAACTTCAGACGACCAGACCTGCTCCTCGCAGAATAATTCACAGGGAGCCCCGAACTCCATCCGGCTGAACTTTCGCTTTTCTCTCGATGACGCCATCTCGGCTCCCACCTTATTGGTGATACTCGGCACTCAGCTCGACAACGGCGTTAATAAACGCCCCGGCGTGCTCCGGATCCACTCCCGGGGTAATGCCGTGCCCCAGATTAAACACATGCCCGGTACCCTGGCCATACCGTTTGAGGATGTCGGCCACTTCCTGACGGATACGCTCTTTCGGGGCGTATAGCATGGCCGGGTCCATGTTGCCCTGCAAGGCAACACGATCACCAACACGGGCACGGGCACTGCCAATGTCAGTGGTCCAGTCCAGGCCCACCGCATCGGCGCCGGAGTCTGCGATCGACTCCAGCCACTGGCCGCCGTTCTTGGTGAACAGGATCACCGGCACGCGGCGCCCTTCGTGCTCACGGATCAGGCCCGAGACAATCTTCCGCATGTAGCTCAGGGAGAACTCTTCATAGGCCCAGGTGCTCAGGAGGCCGCCCCAGGTATCAAAAATCTGTACCGCCTGGGCACCGGCCCGAATCTGGGCATTCAGGTAATCGGTTACCGTATCCGCCAGCCGGTCCAGCAGGCGGTGCATTACCTCGGGCTGGGCGTAGGCCAGTTTCTTGGTTTCCTGAAAATCCTTGGACGAGCCGCCTTCGACCATGTAGGTAGCCAGGGTCCAGGGGCTGCCGGAAAAGCCGATCAGGGGCACGCGGCCATTGAGCTCACGGCGAATGGTGGACACCGCATTCATCACGTAATCCAGGTCTGTTTCAGCGGTGATTTTCGGCAGCGCATTAACATCGGCTTCGGTACGGATCACCTGGCGGAACTTGGGGCCTTCGCCGGTTTCAAAGTAGAGGCCCAGCCCCATGGCATCCGGGATGGTGAGAATGTCGGAAAACAGGATGGCCGCATCCAGCGGGTAGCGCTCCAGCGGCTGCAAGGTCACCTCGCAGGCCAGCGGGGTGTTTTTACACAGACTGAGAAAATCGCCGGCCTGGGCCCGGGTGGCGCGATACTCCGGCAGATAACGGCCGGCCTGGCGCATCATCCACACCGGAGTGCGGTCTACGGGCTGGCGCAAAAGAGCGCGCAGGAAGCGGTCGTTCTTTAACTCAGTCATAATTGCAGTCTTCTCGTCAGTAAATGGTCAGAGACAATTCGCAGCAATGATACCCCGTTTACCGCAATAAAAAAGGGCGGCTTTCCCTTAGAGCGCCGCCCTCCTGATACTGATCAAGGATTTATTCAGACATTCAGGTAATCCAGAATACCCTCTGCGGCCTGGCGTCCTTCCCAGATTGCCGTGACCACCAGATCTGATCCGCGCACCATATCACCGCCGGCAAAGATTTTCGGATTGCTGGTCTGGAACGGAAACTCCGCCTGCTCCGGTGCCAGCACCCGCCCGCTGTCATCGGTGCCCACGCCGGCGTCCGCAAACCAGGGTGCCGGGCTGGGCCGGAAACCAAAGGCCACCAGGACCGCATCCGCCGGGATTACCTCTTCGCTGCCAGGGACCACTTCCGGCCGGCGACGCCCGTTCTCATCCGGCTCACCCAATTCGGTGGTGACCACCACCACGCCCTCAACCTTATCGTCCCCCAGGATCGATACCGGTTGGCGGTTGAACAGGAATTTAACGCCTTCTTCCCGGGCATTGGCTACTTCCCGGCGGGAGCCGGGCATGTTCTCTTCATCGCGGCGATAGGCACAGGTAACGCTCCGGGCCTGCTGGCGTATCGAGGTACGATTACAATCCATGGCGGTGTCGCCGCCCCCGAGTACCACCACCCGCTTGTCTTTCAGGTCGATAAAATCACTGGCGTTACGCTCATATCCCAGCCGGCGATTAACGTTGGAGACCAGGAACGGCAAGGCATCGTATACGCCCGGCAGATCCTCACCCGGGAATCCGCCTTTCATGTAGGTGTAGGTGCCCATGCCCATAAATACCGCGTCGAATTCCTCCAGAATGTCGCTCAGGGACACGTCTTTGCCAACCTCGGTTTCGAGCCGGAACTCCACGCCCATCTCTTCGAATACCGACCGACGGCGCGCCATCACGGTTTTTTCAAGCTTGAACTCGGGGATTCCAAAGGTCAGCAGGCCGCCGATTTCCGGGTAGCGGTCGAACACCACGGGGGTAACGCCGTTGCGCACCAGGATATCCGCACAACCCAGCCCGGCCGGGCCGGCACCGATCACTGCCACCCGCTTGCCGGTGGCTACCACCTTGCTCATGTCGGGCTTCCAGCCCAGTGCAAAAGCGGTGTCGGTAATGTATTTCTCAACCGACCCGATGGTGACCGCGCCAAAGCCGTCGTTCAGGGTGCAGGCACCTTCGCACAGGCGATCCTGCGGGCACACCCGGCCGCAGACTTCGGGCAGGGAGTTGGTCTGATGGCACAACTCCACGGCTTTCATGATGTTGCCTTCCGACACCAGCTTGAGCCAGTTCGGAATGTAGTTGTGCACCGGGCACTTCCACTCACAGTACGGGTTACCACAGGCCAGACAGCGGTCAGACTGGGAGGCGGCGTGGGTTTCGCTGAAGGGGTGGTAGATTTCCCCGAATTCTTTTTTACGCTTGCGGGCCGGGACCTTCTTGGGGTCTACCCGCCCGACTTCGACAAACTGAAAGTCATTATGCACTCGTTCTTTCATCTTGCTGCTCTCTTCATCGCGATTTCGACTGGACTGTCCATGACGGTTATTCCGGGCGGGCCCGGGTGTTGGCCAACAGGCTGCGCAAATTGGCCGCCTTGGGTTTAACCAGCCAGAACCGGCCGATGTAGTCGTCGAAATCATCCAGAATCTGCTCTGCCCAGGCACTTCCGGTTTCTGAAACATGCTCGCGGATCACGCCCCGCAGGTGGTTTCTGTAGGCTTCCATGTCTTCACGGGAGATTCTCTGGATATCCACCAGTTCATGGTTGTACCTGTCCACAAAGGCGTTCTCCAGATCCAGCACGTAGGCGAAACCACCGGTCATGCCGGCTCCGAAGTTGTAACCGGTACTGCCCAGCACGGTCACAAGCCCGCCGGTCATATATTCACAGCAGTGATCGCCGGCACCCTCCACCACCGCGAAGGCTCCCGAGTTACGTACCGCAAAGCGCTCGCCGGCGGTGCCGGCCGCAAAAAGCCGGCCTCCGGTGGCCCCGTACAGGCAGGTGTTGCCCATGATGGCGGTCTCCTGAGTACGGAAACTGCTGCCCCGGGGCGGCCGGATCACCAACTTGCCGCCGGTCATGCCTTTGCCTACGTAGTCGTTGGCGTCACCTTCGAGCACCAGGTTCAGGCCATCCACGTTCCATACCCCGAAGCTCTGACCGGCGGTGCCGGACAGCTCGAGTGTGACGCAGGCCCCGGCCATGCCGTGGTTGCCATAACGGGCCGCAATCTCGCCGGACAACCGGGCACCGATCGAGCGGTCACAGTTGGTAACCTGGTAGCTCCAGGTGCCACCGGCTTTAGTTTCGATCGCCGCAGCGGTGTCGCTCACCATCTGCTCCGCCAGCCGGCCCTGATCAAACGGGTGGTTGCGCTCAACCTGACAGACCTGGGGCATGTCGGCGGGGATCTGGTCGTTCTGCAGCAAACGGCTGAGGTCCAGTTTTTTCTGGCGTTCGGTATCACCGGGCAAACGCTCAAGCAGATCCACCCGGCCCACCAGTTCCTCAAGGCTGCGAACGCCCAGCCGGGCCATCCATTCCCGGGTTTCTTCCGCAACAAACCGGAAGAAGTTCATCACCATCTCGACGGTGCCCTTGAAGTGTTCTTCCCGCAGATAATCATTCTGGGTCGCGACCCCGGTGGCACAGTTGTTCAGATGGCAGATACGCAGGTACTTGCAACCCAGGGCCACCATCGGGGTGGTTCCGAAACCGAAGCTCTCGGCCCCCAGGATCGTGGCTTTGACCACATCAAGCCCGGTTTTCAGCCCGCCGTCGGTCTGCAGCCGGATCTTGCCGCGCAGATTGTTGGCGCGCAGCGCCTGCTGGGTTTCGGTCAGGCCCAGTTCCCAGGGCGAGCCGGCGTAGCGGATGGACGAGAGCGGGCTTGCGGCGGTGCCGCCGTCGTAGCCGGACACGGTAATCAGGTCGGCATAGGCTTTGGCAACCCCGGCGGCAATGGTGCCCACGCCGGGCTCAGACACCAGCTTGACCGACACCAGCGCTTCCGGATTCACCTGTTTCAGGTCAAAGATCAGCTGGGCCAGATCTTCGATGGAGTAGATGTCGTGGTGGGGCGGCGGGGAAATCAGGGTGACGCCGGGTACGGAATAACGCAGCCGGGCAATCAGGCTGTTCACCTTGCCACCGGGGAGCTGACCACCCTCGCCCGGCTTGGCGCCCTGGGCCACCTTGATCTGCATGACTTCTGCACTGCGCAGGTACTCGGCGGTCACGCCAAACCGGCCCGAGGCCACCTGTTTGATTTTTGACCGCTTCTGGGTGCCGTAACGGGCCGGGTCTTCGCCGCCTTCACCGGAATTGGATCGCCCACCCAGCGTGTTCATCGCCACCGCCAGTGCTTCATGGGCTTCCGGCGACAAAGCGCCCAGGGACATGGCTGCAGAATCAAAGCGCGGCAGGATGTTCTCCGCCGGTTCCACCTCTTCCAGCCCGATGGGCTGAAGGTCGTTCCTGAAGGTCAGCAGGTCCCGCAGGGTGGCCACCGGGCGCTCATTCACCAGGGCTGCATACTCCTGGTACTGGCCATAATCACCACTGGCAACCGCTGCCTGGAGTCTTGCCACCACATCCGGGTTGAACGCGTGGTACTCCTGCCCGTGCACATACTTCAGCAATCCGCCGGGCGACAAGGGCTTGCGGGGCTTCCAGGCAGTCCGGGCCAACAGCTCCTGATCCTGCTGGAAATCATGGAAGTCGGCACCCTGAAGGCGGTTCGCTACGCCTTTGAAGCACAGTGCCACCACCGGGTCTGCCAGACCAATCGCCTCAAACAGCTGGGCTCCCCGATAAGAGGTAATGGTAGAGATACCCATCTTGGAGAGGATCTTGAGCAGGCCCTTGTTGATACCTTTGCGGTAATTGTTCTTGGCCTGGACCGGGTCCATCAGCATTTCGCCGGTCCGGATCAGGTCGTTCAGGATCTGGTAGGCGAGATACGGATACACGGCGGTGGCACCAAAACCGAACAACACGGCAAAATGGTGGGGGTCCCGGGCCCAGCCGGTCTCAACAATGATGTTGGAGTCGCAGCGCAGGCCGAGCCGGACCAGATGGTGATGCACCGCTCCGGTGGCCATCAGCGCGTTGATCGGCAACTCGCCCTCACTCAGCCCCTTATCGCTGAGAATCAGCAGCACCCGGGCATCGCGTACCGCCTGGGCCGCCTGATCGCACACCCGACGAATGGCCTCCTCAAGGCCTTCCTCCGGCTTATGGCTGAGGGCGATGTATTCCACCTCAAAACCCGGGCGGTCGTTGTTGCTGATCCGCAGGAACTTGGCCGGCGACAGTACCGGTGTGGTCAGGATGATCCGGTTGGCGTGATCCGGTGTTTCCTGGAACACGTTCTTCTCCGCTCCCAGACAGGTTTCCAGCGACATCACGATGGTTTCCCGCAGCGGGTCGATCGGCGGATTGGTCACCTGGGCAAACTTCTGGCGGAAGTAATCGGCAACGTGGCGCACCTTACTGGAGAGCACGGCCATGGGGGTGTCATCACCCATCGAGCCCACGGCTTCCTGAGCGCCCTCGCCCAGGGGCCGGAGTATCTGGTCCCGCTCCTCAAAGGAGACATTGAACATCTTCTGATGCACCAGAAGGTCTTCCGGCTCCATCAACCGGAATTCCGGCGTTGCCTGATCCAGCGTGGTTTCGATCCGGAGCGCATTTCCCTTGAGCCAGCGTTTATAGGGTTTGGCACTCTTGAGCCGCTGGTCGATATCGGGCGTATGCAGCAGGTCGCCGGTTTCGGTATCAATGGCCAGCATCTGGCCCGGGCCCACCCGTCCTTTGGCGACCACGTCGCCGGGGCTGTAGCTGTAGGTACCCACCTCAGACGCCAGGGTAATAAAGTTATCCGTGGTGATCACCCAGCGGGCCGGCCGCAGGCCGTTGCGGTCCAGCATGCACAGGGCGTAGCGGCCATCCGACATGACCAGGCCGGCAGGGCCGTCCCACGGCTCCATATGCATGGAGGTGTATTCGTAAAATGCCCGCAGGTCCGGGTCCATGGTTTCCACGTTTTGCCAGGCCGGCGGCACCATCATCCGTGCGGCCCGGAACAGGTCAACGCCTCCCGCCAGCAGGATTTCCAGCATATTGTCCATGCTGGAGGAGTCCGACCCGGTCAGGTTGACCAGCGGCTGCAGGGTTTCAAGATTAGGCAGGTCTGGCGAACTGAACTTGGCGGCCCGGGCAATGGCCCAGTTGCGGTTGCCATCGATGGTATTGATCTCGCCGTTATGGGCGAGAAACCGGAACGGCTGCGCCAGGGGCCACCTGGGCATGGTGTTGGTAGAAAACCGCTGATGGAAAACACAGATCGCGGTTTGCAGGTCCGGATCGCTGAGGTCTTTATAGAAAGTTGCCAGATCCGCCGGCATCATCAGGCCTTTGTAGGCGAGGGTCTGATGGGACAGGCTGCAGATGTAGAATTCCGGATCATCGGCCATGTCCTGTTCCGCCAGCCGGCGGCCGACAAACAGGCTGATCGCAAACTCCCGTTCTGATTTATCCGCCGGCAGGACAAACACCTGCTCGATTCGGGGCAGCGATTCCAGAGCCATGGGGCCCAGGCAACTGCTGTCTACCGGCACCTCCCGCCAGCCCAGGATTTCCAGGCCCTGGCCGGTGAGCCTTTGCTCAATCGCTGCCCTGCCAGCCTGTGCCTTGCCTTTCTCCGGAGATAAAAAAACCTGGCCAACTGCGAACAAGTTGCCAGGTTTTTTTCCGAACGCTGCCTCGGCAGCTTTATAGAGGAAGGCTCTGGGGCTCTGCAAAAGGAGCCCGCAGCCATCGCCGGTCTTGCCATCTGCCGCGATGCCTCCTCTGTGTGTCATGCAGGTGAGGGATTCAATGGCAGTCTGCAACAGCTTATGGCTGGGTTCGCCCTGCATATGGGCGATCAGGCCAAAACCGCAGTTGTCCCTGAACTCATCAGGATGATACAAGCCTGTTGTCATAAGCACTCTCCCGTGTAAAACGCCTTCCCGCCAGCCTTTGATGCACTGTGATAGTGCAAAAAATGATCTGACTCCAAAAAAATGGGGACGGGAGTCTACGCACGTAGTTTTACCTATGCAATATTTTTTTTAAGAAGAAAAGCGTTTTTTTTATTTGTGCACCGCAGTGGTGCAAATGCGGGGTATAGAACAGGGCACAGCGCCCGGCAGAGCACGATAATTGTGCTCTGCCCTGCCAGAACTGCGCTTAATCAGTGAAGGAAGGCCTGAAGGGTTGCTTTAACATTGGCCGGTTGCGCATCCGCGGTGACCCGGGCGCTCCCCAGTGCGTTGAGCAGTACCAGCCTCAGGGTGCCGTCGATGTTCTTTTTATCAACCGCCATCAGGCTCAGGAAGTCCTGCACCGTCATGCCTGCCGGTGCCCGCTCGGGCAAACCGGCCCGCCGGATCAACGTCGCCGCCCGGGCCTGATCAGCAGGGCTGATGCTGCCTTCGCGCACCGACAGGTCGGCGGCCATCAGCATGCCGGTGCCTACGGCTTCGCCGTGCAACCAGTTGCCATAGCCGGCGTAGGTTTCGATGGCATGCCCGAAGGTATGGCCCAGATTGAGGATGGCCCGGAGCCCACCTTCTTTTTCATCCAGGGCGACAACCTCCGCCTTGCACAGACAGGAGCGGTAGATTGCCTCACCCAAAGCCGCGGGTTCCAGGCGCACCAGTTCGTCGATATGCTCTTCCAGCCAGGCCAGGAATGGCTCGTCACGGATCAGGCCATACTTTATGACTTCAGCCAGGCCGGCAGACACTTCCCGCGGCGGCAGGGTTGCCAGGCTATCGGTATCGATCAGTACCGCCCGGGGCTGATGGAAGGCGCCTACCATGTTCTTGCCAAGGGGATGGTTGATACCGGTCTTGCCGCCCACGGATGAATCCACCTGAGACAGCAGCGTGGTGGGTATCTGGATAAACGGGACACCCCGCTGGTAGCAGGCGGCGGCAAAACCGGCCATATCCCCCACAACGCCACCGCCCAGGGCGGCAATGGTGGTTTTCCGGGTATGCCGTTTTTCCAGCAGGGCATCAAAGATCAGGTTCAGCGTCTGCCAGTCCTTGTATTTCTCTCCGTCGGGCAGGGTAACCACGTTGACGCGCTTGCCGGGAAAGCAGCCACGGGCTTTTTCCAGGTAGAGAGGGGCGACGGTATCGTTGGTGACGATCATCACCTGATCACCCTCTGTCCAGGGCGTCAGATCATAGGAGCCGAGCAGCCCCTGGCCAATAATGATCGGGTAGCTGCGCTCCCCGAGGTCTACCTCAAGTTCTCGAAGCACCTTGTTCATAATCACGACCTTCTTTGCGTCTTTGCCGTTTGTGCCGGGGCGTTTTGGGGTTGATGCGGTTGACCAGTTGCCGGACCACCAGGCGCGGGCTTTTGCGGTCCGTAAACATCACGATATCGGCTAACCCGGTGTACAGCGGGTCTCGGATCTCAAACAGTTTCCTGAGCACTGCCTCCGGGTCGTCCGTTTGCAAAAGCGGGCGGTTACGGTCTTTGCGGGTACGCTCCACCTGCTGCTCTATGGAGGTTTTCAGATACACCACCACCGAGCTTTTTTTCAGCAATGGATGGTTCTCATGGCGCATAACGGCACCGCCACCGGTAGCCAGCACAATACCGGTTTCGGATGCCAGCTCCTGCAGCATGGCGGTTTCGCGGATGCGGAAGCCATCTTCCCCTTCCACATCAAAGATCCACGGTATGTTGGCTCCGCACCGCTCTTCGATCACTTTGTCCGAATCAAGAAAACGGTACCCGAGCTCTTTGGCGAGCATGCGGCCGATGGTACTTTTGCCGGCCCCCATGGGCCCCACCAGTACTATGCGTTTGGGCAAAGACATAATTTCCGCTCAACAGATTTCAGGCGGGTGAGAATAGCACAGGGCGTGCCTTTCCATAAGCCACTGCTACCACACTCACCGTGCCAGGCACAAAAAAGCCGCCGGGGTGAGCGGCGGCTTTCTGGTACCCCGGGCGATCAGTCGAGCAGATCACCACGTACGATCTTCGGCGTCACAAAGATCAGCAGTTCGCTCCGCTCATCAATGTGTTCGGTACGCTTGAACAGGCGGCCAAGGTACGGAATATCACCCAGGAACGGAGTCTTGGTCACCTGGGTGGCCACTTCAGACTGGAAGATACCACCCAGCACCACGGTTTCGCCGTTGGCGACCAGCACCTGAGTGGTGATCTCGTTGGTGTTGATCGACGGGATACCTGCCGTTACCTCGCCCCTGGAATCCTGGTTGACCACCAGATCCATAATGATCTTGTCATCCGGTGTGATCTGCGGGGTGACTTCCAGCGACAGCACGGCTTCTTTAAAGGAAACCGAGGTGGCACCACTGGAAGACGCTTCCTGATAAGGGATTTCCTCACCGGACTTGATGGAAGCGGTCTGGCGATCGGCGGTCACCACTCTTGGCTGGGACAC
>Ga0209075_1001328_pt1 | contig 23292 bp, 22 predicted proteins | sample Stecom2011_FD_187523 | JGI IMG/M metagenome (GOLD analysis project Ga0209075, IMG submission 187523) | Agricultural soil microbial communities from Utah to study Nitrogen management - Steer compost 2011 (SPAdes) (version 2) | ecosystem: Environmental > Terrestrial > Soil > Agricultural land...
GCCGCGCCGAAGAAGCCGCAGACGAAGAGGAAGACCATCAGGTTGTCGGGCAGGCGGCGGTCCACCAGGCGCCAGATCAGCACCATCACCAGGGCCGGCACCACCCCGGTGACCAGCAGGTTGACCCCCAGCAGCGGCCACGCCACCCGGCCGGTGACCACCGCCGCCAGGTTGACGATCAGGATCGAGGTGAGGGCCAGGGGCGCCTTGAAGACCAGGGTCAGCAGCGCGGTGAACATCAGGTGCAGGGAGAGCCACTCCACCGCCTGGGCGCGCAGCTGCCACATCAGCAGCACCGCCACCGTGGCGGCCAGCCAGCGGTGCTGCAGGGCGCTGTCGGCCAGCAGCGCCCGCCAGGGCCGCTGGGCCAGGGCCAGCCCGTAGAGCAGCAGCGAGGCCAGGGCGCAGAGCGCCAGCAGCCAGGGCGACAGCACCGCTTCACTGAAGGACATGGGCGTTCCTCCTGGGCCCCTCGGCCGCGCTCGTCAGGCGAAGACCACCGTCTTGTTGCCGTGGATCAGCACGCGATCCTCCAGGTGCCAGCGCAGCCCCCGGGCCAGCACCGCCTTCTCCACGTCGCGGCCGAAGCGCACCAGGTCATCCGGGGTGTGGCAGTGGCTGACCCGATGGATGTCCTGCTCGATGATGGGGCCGGCATCGAGCTCCTCGGTGACGTAGTGGCAGGTGGCGCCGATCAGCTTGACGCCCCGCTCGTAGGCCTGATGGTAGGGCTTGGCCCCGGCGAAGGAGGGCAGGAAGCTGTGGTGGATATTGATCACCCGGCCGGCGAAGCGTTCGCAGAGGGCCGGCGGCAGGATCTGCATGTAACGGGCCAGCACCACGCAGTCGGCGCGCAGCTCCTCCACCAGGCGCTCCACCTCGTGGAAGGCGGGCTGCTTGTCGGCGGGGTCCACCGGGACATGGTGGTAGGGGATGCCGTGCCACTCGGCCAGGCCGCGCATGGTCTCGTGGTTGGAGATCACCGCGGCGATGTCGCAGTCGAGCTCGCCGGCGGTCCAGCGGTAGAGCAGGTCCACCAGGCAGTGGGACTCCCGGGAGACCATCAGCACCACCCGCGGGCGCTGCCGGGTGTCGGTCAGCGCCCAGGTCATGTCGAACTCCTCGGCGATGGGCGCGAAGGCCTCGCGCAGCGCCTCGGGGGGCATGTTGATGGAGTCGGCGAGGATCTCGTAGCGCATGAAGAAGCGCCCCGTCTCCAGGTCGGAGTGCTGGCTCGCCTCGGTGATGGAGCCGCCGTGGCCGGCGATGAATCCGGAGACGCGGGAGACGATGCCTACCCGATCGGGGCAGGAGACCACCAGGCGGTAGTAGTGTGACATGACGGCACTCTGGTTTCGGCTGACATTCGAAGGGGAGCTAGTGTAGCGAAAACAGCGGCTTCCGGCATCCTCGCCCCACCCCGCGTTGTGGGGCCCGGGCGCCTTCCCGTATAGTGAAGGAACACTTTTCGAGCCCGCCGCGACCCATGCCCCAGCCCAGAGTCCAGATTCGCCCCCGCCGCCGCCCTCCCCTGCACTTCCTCCCCCTGGGCGGCTGCGGCGAGATCGGCATGAACCTGAGCCTCTACGGCTTCAACGACGAATGGGTCGCCGTGGACTGCGGGATGATGATCCGTCAGGACCTCCCCGACACCCCGCTGCAGGTGCCCAACCTCGAGCTGCTGGACACCCTGGGCATCCGGCCCCGGGCCCTGGTCATCACCCACGGCCACGAGGACCATATCGGCGCCGCCGCCTGGCTGTGGCCGAAGTGGGGCTGCCCGATCCACGCCACTCCCCTGGCCGCGGGCCTGCTGCGCGCCAAGTTCGGCGAGCGGGGGCTGGCCACCGACGCCATTCGCGTCATCGAGCCCGGCGAGGCCCTGGAGAGCGGCCCCTTCACCCTGCGCTACCTGCCGGTGACCCACTCCATCCCCGAGAGCTGCGCCTTGCTGCTGGCCGCCGGCGAGCACCGGGTGCTGCACACCGGGGACTGGAAGCTCGACGCCGAGCCGCTGATCGGCCGGCCCATCTCCGCCGCGACCTTCCGGGCCATCGCCCCCGTTGACCTGGTGGTGGCCGACTCCACCAACGCCCCCCTGCCCGGCCACTCCCGCAGCGAGGGCGAGGTGGCCCGCGCCCTCGAGCACACCATCGCCGCCTGCCGGGGCCGGGTGATAGTGAGCTGCTTCGCCAGCAACCTGGCCCGGGTGCTGGCCATCGGCCGCGCCGCCCACCGGGCGGGCCGCCGGGTGAGCCTGATGGGGCGCTCCATGGAGCGCATGGTGGCGGTGGCCCGGGGGCTCGGCTACCTGGATGACTTCCCGGCCCTGGTGCCCACCGCCGACCTCGGCTACCTGCCGCCGGAGGAGGTGCTGGTGATCGCCACCGGCAGCCAGGGGGAGCCCCGGGCGGCGCTCAGCCGCCTGGCCCGGGGGCGCCACCACGCCATGGAGCTGGGGCCCGGCGACAGCGTGATCTTCTCCGCCAAGGCGATCCCCGGCAACGAGCTGCTGATCGAACGCCTCAAGAACGGACTCAAGCGCCTGGGCGTGACGCTGCTCGACGAGTTCAACCACCCGGAGCTGCACGCCTCGGGGCACCCCGCCCAGGAGGAGCTGCGCACCTTCTACGGCTGGGTGCGGCCCCGTCGGCTGCTGCCGGTCCACGGCGAGGCGCGCCACCAGCAGGCCCACTGTGAGCTGGCCGAGGCGCTGGGCATCGAGGCGCCCCTGGTGCCGGTCAACGGCGACCTGATCCGCCTGGACGGCGACGGCCTCACCCTGGAGGCCCGCCACCCCCAGCCCCCCTGCATCGTCAGCCAGAACGCCGTGGCGCCGCTGCCGGGCCTGGCCGCGGAGCGCCACGGCCCCCGCCACGGCAGCCTCTACCTGGCGCTCTCGGTGGCCTCCACCGGCGAGGGGGGCTGGACCCGCATCGGCCGGCTGATGCTGGACGCCAGCCAGGCGAGCCCCATCGACGAGGAGGCCTTCGGCGACTGGCTGGATGAGGCGCTGGCCTCGATCACCGCCGAGACCCTGGCCGAGCTGCGCCTGGCGCTGCAGCCGCGGATGATCGGCTGGTTCGCCGACCATCTGCGCCGCCTGCCGGATATCCACCTGCAGATCATGGCGGTGGAAGCGCCCTTCGCCAGCGAGCTGGGGTAGGTACCACGCCAGGCACTGACATACCGAAAAGGAAAAAAGAAAGCCGCTCATCGAGCGGCTTTTTTTATTGCTTCAGTGGTATCCGAATAAACCCTCAGGCTCGCAACCACTGGTGGGAGCTGGGCTCTGCCCGGCGAATGGCGGCGAAGCCGCCCAGCGGTGTTGCAGGCCAATGTTGCAGCCTCCGAATTCGCCCCGCAAGCGTGGCTCCCACCAGTAGGACCAAGCCTCCGAAGCCAGATGAACCATCGGCCTTCTCTGGGCGCAGCTGAGCTATCACCTGAAGGAACAGGCATCAAGGTCAGCCTGTTGACCACTAAGGCTATAGATTACCGGTAGGAGCAGAATCCATCACGCCTTGGTGGCGTTCTTCGGCGGACGGCCGCGCTTGCGACGGGGCGGCTCGCTGACCAGGTCATCCACGGAGAGACCCGCTTCGTTGATCGCCTCGAGGATCTCGTTGCGCTTGCGCTCCTTCTGCTGCTCCTCCTCCTGGCGCTGGCGCTCCTCGTCCTTCTTCTGCTCGATCACCTCCTCGATGACCTCGGAGAGCTTGTGCAGCTGCTCCATGCTGAGCTGGCGGGCGGCAGCGCGGGCGACGTTCTTGTTGCGAGCGATGCGCTCCAGGGATTCGCTGGACATGGGTCCCCTCCTGAACCGAAAAAAACGAGACATGTTTGGCTGCAATGTATCTGCCAAAAGTATATGCATCATGCCCGTATTAGCAAGAAATTCCACCCGCTGCCGGGTGGAATTTCGTCATGATAGGGAGCTCCTGCGCGGCCGGAAAAGGGCCGAAAGCGCCCTGCGGGCCGCCCTCAGCCGCCGGTCATGTTCATGAAGCGAACCACCTGAACATCGCCGTCGGTGGTGAAGTGGTGACGCTCGGGCTTGAGGGGCATGGCGTTCACGATGGCCCACTTGAGGGCGTCGATATCCCCGGGGTTTGCCCGCAGCACATGGCGCAGGTCCACGGAGTGCTCGTTGCCCAGGCAGAGCAGCAGGCGCCCCTCCACGGTGACCCGAACCCGGTTGCAGGTGGCGCAGAAGTTGTGGCTGTGGGGAGAGATGAAACCGATGCGGGTCTCGCTGTCGGCCATGCGGAAGTAGCGCGAGGGGCCCAGGGTGGTCTCGGTGGTCGGCAGCAGCGGATAGCGCGTCTCGATCAGCGCCTGGACCTCGTCGCTGGAGCAGTAGGTCTCGTCCCGGCGATGGTCGGAGACATCCCCCAGGGGCATCTCCTCGATGAAGCTGATATCGAGCCCCTCCCGGCGGGCGAAGTCGACCAGGTCGAGCACCTCGTCGTCGTTGCGCCCCTTGAGGATCACCGCATTGAGCTTGATGCGCTCGAAGCCCGCCTCCCGGGCGGCACGGATGCCGTCGATCACCCGCGCGAGGTCCCCGGTACGGGTCAGGGCGCGGAAGCGCTCCGGGTCCAGGGAATCCAGGCTGATATTGAGGCGCTTCAGCCCCGCCTGGCGCAGGCGCTCGGCGTGCTTGCCGAGGCCGGCGCCGTTGGTGGTCATGGCGAAATCCCGCAGGCCAGGCAGCGCGCCGACCTGCTCGACCAGGGTATCGATATCGCGCCTCACCAGGGGCTCGCCGCCGGTCAGGCGCACCTTCTCCACCCCCAGTTCCACGAAGGCCCGCGCCACCAGGGCCAGCTCCTCCAGGGTGAGCACCTGGGCCCGGGGCAGGAAGGTCATCTCCTCGCTCATGCAGTAGACGCAGCGAAAGTCGCAGCGATCGGTCACCGAGATTCGCACGTAGCGCACGCGCCTGCCGAAGTCGTCGATCAGCTCAGGGGGCAGCGTTGTCATGGTCTCTCTCCGGGCTTGTGGGCGAGGGTGGCGGCGGGAAATCAGGCCTGCCAGCGGCTGGCATCGGCGTGATCGGAGTCGCGCTCGGCGACCCAGTAGTCGCCGCCGGTGGCGTGCTCCTTCTTCCAGAAGGGGGCGCGGGTCTTGAGGTAGTCCATGATGAAATCACAGGCCTCGAAGGCCGCCCGGCGATGGGCACTGGCCACGGCTACCAACACGATAGGGTCTCCGGGGGCCAGCCGTCCAACCCGATGGATCACGCGCACCCCATCCAGGGGCCAGCGCTCGCCGGCCTCGGCGACGATCGCCCCCAGGGCCGACTCGGTCATGCCGGGATAGTGCTCAAGGGTCAGGGCGGTGACCTCCGGCGTCTCGTTGAAGTCGCGGACCAGCCCCGTGAAGCAGACCACGGCGCCGATATCGGTGCGCCCGGCGAGCAGGGCCCGCTGCTCGGCGCCGGCATCGAAGGGCGCCTGCTGTACTCGAATCATCGCCTCAGCCTCCGGTCACGGGGGGGAAGAACGCCACTTCGTCGTCGTCGGTCAGCGGCGTGGAATCGGCGGCCATCACCTGGTTCACCGCGCACAGCACCCGCCCCTCGTCGAGCCGCGAGAAGCGCGGGTCGAGCGCCTTGAGGGCGGCCTTGAGGCCGGCCACGTCGGTGCGCTCCAGGTCGCCGAGGGGCACGGAGACGTCGCCGACGCCGAGGCGCTCGCGCAGCTCGGCCAGGCACTTCACGCGGATGCAGGGGGCGGCGATGTCGCAGCGGCTGCCCACCGCCACCTGGCCGGCCTGGCCCGCGCCGGTGACGATGGGGCCGTCCACGGCGCGCACCACCGGCTCGCCGGCCGGCGCCGCACCGCGACGGTAGTCGCCGGACTTGCCGCCGGTCTTGGTGTCCACCTGAATGGCGCCGATCTCCATCTCCTTGTCCACCGCCTTGCACATGTCGTAGAGGGTCAGGCAGGCCACCGAGACGGCGGTCAGGGCCTCCATCTCGACGCCGGTACGGCCGTTGAGCCGGCAGGTGGCCCGCACCTCGACGCAGCTCTCCGCCTCGTCGAGGGTGAAGTCGATGGCCACCCTGGAGAGCGAAAGGGCGTGGCAGAGGGGAATCAGTTCGTGGGTGCGCTTGGCGGCCTGGATGCCGGCGATGCGGGCCGTGGCCAGCACATCTCCCTTGGGCAGGCCGCCCTCGGCGAGCAGCGCCAGGGTATCGGGATGCATCCGGATGCGGCCGGAGGCGCTGGCCTCCCGGCGGCTCTCCGGCTTGTCGGCGACGTCCACCATATGGGCTTCGCCGCGGGCGTTGAGATGGGTCAGTGACATGACGGGTGCCTCACGGAAATCGGAACAGGGGTTGGATGGTGACCGCCTCGCCGGCGGCCACGGCGTCGCGCTCGGCGGTGATCTCGATCAGGCAGTTGGCCTGCACCATGGAGGAGAGGATGCCCGAGCCCTGGGCGCCGGTGGCGGCCACGCGCAGCCGCCCCTCGGCGTCGCTGCGGTAGACCCCGCGCAGGTAGTCGACGCGGCCGCTGCGGCTCCTGAGATCGTGTTCGGCCACCGCCAGCAGGCGCGCGGGCACCCCATCCTCCCGGCCCTGGAGGCGGGCCAGCAGGGGGGCGGCGAACTGCAGGAAGGTGACCATGGCCGCCACCGGGTTGCCCGGCAGCCCCAGGAAGGGGGTGCCCCTCGGGCCGAGCCGGCCGCAGGCCAGGGGGCGGCCGGGGCGAATGGCGATCTTCCAGAAGCCGAGCTCCCCCTGCTCGGCCAGGGCCATCCGGGTGTGGTCGGCATCGCCCACCGAGACCCCGCCGCTGGTGACCACCAGGTCGGCCTCGCTGGCGGCCCGGGCGAGTGCCTCGCCGATGGCGACGCGGGTGTCGGGCAGGATGCCGAGGTCGATGACCTCGGCGCCCTGCTCGGCGGCCAGCGCCATCAGGCTGTAGCGGTTGGCATCGAAGATGCCGGCGGGGGGCAGCGCCTCGCCCGGGGCGGTGACCTCGTCCCCGGTGGAGAAGAGCGCCACCCGGGGCCGGCGGCGCACCCCCACCTCGGCGCAGCCCAGGGAGGCGAGCAGGCCGAGCTCGGCGGCGCCGAGCCGGGTGCCGCCGGCCAGGGCCTGGCCGCCCCGGGGGATATCCTCGCCGGCCTGGCGCACGTTCTGGCCGCGCCTCACCCGCTCGGGCCGGTCGATGCGCACCCGCACCCGGCCGTCGGCGCCCTCCTCCAGCGCCAGCTGCTCGCGCATGATCACGCTGTCGGCCCCCGCCGGTAGCGGCGCCCCGGTGGTGATGCCGGCACACTCGCCGGCCCCCAGGGTGAACTCGGCGGCGTGGCCGGCGTGGATCTCCGCCACCCGCAGGAACCCCTCCGCCGGGGGGCCCGTCTCCGGCCAGGCCAGGGCGATGCCATCCATGGCGGCGTTGGTGCACTGGGGCACGTCGATGGGCGAGACGGCCGCCTCGGCCAGCACCCGGCCGTGGGCCGCGGCCAGGGGGATCCGCTCCACGGGCAGCGGGCCCTCGGCCAGGGCGAGCACCGCCTCCCGGGCCTCCTCCACCGCCAGCATGCGTTCGCCGAGCTCGAAGCAGGAGAGCGTCATGGGGTGGCCTCCTCGGCCCGGGGGCAGCGCTCGTCGGCCCAGCGCGCGGGCCAGGCGGCGATCCAGTCGGCCAGGGCCTCGCGGTCGTTGAGGTCCAGCGCCTCGACCCCCTCGGGCAGCGCCAGGGGGGCATCCGAGGCCACGGCCCTGACCCAGGGGTCCTCGGCTACCCGCAGCGGCTTGCCCAGGGCCGGGCGGTGCAGCTCCAGCTTGGGCAGCGGCCACGCCTTGAACCCCTCCACCAGCACCAGGTCCGGGCGCTGGGTGCGCACCAGGGCCACCAGGCCGGCGAGGTCGGCCTCCTCCTGGCCCGGAGTCTCCATCATCAGCGCCAGGCGCTCCCGGGAGGCCACCAGCATGGGGGTGGCGCCGGCCTGGCGCAGGCGATGGCTGTCCTTGCCGGGCTGGTCGACGTCGAAGGTGTGGTGGGCGTGCTTGATCACCGCCACCCTGAGGCCCCGGGCCCGCAGCAGGGGCAGCAGGGCCTCGAGCAGGGTGGTCTTGCCGGTGCCGCTCCAGGCGGCGATGCCCAGCAGCGGCAGGTGCGGGTCCAGGGGCAGCGCGGTCGGGACGCTCTCGCTCATGGCTGGCTCCCCGTGGCGTCCGCCTCGAGGCGGCGCCTGTCGTCATCGGTGTTGAGGTTGGCGAAGGCCTCGGGGCAGTCGGAGAAGTCGACCCGGCACCAGGCGTGGCGGGCATACCAGCGGTCGATCTTGCGCTCGCCGTCGGCCAGGGCCGCGGCCAGGTCGTCGGCCAGGGCGGTGCGGATCAGCGCCACCACCGGGTGCAGCCGCTCGCCGTCCCAGGCCACGGCGATGTCGGCATCGCCGCGCCCGGCCAGCAGCCGCGGGACCAGCTCCCGGGGCAGCGAGGGGGTGTCGCAGGGGGCGACCACCAGCCAGGGGGTGCGGGCGGCCCGCAGGCCGCTGTAGATGCCCATCAGCGGGCCCTGGTAGCCGCCCTCGGCGTCGCCGATCACGCGATCCGCCAGGGGGGCGTAGTCGCCCTCGCTGCGGTTGGCGTTGATCAGCAGCTCGGCCACCCGGCCGAGCAGGCGGTCCCGGACGTGGGCCACCAGGGGGCGGCCCCGAAAGGCCACCAGGCCCTTGTCGACGCCGCCCATGCGGCGACCCTGGCCGCCGGCCAGGATCAGGCCGGTAAGTTCATCTTGCGCCATCATGGCCCTCCTTCAGCATGGGTACCATGATGCCTGAGGCCACCGCCGGGTGCCACGCTGCAGGGGCGAAGCGAGGGCCGCCATGATGCGGATCAACGGCCGGGCCGGCTCCGGGCCCCGCCGCGGCCCCGGGCAGCGCCCGAGGCGGCCGCGGGGCCGCTCCCCGCCCCCATGGCCTTAGGCCGGGCAGCGCCGGGGGCTGGCGAGAATGCGCCGCAGCACCTGCCAGGCGGCCAGGCCCGCCAGCAGGTTGCCGACGGCGGCGCCGGCGGCGAGACCGACCAGGCCGCCCAGCCGGGCGCCGATCCAGAGGCAGGGCAGGTAGAACAGGAAGAGCCGGGCGCCGGACATCAGCATGGCACGCATGGGCCAGCCTAGGGCGTTGCCCGCCGAGACCACGATCATGCAGATGCCCAGGGCCGCGTAGCTGGGCAGCAGGAAGCGGATCAGGGTGGCCAGGTCGTCGCGCACCTCGGGGTTGCCCGAGAGCGCCAGGGCCACCCAGGGGGCGGCCAGGGCCATCACCAGTCCCAGCGCCAGCTGCCACACCAGGACCACCCGGAGCGCCAGGCGCATCAAGCGATGCACTTGGTCCCAGTCGCCGGCGCCGTAGCAGCGCCCCAGCCAGGGGGGCAGCGACATGGTCATGGCCAGCACCACCATCAGCGAGAGGGTCTCCAGGCGGCTGGCGAGCCCCCAGGCGGCCACCGTGGCCTCCCCCTGACCGGCCACCACGGCGATGGCCAGCATCGCCGCCAGGGGCGGCATCAGCTGGCTGACCATGGCCGGGCCGGCGATGCCGGCGAAGGGGCGCGCCGAGACGCGCAGCTCGGCACCCAGCCCCTCCCGGGCCAGCCAGTCGCTCTCTGCGAGGCGGCGCCCCACCACCGCCAGCCCCACCGCGAAGGCGGCCACCGTGGCCCAGGCCGCCCCGGGCAGCCCCAGCCCCTCCCAGGGGCCGATCCCGAAGATCAGCAGCGGGTCGAGCACCAGGTTCACCAGGCTGGTGATGACCATCATCTTGCCCGGCAGCCGGGTGTCGCCGTGGGCCCGGAAGAGGCTGTAGCCGAAGTAGAGCCCCGCCCCCAGCCAGGCGGCCAGCAGCTGGGGCGCCCAGTAGCCGCGAATCAGCGCCCGGGTGGCCTCGTCGGCCCCCAGCAGGCGGAAGACCGGCACCTGGACCGCCCAGAGCAGCAGCGCCAGGGCGGCGATCACCAGGGCGCCGGCGGCCAGCACCAGGCTGCCCAGGCGGCGGGCGCGGGCCTCCTCCCCGGCCCCCAGGGCCCGGGAGATCAGCGCGGCGATGGCGATGCCCATGCCCACCTGGATGCCGATGATCAGGAAGCTGAGCGGGAAGGTGAAGGACTGGGCGGCCAGCGGCGCGGTGCCCAGGCGGGCGATGAAGGCGCTGTCCACCAGCTGGAAGCCGAGCAGCGCCAGCACGCCGATCGCCATGGGCCAGGTCTGGCGCCAGAGGGTCACGCCGATGGCGGGGGATGTGTCGGACCGTTGCGTCACGATCGCTCCATGGTGGTTCGCGGAGCGCGCATTCTAGCGGGCCGCTCCAGACGCGAACACCCCCGAGGGTTCGGGGGTGTTCGCGGGACCTGGGCCGGCGCCGGGGCGCCGGACAGGGTCGGGGCTTACTGGCGGATGCCTTCGAAGGTGACGTAGAGCTCGAGCTCGTGCATCACTTCCGGGAAGGCGCTCATGTCGATGCCGAAGTCGCCCAGGGTCAGCATGGTGCTGCCCTCGAAGCCGGCACGGTAGGCGCCCCAGGGGTCCTCGCCCTCACCCATCAGGGTGACCGGCATCTCGATCTCACGGGTCTCGCCCTTGAGGGTCAGCTCGCCGGTCAGGGTGCCTTCGCCCTCGCCGGTGGGCGCGAAGCCGGTGGAGACGAAGGTGGCGGTCGGGAAGTCGCCGGCGCTGAGGAAGTCGTCGGAGAGGAAGTGACGGTCACGCTCGGCGTGGTTGGAGTTGAGGCTGGTGACGTCGACCTCCATCTCCACGCTTGCCGCCTCGAGGTTCTCGGGGTCGTAGTGGAACTGGCCCTCGAAGGACTCGAAGTTGCCGAGGATGTAGGAGAAGCCCAGGTGGTTGATCTTGAACTGCACGAAGGCGTGCTGGCCTTCGGTATCCACCACGTAGTCGGCGGCCTGGGCCTGGCTTGCGCCCACCAGGGCGGCGGCACCCAGGGCGGCGGCGAGTGCGGTCTTCTTGAACATGGTCTAGCTCCTTTTCTGATTGGCAGGGGGTCTTGCGGGTTGAGCGCCGGCTCAGCCCCGGCGTGAACGCGACGGGGAGAGCATGCGTGTCAGAGTGTCATGGCGGTCGATGACATGGTGCTTGAGGGCGGCCAGGGCGTGGCCGCCGGCCAGCACCATCAGCGCCACGGCGGCATACCAGTGGATCTCGCCGGCGATGCTCTCCTGGTTGGGCAGGCCGCTGATCAGTGCCGGCACCTCGAACCAGTCGAAGACGCTGATGCCGCGGCCCCGGGCGGTGGAGATCAGGTAGCCGCTGACCATCACCACCAGCAGCAGCACGTAGAGGAGCACGTGGCCCAGGTGGGCGGCCAGCTGCTCGAGGCGGCTGCCCTGCCCCGCCGGCGTGGGGTTGGCGAAGCGCCAGACCAGGCGCGCCAGGGTGGCGAAGAGCAGCAGCAGGCCGATGGAGCGGTGCCACCAGGGCGCCAGGTTGTACCAGGCGTCGAAGTACCCGAGGCCGGTCATCCACCAGCCCAGCGCGAAGAGGCCGACGATGGTCACGGCGCTGAGCCAGTGCAGTAGGATGCTGACGATGCCCCAGCCGGAACGGGTATTGCGCCACATGGCGGTGAACTCCTCGTGATCTCGATGTACTAGAGCTTACCTCAGCCAACCATTCGACTCTGCTGAAAAATCCCGAACCAATCGTTCGAAATAACCGTCATCTCTTCCCCTGCGAAAACGCCCGCCCCGCGGGAGGCGGGACGGGCGTCGGGAGGTGCCGGAACGTGATGCCGGGAAGCGCGCGGGCTAGACCAGAGCGTCGAGGCCCCGGGCCAGATCGGCGCGGATGTCCTCGATGGCCTCCAGGCCCACGGCGACCCGGATCAGCCCCTCACTGATGCCGGCGGCGGCCTTCTGCTCCGGCGAGAGCCGGGCGTGGGTGGTAGTGGCGGGATGGGTGATGGTGGTCTTCACATCCCCCAGGTTGCCGGTGATGGAGAGCAGCCGGGTGGCGTCGATCACCGACCAGGCCGCCTCGCGCCCGCCCGTCACTTCAAACCCCAGCACCGCGCCGAAGCCCCGCTGCTGGCGGGCGGCCAGGGCGTGCTGGGGGTGGCTCGCAAGGCCGCTGTAGTGGACTCGCGCCACCGCCGGGTGGGCCTCCAGCCACTCGGCCAGGGCCTGGGCGTTCTGGCAGTGGGCCTTCATGCGCAGGGCCAGGGTCTCGAGCCCCTTGGTGAAGATCCAGGCGTTGAAGGGACTCAGGCAGGGGCCGCAGGTGCGCACCACCCCGAAGACCTCCTCGAGCTCCTTGTCGCGGCCCACCACGGCGCCGCCGATCGCCCTGCCCTGGCCGTCAAGGTACTTGGTGGCGGAGTGGATCACCAGGTCCGCACCGAGGTCCAGGGGCCGCTGCAGCGCCGGGGTCAGGAAGCAGTTGTCGATGGCCAGCAGCGCATCGTGGCGATGGGCGATCTCGGCAAGCGCCGCGATGTCCACCACCTCGGAGAGCGGGTTCGAGGGCGTCTCGGCGAAGAGCAGCCGGGTGGCCGGGGTCATGGCCGCCTCCCAGGCGGCCAGGTCGGCGAGCTCCACGTAGCGGGTGGTGATGCCGAGCTTGCCCAGGTACTTGTCGAACAGGCTCACCGTGGAGCCGAACAGCGAGCGCGAGGCGACGATCTCGTCGCCGGCCTCGAGCAGGGCCAGGGCGGTGGAGAGGATCGCCGCCATGCCGGAGCTGGTGGCCACGCAGCGCTCGCCGCCCTCCAGCGCCGCCAGGCGGCGCTCGAAGGTGCGCACCGTGGGGTTGGTGAAGCGGGAGTAGATATTGCCCGGCTCCTCGCCGGCGAACTTGGCCGCCGCCTCGGCCGCGCTCTCGTAGACGAAGCTCGAGGTGGGGAAGATCGGCTCGGCGTGCTCCTGCTCATGGGTGCGGTCGTGCCCCGCGCGGATCGCCAGGGTCGAGAGCGCCCACGCCTGCTCGGGGGAAGATTGCGGATCCATGGGGGCCTCAGTCATCGATGTCGTCCTGGTTGTGCACGCCGACCAGGGCGTGGTCGCCGGCGCTCTGCTGCTTGGCGTCGTCGCTGCGCGAGGCCTCCAGGGCCGCCAGGTAGGCGTCGTCGATGTCGCCGGTGACGTAGTGGCCGTCGAACACCGAGCAGTCGAAGGCATCCAGGTTGGGGTTGACCTCGCGACAGGCGCTCTTCAGGTCCTCGAGGTCCTGATAGAAGATGCGATCGGCGCCGATCAGCTCCCCTACCTCGGCCTCGCTGCGGCCGTGGGCGATCAGCTCGCTGGCCGCCGGCATGTCGATGCCGTAGACGTTGGGGTAGCGCACCGGCGGCGCGGCGGAGGCGAAGTAGACCTTGTTGGCGCCGGCCTCCCGGGCCATCTGGATGATCTGCTTGCAGGTGGTGCCGCGCACGATGGAGTCGTCCACCAGCAGCACGTTCTTGCCCTTGAACTCCACGCCGATGGCGTTGAGCTTCTGGCGCACGGACTTCTTGCGCTGGGTCTGGCCGGGCATGATGAAGGTGCGCCCGATATAGCGGTTCTTCATGAACCCCTCGCGGTAGGTCACCCCCAGGTGCTGGGCGAGCTCCAGGGCCGAGGTGCGCGAGGTGTCGGGGATCGGGATCACCACGTCGATGTCGTGCTCGGGCCACTCGCTCTGGATGCGATCGCCGAGCTTGCGCCCCATCTCCATGCGGGTGCCGTAGACATAGGCGCCGTCGAGGATGGAGTCGGGGCGCGCCAGGTAGACGTGCTCGAAGATGCAGGAGGCCAGGCGCGGCGCGTCGGCGCACTGCTGGGTGTGGATCTCGCCGGCCATGTCGACGAAGATCGCCTCGCCGGGCGCCAGGTCGCGGTGCAGCTCGAAGCCGCCGACGTCCAGCGCCACCGACTCCGAGGCGATCATCACCTCCTGGCCCTGCCCCTCGTCGCGGGTGCCGAAGACCACCGGACGGATGCCGTTGGGGTCGCGGAAGGCCACCAGGCCCACGCCGTTGATGATCGCCACCGCGGCGTAGCCGCCCCGGCAGCGGCGGTGCACCCGGCGCACGGCGTCGAAGATGTCACCCGGCGCCAGGTGCAGGCCCTGCTTGCCGAGCTCATGGGCGAAGACGTTGAGCAGCACCTCGGAGTCGGAGCTGGTGTTGATATGGCGCAGGTCCGAGGTGAAGAGCTCCTGCTTGAGCTGGTCGGAGTTGGTCAGGTTGCCGTTGTGGGCAAGCGCGATGCCGTAGGGGGAGTTGACGTAGAAGGGCTGGGACTCCGCCTCGCTGGAGGAGCCGGCGGTGGGGTAGCGCACGTGGCCGATGCCCAGGTTGCCCTTGAGGCGGGCCATGTGGCGAGTGTGGAAGACGTCCCGCACCAGCCCGTTGCTCTTGCGCAGCAGGAAGCGGCCCTCATGCCAGGTCATCATGCCGGCGGCGTCCTGTCCGCGATGCTGAAGCACCGTCAGGGCGTCATAGATGCCCTGGTTCACCGCCTGCTTGGCCAGAAGGCCCACGATACCGCACATTCCACCTTACCTCGCTTGCCTGGAGCTTGCTTTGGAGAATCGGGGTGGGCGGGCCCACCCCCAAGTCGTCTGTCAGGGGTTGTCCCGGTCGCCGCCGTCGTCGCGGCCGGGAAGGGAGATCTCGCCGAGGGAGCCCGGGGTCTCGGGCAGGCGCCCCTCCCAGGCCTCGAACTGGCTGACCGCCCAGTCGCGCAGCTGCTCGAAGTGGGGGCGCAGCTGGGCATCCCGCCAGGCCTCGAGCTGGGCCAGCGGGGTCAGGCCGATGACGATGGTGGCCAGCACCAGGATCGCCGCGCCCTTGGCGGCGCCGAAGGCGGCGCCCATCACCCGGTTGAAGAGGCCCATGCCGACCCACTCCACCGCGGCATGGACCAGGCGGATGACAATGCCGCAGAGCAGCACCACGCCGAAGATCACCAGCACGAAGGCGAGCACCAGGCGGCCGTCGGCGTTGTCGATGACGCCGGCCAGCAGGTCCGCCACCGGCTGGGCCAGCACCCGGGCGGCGAGCAGGGCGATCACCCAGGCGGCCAGCCCCAGGGCCTCGCGGATCAGCCCGCGCATGAAGCCGGTCACCGCCGTGACCGTGAGCAGGCCGATGAAGAGCCAGTCCAGCCAGGTCAGCGCCATCTCAGTTCCTCGCCCGGACCAGCAGGCCCTGGAGGTTGGCGCGGGACTTGAGCTCGTTCATGGCCCGCTCGCCGGCCTCGGAGGAGCCATAGGGGCCCGCATAGACCGTGGTCAGGTTGTTGTCCCGGGGCTGGCTGTAGGCCGGGAAGCCCTGCTCGCGCAGCTGGTTGAGCAGGCGCTCGGCGTTGGCCGGCTCGCCGAAGCTGCCCACCTGCACCGCCCACTCCCCGCCGGAGGCGGCGGGCGTCGGGGCGGAGGCCGGCTCGCTGCGGCGGCTCTCGGCCAGGCGCTGGTCGGCGGCCCGGGCCAGCTCGGCGATGGGGTCCGGGGCCGACGCCCTGTCCGGCTCGGGCGCCGGGCTCGGCGTCGGCTCGGCGGGCGTCTCGCTCCGGGCGAGCTGCTCGGCGGCCTCTTCGGCGACCTCGGCCACCTCCTCGGCGGGCGCCTCCTCGAGGAGTACCTCATCGCCCCCGGGGGTGGAGACGGGCTCGCCGAACTCGCCGAGGCTGGCCGGAGGCCGGGGCTCGGGCACCGCCTGGCGCGGAACCTCGACGGGCTGCTCGATGGTCAGCACCGGCTGGGGGCGCTCGCTGCGCGGGGCCGGCTCGCTGAACAGCAGGGGAACGAAGATCACCGCCAGGGCGATCAGGATCACCGCGCCGCTGATGCGCTCTCGCCATCCGTACTTCATCGGGCTTCCTCGTTGCCGCTTGGATCTGACTCAGTCTGCCGCGACCGGGCGGGCAGCGCCAGCCACTCGAGCACTTCGCCGACGGTCAGGAAGGAGCCGCACACCAGCACCCGGTCCTCCGGGGCAAGGTGCTCGGCCAGCCAGGCCGCCGCTGCCACGGGAGAGTCGGCCTGGTGGAGCACGCGACTGCCCTGCCCGACCAGCCGCCCGGCCAGGTCCGCGGCGCTGCGCGCCCGCTCGCCGGAAAGCGTTGCCGTGACCCAGGCATCCACCGCGGGCGCCAGGGCGGCGATCACGCCGTCGGCGTCCTTGTCCCCGAGCATGGCCAGCAGGGCGATGGTCCTCCCGGCACAGGGGCGCGCCGCCAGGCGTCCGGCGAGGTAGCTCGCCGCATGGGGGTTGTGGCCCACGTCCAGGCACCACTGCCCCAGCCACTGCATGCGGCCGGGCAGGCGCACCTCGGCCAGCGCCCGGCGGCAGGCCGCGGGGTCGAGGGTCACACCGGCAAGCTCGAAGGCCTGCAGCGCCGTGGCGGCGTTGTCCAGGGGCAGGCCGGGGTCTGGGAGGCTCTCGTTCCAGTGGAAGTCCTCGCCCAGGGCGTAGACCGGGGCGCCCAGCTCGGCGGCCACCTGGCGTACGCTGGCGGGCAGCTCGCGACTGCCCAGCACCGCCGGGCGCCCGGGCCGCAGGATGCCGGCCTTCTCGCGGCCGATCTGCTCGAGATCAGTGCCGAGGAAGGCGGCGTGATCCTGGGCCACGGTGGTGACCACCGAGACATCGGGATCGACGATATTGACCGCATCGAGCCGGCCGCCGAGCCCCACCTCGAGGATGGCGATGTCCGGGCGGCGCCGGGCGATGGCCCAGAGCGCCCCCAGGGTGCCCACCTCGAAGTAGGTGAGGCTGACCGGCTCCCCGGCGCACCGCGCCGCCTCCACGGCGGCGAAGCCAGCCATCAGGGTGGCGTCGTCGGCCTCCTGGCCGTCCAGGCGCAGGCGCTCGTTGTAGCGGATCAGGTGCGGGGAGGTGTAGGTCGCTGTGGCAAGCCCGTGGGCCCGGGCCAGCGCCTCCAGCAGGGCCACGGTGGAGCCCTTGCCGTTGGTGCCGGCCACGGTGATCACCCGACCGGCGACGGGGCCTTCCAGCAGGCCCATGCGCCGGGCCACCTCGGCCACCCGCTCGAGGCCGAGGTCGATGCCCACGGGATGGGCGGCTTCCAGCCGGGCCAGCCAGGCCTCGAGGGTGGTGGGCAGGGCGGCGTCGCTCATGGGGTCAGCGGCGGCCTTCGTCCTGGGCGCCATCGGCGGCGGGAGCCTCCGGCGACTCGCCCTCGGGGGCTTCCACCGGCTCGACGGGGGCCTCCTCGGCCACCGGCTCCTCGGCCACCGCCTGCTCGGCGGCGTCGACCAGGTCCGGCTCCGGCTCGGGGATACCGGCGGCGGGCTGGTGGGTCAGCTTGCGCAGCACCGCGCCCAGGCGGTCACGCATCTCGCTGCGGTGGACGATCATGTCCACGACGCCGTGCTCGAGCAGGAACTCGCTGCGCTGGAAGCCTTCCGGCAGCTTCTCGCGCACGGTCTGCTCGATGACCCGGGGGCCAGCGAAGCCGATCAGGGCGTTGGGTTCGGCCACGTTGAGGTCGCCCAGCATGGCCAGCGACGCCGAGACGCCGCCGAAGACCGGGTCGGTGAGCACCGAGATATAGGGCACGCCGGCCTGCTTGAGCCGCTCCAGGGCGGCGGAGGTCTTGGCCATCTGCATCAGGGAGAAGAGCGCCTCCTGCATGCGCGCCCCGCCGGAGGCGGAGAAGCAGATCAGCGGGATGCCCTCCTCCAGCGCCACGCTTGCCGCCCGCACGAACTTCTCGCCCACCACGGCGCCCATGGAGCCGCCCATGAAGGTGAACTCGAAGGCCACCACCACCACCGGCAGGCCGTCGAGCTGGCCGCGCATGGCGATCAGCGCATCCTTCTCGCCGGTCTCCTTCTGGGCCGCCGCCAGGCGGTCCTTGTACTTCTTGGAGTCGCGGAACTTGAGGCGGTCCACCGGCTCCACCTCGGCGGCGAGCTCTTCGCGGCCCTCGCGATCGAGGAACCAGTCGAGGCGCTTGCGGGCGGTCAGCCGCAGGTGGTGATCACACTTGGGGCAGACGTTGTGGTGCTTCTCAAGTTCGGGAAGGTAGAGCACCGCCTCGCACTTGGGGCACTTGCGCCACAGGCCGTCGGGCACGCTGGCCCGGCGGTCCTTGCGCTGGATACGCCCCATGGAGGGCACGATCTTGTCTAGCCAGCTCATGTCAGAAAGGGTTCCGTCGTCTGGTCGGCGCCCGGGAGGACCCGGGCGCATGAATCGAGTCGTGTGGCGAAGGTCGGCGTCAGCCGGCGCTCATGGCGTCCAGGGCCTGGCGCATCTCGCCCAGCACCGCCTTGAGCTCGCCGGCGATCACCTCGGGGCGCTCGGCGTTCTCGGCGATACGACTGACCAGCGCCGAGCCGACGATGACGCCATCGGCCACCTTGCCCACCTCGGCGGCGGAGGCGCCGTCGCGGATGCCGAAGCCCACGCAGAGCGGCAGGTCGGTCATCTCGCGCAGCGGCGCCAGGTGGGCCGCCACATCGTCGGCATCCAGGACCGCCGAGCCGGTCACGCCCTTGAGGGAAACGTAGTAGAGATAGCCCTCGCCGTGGGCGCATATTGTAGCGGCCCGGGGGCGGGAAGTGGTAGGGGCCACCAGGAAGATCGAGGCGAGTCCATGCGACTTGAGCAGCGGGCCCAGCTCCTCGGCCTCCTCCGGGGGCATGTCCACGGTCAGCACGCCGTCGACGCCGGCCGCGGCGGCCTGCTCGGCGAAGGCGGCCAGGCCGATGCGCTCCATGGGGTTCAGGTAGCCCATCAGTACCACCGGGGTGGTGGCGTCGGTCTGGCGGAACTCGCGCACCATCTCGAACAGGTGGCTGAGGCGCACACCGCGCTTCAGGGCCCGCTCGCAGGCCTTCTGGATCACCGGGCCGTCGGCCATGGGATCGGAGAACGGCACCCCCAGCTCGATGACGTCGGCACCCGCCTCCACCAGGGCGTGCATGAAGCCCACGGTGTGCTCGGGGCCGGGGTCGCCGGCGGTGATGAAGGGGATCAGCGCGCGGCGCCCCTGGGCCTTGAGCTCGGCGAAGCGTTGGTCGATACGGTTCATCTTGTCCCTCAGATCTCGATGCCGTCGAGCTTGGCGACGGTCAGGATGTCCTTGTCGCCGCGGCCCGAGAGGTTGACGACGATGTTCTGGTCGGGGCGCATGGTGGGCGCCAGCACCTTGGCATGGGCCAGGGCGTGGGCGGACTCCAGCGCCGGCATGATGCCCTCGACCCGGGTCAGCTCCCGGAAGGCCGCAAGCACGGCGTCGTCGTTGGCGGCCACGTAGTTGACCCGGCCCACGTCCTTCCAGAGGGCGTGCTCCGGGCCCACGCCGGGGTAGTCCAGGCCGGCGGAGATGGAGTGGGTGTCGGAGACCTGGCCGCCCTCGTCGGACATCAGGTAGGTGCGGTTGCCGTGGAGCACGCCGCGGGGGGCGCCGGAGGAGAGAGGCGCGGCGTGGCGGCCGGTCTCGACCCCGTCGCCGCCAGCCTCGACGCCGTACATCACCACCTCGTCATCCTCCACGAAGGGGTAGAAGAGCCCCATGGCGTTGGAGCCGCCGCCCACGCAGGCGATCAGGGCGTCGGGCAGCTTGCCGAACTCCTCGAAGGACTGCCGGCGCGCCTCGCGGCCCACCACGGAATTGAAGTCGCGCACCAGCATCGGGTAGGGGTGTGGGCCCGCCACGGTGCCGATGATGTAGAAGGTGTCGTCGACGTTGGTGACCCAGTCGCGCAGCGCCTCGTTCATGGCGTCCTTGAGGGTGCGGGTGCCGGACTCCACCGAGATGACGTTGGCGCCCAAGAGGCGCATGCGATAGACGTTGAGCTTCTGGCGCTGGATATCCTCGGCGCCCATGTAGACGTCGCACTTGAGCCCCAGGCGGGCCGCCACGGTGGCGGTGGCCACGCCGTGCTGGCCGGCGCCGGTCTCGGCGATCACCCGCGGCTTGCCGCTCTTCTTGGCGAGCAGCGCCTGGCCGATGGTGTTGTTCACCTTGTGGGCGCCGGTGTGGTTGAGGTCCTCGCGCTTGAGCCAGATCTGTGCCCCGCCGAGCTGCTTCGACCACCGCTCGGCATGGTAGAGCGGCGAAGGACGACCCACGTAGTGGGCCAGGTCATAGTCGAATTCCGCCTGGAAGGCCGGGTCGTCGCGAAGACTCAGGTAGGTCTTCTCCAGCTCGTCCAGGGCGAAGCTCAGGGTCTCCGAGACGAACCGGCCGCCGTAGGGGCCAAAGTGGCCGCGGGCATCCGGCAGTCGGGTCAGGTCACTGAACTTGCTCACGAAAGACACCTCACAGGTCGCCAGAAGGGCTTGGGGGTTGAAATCAGTGGTCGGCGGGGCGCACTCGGCCGGCACGACGCCGGCGGTCACCCTCGCTCACGGCGGCCAGGAAGGCCGCCATGCGTTCGGCATCCTTGATGCCGGGGGCGGCCTCCACGCCGCCGGAGACATCCACCGCGAAGGGCGCCACGGTGGCGATGGCCTCGGCCACATTGTCGGCGCCAAGGCCTCCGGCGAGGATAACAGGTTTTGCCAGCCCTGCGGGGATTCGCGACCAGTCGAAGGTCTCGCCGGTGCCGCCGGGAACCCCGGGGCGGTAGGCATCGAGCAGCAGCGCCCGGGCGCCGCGGTAGGCCGCGGCGGCGGCGTGCAGGTCGAGGCCGTCACGCATGCGCAGGGCCTTGATCCAGGGGCGCCGGAAGGCGTCGCAGGCCGCCGGCGACTCCTCGCCGTGGAACTGCAGCAGGTCCAGATGGCGGGCGCAGCGCGCGATCAGGGCGGGGTCCTGGTCGACGAAGAGCCCCACCCGGGTGACGAAGGCCGGCACCCGCTCGGCAAGCGCCGCGAGGCGCGCCTCGTCCACCGCCCGCCGGCTGCCGGGCCAGAGCACGAAGCCGAGCGCATCGGCCCCCGCCGCCACGGCGGCATCCACATCCTCGGGGCGGGTCAGGCCGCAGAGCTTCACGCGGGTCCGCTGCATCACGGCGCCTCCCCTTCCGCCGCCACCGGCCGGCCGCGGCGGAACTCCACCATGGGGCAGTCGGGCAGCGGCCGCTCGCCGGTCCACTCGCCCAGGAAGGCGAGCAGGTTGGGGCCCAGGGGCTCCGCGGGCAGGCCCCAGCGCTCGTCGTAGTGGGAGTCCACGAAGTGCAGGCCGCAGGCGGGCGCCGTGACGTCGGCCCGGGTGCGATCTTTCAGCGCCATCAGCTCGGCCAGATAGTCATCGCCGGCCTCGCCGCGCCCCACCGTGACCAGGGCGCCGACGATGTTGCGGATCATATGGTGCAGGAAGGCGTTGCCCTGGACGTCCACCACCACCAGGGGGCCGTGGCGATGCACCTCGATGAAGTGAAGATGGCGCCAGGGGGTCTTCGACTGGCAGCCGGCGGCGCGGAAGCTGGAGAAGTCGTGCTCCCCCACCAGCACCTGGGCCGCGCGGTGCATGGCGTCCGCGTCCAGGGGGTCGCGGCACCAGGTGACGTTGGCCCGCTCCAGCACCGGGCGACTGGGCTGGTTGAGCAGCACGTAGCGGTAGCGCCGGGCCAGGGCCTTGAAGCGGGAGTGGAAGTCGTCGGGGACCTCGCGCACCCAGCGCACGGCGATGTCCCGAGGCAGGTTGGCGTTGACGCCGAACACCCAGGCCTTCTGGGAGCGCGGCACCGGGGCATCGAAGTGGATGACCTGGCGGGTGGCGTGAACGCCGGAGTCGGTGCGACCGCTGGCGTGAATGCGGATCGGGACGCTGGCCACCCGGGCCAGGGCCTTCTCGACCGCGCCCTGCACCGAGGGGGCGTGCTTGAGGAACTGCCAGCCGCAGTAGGCGCTGCCGTCATACTCGACCCCCATGGCCAGCCGTCCGGTCATGGGGGTCCTGTCATCGAGGGGCTGAAAGAGGGTCATGCGGTGATCAGGCATCCAGTCGTTTCAGCAGCGCCATCGCCGCATCGTGAATGGTCGGGTCGTCGCCGCGGATCAGCTCGCCGAGGAGCCCGCGGGCCCGGGCGCCCTCGCCGGCATCGATGAGGCGCCGCGCCTCGGCGAGCCGCTCCCGGGCGGCGCTCGGCGAAAGCTCGCCATTATCCTCCTCAAGGGGCGGGAAGGAAACCTCCTCGACCTCCCACTCCCGGGGCAGCGACGCGGCCTCGTCATCGGGCGCCTCCGGCGGGGCGGCGCCCACTTCGGCACCGGGGCGGGACGGAGTGAACTCCACGCTGGGCTGCATGGGGGTCTCCTCCCGGGGCTCCGGCACAGGGTCCAGGCTGGGCGGCCGATAGTCGATGATCTCGCGGCCGTCGTCGAGCCGACGGGTCGTGATCTCGGGAAGCGGCTGGGGCTCGGGTTCCGCGTCGGGGATCTCCTCCTCCGCCGGGGGGCCGAACTCGGGCTCGGGGGGCGGGCGCTGCGGCTCCTCGGCGGCGTCACTCTCCTCCTCGGCGCCGCCCTCCGGGGTGAAGCCCGGCTCCTCTCCGGCCAGGGACTCCCGTGGAGACGGCGCGTCGCCCTGCCCCTCGTCGTCCCCGTCCCCGAAGACCCGAGGGGGCCGCTCGGCGGGGCGGCCGAAGCTGGCCCTCTCCCCGTGGGCGGCCCCCGCCAGGCCGCCGGCCGCCGCCCCGGCCGCCGCTGCGCCTCCGACCCCGGGAAGGGGCACCCCGTGACGCTCGAGCAGCCGTTCGACCTCATCGCGCACGGCGGGATTGCCTCCCTCGTGCAGCCGACGCGCCTCCTGCTCGGCCTCCTCCCGGTTACCCTGCTCGAGATGGACGGTCAGCAGCTTGAGCCGCAGGTCGTCGCGCTCGGGCTCCCGGGCCAGGCTCGCCTCGAGCAGCTCCCGGGCCTGGTCGTAGCGGCCGTAGGCGATGAAGATGTCGGCCTCGCTGATCGCTTCGGCCTGGGGCAGGGAGCCCTGGATGGAGGTGGCCATGGTCGCCCCCACCGGCTCCGCCCCCGCCCGGGGCTCGGCCGAGGGCTGAGCACCGGGTACACCGACTCGCACCGGCCCGGCACCGGCAGGCCCGCCCTCCTCCTCGCGACGACGCCGGCGCACCACCAGCCAGAGGGCCAGCAGCGCGGCCAGGCCGGCGCCCCCCAGCATCAGGTTGCGGTCCAGCCCGCCCTGGTAGATCGCGCCCCACCAGGGGGTCTGCTCGGCCTCGCTGCCGGGCGCGGCGATGCCGCCGGCCCCCGCCCCGTCCACGCCTGCCCCGCCGGCGGCCAGGGCCGCCAGCTGCTCCTGGAGTTCCTCCAGCTGCTGGCGCATCTCGCCGATCTCGCCCTGCAGCTCGTCACGCTCCTCCTGAACCGCCGCCAGGCTCTGCTGGCTCTCCA
>Ga0209075_1001329_pt1 | contig 23289 bp, 16 predicted proteins | sample Stecom2011_FD_187523 | JGI IMG/M metagenome (GOLD analysis project Ga0209075, IMG submission 187523) | Agricultural soil microbial communities from Utah to study Nitrogen management - Steer compost 2011 (SPAdes) (version 2) | ecosystem: Environmental > Terrestrial > Soil > Agricultural land...
TCTTTGCTCAAGTTAGAACTACATGAATTTTCAGGTAGTCACTGACTTGATAATTACTTACTTGAAGCAATCCCAGTCAGCGCCCACACAAATTGCTTGACCTGCTTGTTAAAGAGCGTTCGACTTGTCAGTCGAGGCGGCGTATTCTACACCGCTTTCCATCCTTGTCAACTGTTTTCTCAGTTGTTTTTCCGTCTCGCCTTCCGGCCACTGCCGGGAAGGGAGGCCGCTATTATAAGGATCGCTTCGGGTTTGGCAAGAAGTTTTTGAAACTTTTTCTCAGCCTTGGAAACCGGCCTTCGCCTGTTCCTACCCGCCCTCAATAGCGCCGGTGCAAAACCGGGGAATCCATTCTCCAGACTTCTCCCTCGTCTGTCAATCGGACCTCGGTGACCGTTTGTTAACGCCGCACCGGAGCCCCTCCACCCATCCTGCGGGAGGCCTCTGCCGGAGCAGTGAGCCCCGAAGAGAGCGCGTATTATAGGGGGCTAAACCGGCAATGCAAGCAAAAATGTGACTGCAACCCAATTATATTTTCAACCCCCTGAAATCCGCCCAAACCTTGCACAATCCGATCAAAAAGCACACCGCGAGAGCCCTCCCCTCACCTATTGGAGGCTAGAGGGCTACCGTTAACCGTTAGCTTCACCAATCCGGCGATTGCGCTGACGACGGATCAGCGCCATTACGGGGCCCGATACCACATAGGCAAAAAATGCGGCTAGCAAGATATGGGCAGGTGCCAGGGCAACAATGGCAAACACCAGCACTACGATCAGAATAGCCACGAAAGGAACACGACCTTTCAAGTCGAGATCCTTAAAGCTGTGGTAACGGATATTACTAACCATCAAGATTCCGGCAGCCGCCACCACTAGGGCAGCCAATACCGCCAAGGCCGGACTTGGGTCAAACACGTGGAAGGTCCAAACCGTTCCCGCCACTACCGCAGCCGCCGAAGGACTGGGTAGCCCGACAAAAAAGCGCTTATCAACACTGCCAATCTGGGTGTTGAACCGGGCCAGCCGCAAAGCAGCCCCCGCCACATAGATAAAAGCGGCAATCCAGCCGAACTTACCCAGCGAGCCCAGGATCCAGGTAAAGGCCACCAAAGCCGGGGCAACTCCAAAGGCCACCATGTCAGCCAGGCTGTCATATTCCTCACCGAACTTGCTCTGGGTATTGGTCAGTCGCGCGACCCGGCCATCCAGGCCGTCGAGCACCATGGACACGAAAATGGCAACGGCGGCATTGGTAAAGGCACCGTTCATTCCGGCCACAATGGCATAAAAGCCAGAAAACAAGGATGCGGTCGTAAACAGGTTGGGCAGCAGATAAACTCCTTTGTGCCGGACCTTGGCGCCACCCACCACTTCCTCTTCAATCACTTCTGCCGCAGTAAACTCGTTGGCCTCGCCCATATCTTGGGAAGCATCGCCAATCTTTTCTTTCTCTGAATCCATTTGCCACACCTACCTTGTCGCACTGCTGGTTAACGCTCTATGCGTTGCTATCCGTATGGTAAACCAGTCCCTGAACAGATACATACAAAAAAAGCGCGACCCAAGGCCGCGCTTTTTTATTTCAATCGCAACTGATTCGCTGCTAGTCCTGTGGACTAGTTGCGGGTTTTGTCGACGATCTTGTTTTGCGCAATCCAGGGCATCATGGAACGCAGGCGCTCGCCCACTTTCTCGATCGGATGCTCTGCGTTCAAGCGACGACGCGCGGTCATGGTCGGATAGTTGGTGTTACCTTCCTGGATGAACATCTTGGCGTATTCACCAGTCTGGATACGCTTCAGCGCGTTGCGCATCGCTTCACGGGACTGCTCGTTAATCACTTCGTGACCAGTCACATACTCACCATACTCCGCGTTGTTGGAGATGGAGTAGTTCATGTTGGCAATACCGCCTTCGTACATCAGGTCTACGATCAGCTTGAGCTCGTGCAGACACTCGAAGTAAGCCATTTCAGGTGCATAGCCTGCTTCCACCAGCGTTTCGAAGCCCGCCTTGACCAACTCGACAGCACCACCGCAGAGAACCGCTTGCTCACCAAAGAGGTCAGTTTCGGTTTCGTCTTTGAAGGTTGTTTCGATAATGCCGGTACGGCCACCACCAATGGCAGAGGCATAGGACAGGGCAATGTTCTTGGCCTGGCCGGTTGCATCCTGATGCACAGCGATCAGGTCGGGAATACCGCCACCTTTGACAAACTCAGAACGCACCGTGTGGCCAGGAGCCTTGGGAGCGATCATGATAACGTCAAGATCCTCACGGGGTACGATCTGGTTGTAATGGATATTGAAGCCGTGGGCAAAGGCCAGTACCGCACCTTTCTTCAGGTTCGGCTCGATGCTTTCCTTATAGATGGCCGCCTGGTTTTCGTCAGGAGCCAGAACCATGACGATGTCTGCCCATTGGCAGGCTTCGTCTACAGACTTAACAGTCAGGCCAGCGCTTTCTGCCTTGGCCGCGGAGGCAGAGCCCGGACGCAGCGCAACAACTACGTCAACACCGGAGTCTTTCAGGTTGTTCGCGTGAGCATGGCCTTGCGAACCATAGCCAATGATCGCGACTTTCTTACTTTGTACAATCGAAAGGTCGCAATCTTTGTCGTAATACACTTGCATGATTTTCCCCTATTTGTCGATGCCGCCTGTCGCGGCTCCTGCTTTGTAAAGGACTATTCGTAAACAATTCTTCCGGCAAGCACTGAGCGGCTCACGCTTACAGGCTCAGAACCTTCTCACCCCGGGCAATGCCCGAAACTCCCGAACGCACCACTTCCATGATGCAACCGGTGCCAATGGCCTGGATAAAAGCGTCTAGTTTATCGCTATTGCCAACCAACTGCACGGTATACACGGTGCTGGTCACATCGACGATCTGGCCGCGGAAAATATCCACGGTGCGCTTGATCTCGGCACGCTGCGAGCCCGTCGCCTTGACCTTGATCAGCATCAGCTCACGCTCGATGTGGGCACCTTCGGTCAGATCCACTAGCTTCACGACTTCAATCAGCTTGTTGAGCTGCTTGGTAATCTGCTCGATCACCCGATCGGAGCCGGTCGTCATCACCGTCAAACGGGACAGGGTCGGATCCTCGGTGGGAGCCACCGTTAGGGTTTCAATGTTGTAATTGCGCTGAGAGAACAGACCGACGACTCGCGACAGAGCACCGGGTTCGTTTTCAAGCAATACAGAAATAATACGACGCATGCTGATCAGACCCTCTCCGTTTTGCTTAGCCACATATCTTTCATGGAACCCCGCGCAACCTGCATCGGGTAAACGTGTTCGGTCGGATCTACATAGATATCCAGGAACACCAGCCGATCCTTCATGGCAAAGGCTTTTTCAAGCGCCGGAATCAGCTCTTCACGCTTCTTCACAGTGATTCCCACATGGCCGTATGCATCGACCAGCTTCATGAAGTCAGGCAGTGACTCCATGTAGGACTGGGAGTGACGGGACTCGTAGTTCATGTCCTGCCACTGCTTCACCATGCCGAGAGCCTGGTTATTCAGGTTGACGATCTTCACCGGCAGGCCGTACTGCTTGCAGGTGGAAAGCTCCTGAATATTCATCTGAATACTGCCTTCGCCGGTAACGCAGACAACTTCTTCGTCCGGGAAGTTCAGCTTGATCCCCATGGCCGCCGGCAAGCCGAAGCCCATAGTGCCCAGGCCACCGGAGTTGATCCAGCGGTTTGGCTTGTCAAATTTGTAGTACTGGGCGGCAAACATCTGGTGCTGCCCTACGTCGGAGGTAACATAGGCATCGCCTTTGGTCACCTGATACAGCGCCTCGATTACTTCCTGAGGTTTGATGGGGCCATTCTCATCCTTGTGATAGCGCATGCCATGCACCTTGCGCCACTCATCGATCTGGCGCCACCAGGCACTCAGCGCATCCTCATCAACGGCAGCCTTGGCCTCTTTGATCAGGGCCAGCATGTCCTTCAGCACCGAATCAACCGGTCCGACAATGGGCACATCCACTTCAACGGTTTTGGAAATAGACGCCGGGTCGATGTCGACGTGGATGATTTTGGCACCGGGACAGAACTTCTCAGTGGCATTGGTCACCCGGTCATCAAAGCGGGCACCAATGGCGATAATCAGGTCGCTGTGGTGCATGGCCATGTTGGCTTCATAGGTGCCGTGCATCCCCAGCCAGCCCAGGTGCTGTTTGTCCGTAGCAGGATAGCAACCAATTCCCATCAGGGTGTTGGTAATGGGGAAACCAAGCAGACGGGTCATTTCCGTCAGCTCTGCAGACGCCCGCCCCAGAATCACACCGCCACCGGCGTAGATCACAGGGCGCTTGGCCGCCAGCATCAAGTCGACGGCTTTCTTGATTTGGCCGGCATGGCCGCGCACGGGCGGGTTGTAGGAGCGCAGCTTGATCTTCTTCGGATAGACGTATTCGTAACGCTCGTTGGGCGTGGTCATATCCTTGGGAATATCGACCACAACGGGTCCGGGACGGCCGCTTTGTGCCAGATAGAAAGCAGTTTTGATAATTTCGGGGATTTTCTGCGGGTCACGCACACTCAGGTTGTGCTTCACGATAGGACGGGAAACGCCCATCATGTCTGTTTCCTGGAAGGCGTCTTCACCGATCAGGGTCGTGGGTACCTGGCCACAGAGCACGACCATGGGGATAGAGTCCATAAAGGCTGTGGCAATCCCGGTAACGGCGTTGGTCGCGCCCGGACCGGAGGTCACCAGAACCACACCGGCCTTGCCTGTCGCACGGGCATAGCCATCTGCCATATGGGTAGCAGCCTGCTCATGGCGGACCAGGACGTGCTTTACTTTGTCCTGACGAAACAATGCATCGTAGATATGAAGCGCGGCACCACCGGGGTAGCCATAGATATACTCGACGCCCTCATCCTGCAAGGATCGGACGATCATGTCTGCGCCTGATAATAACTCCACGGTTTAATATCCTCTCTTTCGCGTATCTTTCGTGCGCAGCCTGCGCGTACGAAAGGGGTTATGGAATAACCGAAAAGGCCCGCCCAAACCATGAGGTTCAGAAAGACTTGCCACACCAGCCTTAGTCATCGCGAGAGGTCATCTCTTTGACTTGCTTGGACATGCGTTGTACGCGCTCAAGCAATCCTTCTGTGGCGTGTTGTGACGCCGCCAGCTTGCAAATGCAGATATGTGTGGTTTACTCCAAGGGAAGGACTGCACGGGGGTAATATGCAGCAGTCGCCCTCATCACCTAGGCAATCGACAATTTTGACATCCTTCCCAGGCGTGTCAATAGTTATTCTAAGAGCCTTGGCGAGCATCATCCATCGGGGCTTATCCCCATGGATCTCGGCCCGGGAAGTCAGCCCGGGGCCTTTCCAAAAAGCGAGCCCGGCAAAAGCGGGGGCGGTCCGAATGTGACTTTGCGCTTTGCAACCAGGGTTGCGCTGTACAGCCTGCGTCATATCGAGGAACTAGGGATTATGAAAAAACTGAAACTGTTACTTTCATTGGGCTTGTTGGCGCTGCCATGTACCGGGCTGCTTGCTGACAGTGTTTATAAATGGGTCGACGAGCACGGCACCGTCCACTATTCCGATAAGAAGCCCCACTCCCAGGCACAAACCCTGTCGGTGAAGTCCGGCAAGGCGACCTCCACCGCTCCTGATCCGTACGCCCAGCTCGACGAGTTGAACCGCCAACAGGAAGCTGACCAGATCGCCCAAGCGCAAGCCGCCGAGGCCGCCGAAGAACAGCAGCGGCGTAAAGCAGCCTGCGAGGCCGCCCAACGGGGCCTGGAAACCCTTACCAATCATGCTCGGGTGAGAGTCGAGGAAAATGGCAACCTGCGCTATCTCACCCCGGAAGAGATTGTAGAGACGCGGGAAAGATACCAGCAGATCGCTGCGGACAACTGCTAGTCACCCACCCTCTGGTTTCCGACCTTTCCCACGGATAACTTCCGAAGGGGATCCCCCTGCACACCTTGAGTCCAAGCGGAGCCCGCCTAGTGCATGAGGAAGGCGGGCCTGCTTCTCCTTCACACTTCACAGAAACAGATGCTTTTCATGGTTCCCACAGGGGAGCCATGGCAAAATACGCGCCCGAATCCTCAACTCCCCCAGCCGTTTCATCTATCCATATCAGCGCACAGTGAGCATCAGCAAACGGCGGCCATATGAGTCGACAAAGCACGCCGTGGGGAGCGCCATTCACCATGTGGAGTAAAGCATGAAAAGATCCTTACTGATTTTCCTGGGACTGACGACCACAGCAGCTCCGGCCCTGGCACAGGAAGAAGTGGAGTATTTCGAGGGCGACTTCCTTTACGAAGATGAGCCCATTCCCACCTGGCTTGCCACCATCGAACTAGGGCTCTTGCTCACCAGTGGCAATACGGAAAAGGAAAGCTTGAAGGGCCGGCTCGATGCCACCCAGGATCTCGCCAAGTGGCGTAACACCTACAACCTGGAAGCCTTCTCTTCCAACGATCGGGACAAAGCCACTGCGGAACGTTACCGGGCCTCAGCCAAAAGCGACTACAAGCTTTTGAATGATGGCAGCTACCTGTTTGGGCGCTTGGCCGGGGTTGATGACCGCTTTAGCGGTTACAGCTATGAGCTTACCACCTCCCTCGGTTATGGCTTCCGGGCCTGGGAGCGCAGCCTGCCCTATAGCGATGACCATGCCTTTCTCGAACTGGAAGCTGGTCCCGGTTACCGCTTCGCCAAAATACGTTCCAGCCAGTTGGAGCCCGGCGAAGACAATACGGAAGAGGCCGGCATTATCCGGGTGGCGGGCCGGTTCATGTATCCGTTGAGTGCTGGCGCCCGTTTTGACCAGTCCTTCAGTACGGAAACCAGTGTACTGGGTGACAACAACTTTATTGCCGAGTCGGAGTCGGCCCTGGTGGCCAATCTGGTGCACTCCCTGGCCATGAAGTTGGCGGTGAACCTGCGTTACCTGAAGGAGCCGCCCTCCGGTAAGAAGTCCACCGACACAGAAACTTCGGTTACCTTGATCTATACCCTCTAATTCGCTGCAAGCCCCCTATTTCCAGTATTTGCAGACCGGCAAGCAAAAAAGAAGGCCGCAATTGCGGCCTTCTTTTTTAGTTGAAGCTCCGGACAGACAGTCCGGGCTGGCCCTTATTCCTGAGCCGGAGCGACTTCCTGAGCCGGAGCGGCCCGGAAGCGGATCTCTCCATCTTCCACAGTGCCCTGGATGACATCTCCCCGCTGGAACTGCCCTTGCAGCAACTGCTGGGCCAGGGGGTTCTCCACCCATTGCTGAATCGCCCGCTTGAGGGGACGCGCTCCATACACCGGGTCGAAGCCTACCGTTGCCAGCTTGTCCAGAGCCTCGGGCGTCAACTCCAAGCTGAGCTCCTGCTCCCGCAGACGACGGTTCAGCAGCTCCAGCTGAATGTTGGCGATGCCCTTGATCTGGTCTGCCTGCAAGGGATGGAAGACCACCACTTCATCAATCCGGTTGATGAACTCCGGCCGGAAGTGACGAGCCACCACTTCGAGCACGGCCGAGCGGATTTCCTGGTAGTTCTCATCCGTGGGCCCCAGGGTTTGGATCAGGTCCGAACCCAGGTTGGAGGTCATCACAATCACTGTGTTCTTAAAGTCCACCGTGCGCCCCTGCCCGTCCGTCAGCCGGCCATCTTCCAATACCTGCAACAGGATGTTGAACACATCCGGATGAGCCTTTTCCACCTCATCGAGCAGCAGTACGGAATAGGGCTTGCGACGCACCGCCTCGGTCAGGTAACCACCCTCTTCATAGCCCACGTAGCCGGGAGGCGCACCGATCAGCCGGGACACGGAGTGCTTCTCCATGAACTCGGACATATCAATCCGCACCATGGCTTCATCGGTATCGAACAGGAAACTGGCCAGTGCCTTACAGAGCTCGGTCTTACCCACCCCGGTCGGGCCAAGGAACAGGAAAGAACCATTGGGCCGGTTGGGGTCGGCCAGCCCTGCCCGGGAGCGGCGTACCGCATTGGAAACTGCGCGCACCGCTTCGTCCTGACCAATCACCCGCTGATGGAGGGCCTCTTCCATGCGCAGCAGTTTCTCCCGCTCGCCTTCCATCATCTTGGAGACCGGAATGCCCGTCCACTTGGATACCACTTCGGCGATTTCTTCCTCGGTCACCTTGTTGCGCAACAGAGTGACTTCCATCATCTCTGCCTGGCTGGCCATATCCAGCTTGCGCTCCAACTCCGGAATCCGGCCATACTGTAGTTCCGACATCCGGGTAAGGTCACCGGCGCGACGGGCGTGATCCAATTCGACCCGAGCCTGCTCCAGTTCGCTCTTGATCTTCTGGGAACCTTGCAGAGCCGCTTTTTCGGAAACCCAGACCTCTTCCAGGTCGGCGTATTCCTTTTCGTGCTTCTCGATGGTCTCGTTCAGCTCTTCCAGCCGTTTCTTGGAAGCTTCATCGGTTTCCTTCTTCAGGGCCTCCCGCTGCATCTTCAACTGGATCAGGCGACGTTCCAGCCGGTCCAGGGGTTCAGGTTTGGAGTCCATCTCCATACGGATCTGGCTGGCCGCCTCATCCACCAGGTCGATCGCCTTGTCCGGCAACTGACGGTCCGCGATATAGCGATGGGAGAGTTTGGCCGCGGCAATGATGGCGCCATCGGTAATCTCGACCCCATGGTGCACTTCATAGCGTTCCTTGAGTCCCCGCAAAATCGCAACCGTATCTTCAACATTGGGCTCGCTCACCAGCACCTTTTGGAAGCGGCGCTCCAGGGCGGCGTCCTTTTCCACATACTCCCGGTACTCATCCAGTGTGGTAGCCCCCACACAGTGCAGCTCACCGCGGGCCAGAGCCGGTTTCAGCATGTTACCCGCATCCATGGATCCCTCGGCCTTACCGGCACCCACCATGGTATGCAGCTCGTCGATAAACAGGATGATCTGGCCTTCCTGTTTGGAAAGCTCGTTGAGCACGGCCTTCAGGCGCTCCTCGAACTCGCCCCGGAATTTGGCACCGGCGATCAGGGCCCCCATGTCCAGGGCCAGGACCCGCTTGTTCTTCAGGCCCTCCGGCACTTCGCCGTTGATGATTCGCTGGGCAAGCCCTTCCACGATGGCGGTCTTTCCCACGCCAGGTTCACCAATCAGCACCGGGTTGTTTTTACGGCGGCGCTGGAGCACCTGGATGGTACGGCGAATCTCGTCGTCCCGGCCGATCACCGGATCCAGTTTGCCTTGGGCGGCCTTCTCCGTCAGGTCAACGGTAAAGCGCTCCAGGGCTTGACGGCTTTCCTCAGCACCCGGGTCTGTGATGGTTTCCCCGCCCCGAACCTCCTCGATGGCCTGTTCCAGCCGTTTTTTGTCCACTCCTGCATCCCGCAGCAGTTGTCCGAGCGTACCGCGATCATCGACAGCCGCCAGCAACACCACTTCACTGGAGATATATTGATCCTTACGCTGCTGGGACAGCTTGTCGGCCAGGTTAAAGAGGCGCGCCAAATCGTTGGACAAGTGGATGTCGCCGGTTCCTTGCACGGTCGGCAGGCGCTCAATGGCTTTGCCCAGTTCATTGCGTAGCTTGGACACGTCCGCGCCCGCTCGCTGCAAAAGGACGGCCGTAGATGATCCACTCTGGTCAAGCATCGCCTGCAACAGATGGATCGGTTCAATAAAGTTGTGGTCCTTTCCCACAGCCAGTGACTGGGCGTCGGACAATGCCATCTGTAGACGGCTGGTAAATTTGTCTATCCTCATGGATGTCCCCCAAAGTCTGATATACCCCCACTCTGCGCAGGGCTTGACATTTACCAAATATGTTGGGGCGAGGATTTTAGAATCAAGCGTTCCCCTATCAGGAACGCGAGCAGCCTTGAAAGCTAGGGATGCAACCAGATCAGACTGGCCATCCGGCCCGTTTGGCCGTCACGGCGGTAGGAAAAAAAGTGTTGGGAATCATTGTAGGTGCAAAAGTTCCCGCCACTGATCTGGCGCACGCCACGCCGCGCCAAGGCAGCCCGCGCCAACCCGTACAGGTCGGCATACCAGCGGGTGGGATGATTAGGACTGGGCCGAAAGCAGACCTGGTTATCGGGATGCGCCTCGACAAACTGCCGATAGACTTCATCTCCCACCTCGAAATGTCCGGGCCCAATGGCAGGCCCCAGCCAGACCAGAACCTCCGAGGGGTTCTCAAAAGCGGCCAGGGTTGTCTCCAGCACACCATTGGCCAGCCCCCGCCATCCCGCATGGGCCACGGCGACACGGTTTCCCTGGGCGGAACAAAAAAAGACCGGCAGGCAGTCGGCAGTCATCACCACACAGCCTACTCCTGGCCGATCGGTCCATACCGCATCGGCCTCTACAGTTCCCTGCCCGGGCCGAGCCTCGACCAAGGTGGTGCCATGAACCTGAGTCAGCCATTGCAACTGGCTCAAGGGAAGTCCTGCCCAGTCCGCCAGCCGTTGGCGGTTGTCCTGGACTGCCTGCGGGTCATCCCCCACATGATCTCCCAGGTTCAAGGTTTCAAAAGGCTCGCGACTCACACCCCCGGTACGCAGGGTCACCAAGGCCGCCACGGTGGCTGGTGCCTCCCAGTCAGGAATCAGCACATGGGGATTGGTGGTCAGATCAAGAGTCATAGGGCGCTTCCTGGCGCAGCGTATCCAGTAGTCCATTCAAGTCCTCGGGCAAAGGCACTTCCCACTCCAGGCTCTCGCCACTGGCCGGGTGTTCCAGCTGCAGCCGCTTGGCATGCAGCGCCTGGCGCCGGAACTGGCGCAAATGCTCCTGCAGCCGCTCGGTAGCTCCTTTGGGCAGCCTCATACGTCCACCATACAAAGGATCCCCCACCAACGGATAATGGATATGGGACATATGCACCCGGATCTGGTGGGTACGCCCGGTTTCCAGTTTCAGGCGCACATGGGTAAATCCAGCAAAGCGTTCCAGCACCCGATAATGGGTAAGCGCCGGCTTGCCGTTCGGGACAACGGCCATCTTCTGACGGTTCTTCGGATGCCGGGCCATGGGCTCCTCCACTTTACCGCCGCCCGTCATTTCTCCCTGCACCACGGCTTCGTATTCACGGCCCATGGTGCGCTCCTGGAGTTGTTCTACCAGGGAGGTGTGAGCTACCAGGGTCTTGGCCACCACCATTAACCCCGTCGTATCCTTATCCAGCCGGTGAACGATCCCGGCGCGTGGCAGGTGATCGATATCCGGGCAATGGTGGAGCAAGGCATTGAGCAGTGTGCCGGAGTCATGTCCCGCTGCCGGATGCACAACCAGGCCCGCTGGCTTGTTGATAACCAGCAGGTGTTCGTCCTCAAAGACGATGTCCAGATCAATCGCTTCGGCTTCCCAGTCGGCCACGGCTTCCACTGTCACCTGCAGGGTCACATGGTCGCCGGCCATGACCTTGTCCCGGGGCTTGCGGGGCTGGCCGTTGACCAACAGCGCTCCAGCCTTGATCCAATCCTGGATACGGGACCGGGAGTGCTCAGGCATCAGTTGCGCCATGGCCTGATCGAGCCGTACGGCACCTAATTCCTGGGGGATGACCAGATCTGCTTGAACTACTTCGCCCATCAGGCACTCCAATAAATGACACAGACTTCGGTTGCTGGCACGACACACCCTGTCACGCCGTCAACCTTTATGAAATAATTGCCGCACTAGCCGATCCGGCCAGCCGGTACGAAAATCACCGCTCCACAACAGGAGCTGTCAAACAGGGTATCTCATGTCGATAATAAATCGCAGCCTCTGCATTCTCGCCTTCGCGCTGCTCGGCGCCTGTGCCAGTACGCCAGAGCCACAGGATCTGCCGGAGAAAGTCTATTACGACAATGCCAAAAAAGCGCTTGATAACGCGAACTTCCTGGAAGCTATTCAACATCTGGAATTGCTCGACGCTCATCACCCGTTCGGGCGCTATGCGGAGCAGGCCCAGCTAGACATGATGTATGCCCGTTACCGGGCACTGCAGCCCGAGGCTGCGGCAGCCGCTGCAGAGCGTTTCATCCGCCTGCACCCCCAGAGCCCCCACGTGGACTACGCATACTACATCAAGGGCCTGGCCAACTACTATGCGGATATCACCCTGGGCGCCCGCTACCTGCCGGTAGACCTGGACACCCGCGACCCTGGCCAGGCCCGGGAAGCCTTTAATGACTTCAAACAGTTGGTCACCCGCTTCCCCGCCAGCCCATATGCAGCGGATGCCGAACGTCGGATGGTGGCGATCAAGAACCGCCTGGCCGCCTATGAACTGGCGGCGGCCCGTTACTATATCAAGCGGGAAGCCTATGTGGCGGCCCTGGAACGGGCCCGCTATGTAGTCGAACGGTTTCCGGAAACGCCCTCGGTTCCAGATGCCCTGGCGCTGATGGTTGAGCTGTATCAGGTCCTGGAGCTTGAACCTCAAGCCCAAAACACCCTGGCCGTGCTCACCCACAGCTATCCTGACCATAGGTCGCTGGATGAACAGGGTCAGTTTGTTGGGCGGGAAGTGGTCCGGCAGAATCGCTCACTGTTGAGCGTGATGACGTTTGGCTTGTTTGACTAAAGCTTGCGGCCCCACCCTCTCCTGCCATGAGAGAGGGTGGGGCAAGAGCCCTTAAGAGTTCGTGACCGCAGCTCCTTCAAAACACTCTCTCTATCTCCCCGTTACTCCCCCAGCCGCCAGCCTGACGTGATGGGATAGCGGCGATCCCGGCCAAACCCCCGCTTGCTGATTCGCACTCCGATTGGGGCCTGACGCCGTTTGTATTCATTGATATCCACCATGCGCAGCACCCGATACACCTCGTCCCGGGAAAAGCCTTGCGCCACAATGGCATCCGCGCTCAGATCCTGCTCGACATACAAGTGCAGTAATTGGTCCAGGATTTCATAGGACGGCAGGCTATCCTGGTCTTCTTGCCCTGGCGCCAGTTCGGCAGACGGGGGCCGGTCAATAACGCGCTGGGGAATGCAGGGCGCGAGCTGGTTCCGGTAGTTTGCCAGCCGGTACACCAGGGTTTTGGGGACATCCTTGAGCACGTCGAAGCCACCGGCCATATCCCCATACAAGGTGGAATAGCCCACCGCCACTTCACTCTTGTTACCGGTCGTCAACACCAGAGCGCCGGTTTTGTTGGAAATACTCATCAGCAACATGCCACGACAGCGGGCTTGCAGGTTCTCTTCGGTAGTATCTACCGGCAAGCCGGCAAAAGGCTCTGCCAGCACCTTCATGAATGCATCATAAATCGGCTCAATGGTCAGAACCTCATAACGCACGCCCAGGGTGTTCGCCTGCTGCTCGGCGTCTTCCAGACTCATACTGGAGGTGTAACGGAAGGGCATCATGATGGCCCGAACCCGATCCGGCCCCAGCGCATCGACGGCAACTGCCAGAGTCACCGCGGAGTCCAGGCCGCCCGACAAACCCAACACCACCGATTTAAAGCGGTTTTTGTTCACGTAATCCCGCACCCCCATTACCAGGGCCTGATAGACGCTCGCCTCTTCTGACAACGGCTCGTGGCAGTGCCCTCGCAGCGGTATGACACGACTGGCTTCCAGACGGCATTCCACCAGGAACAGGTCTTGCTGAAACTGAGGGGCGGCCATGGTCAGCTCACCGGAGGCATCCATCACAAAAGAGCCTCCATCAAACACCAGCTCATCCTGGCCGCCGGTGGTATTGAGATAAATGACCGGCAGCTTGTTGTCTCTGACCCGCTGGCGAACCAGGTCGTAGCGTTCCCGCTGCTTGCCCACATGAAAGGGAGAGGCGTTGATACTGACCAGTAACTGGGCCCCTGCTTCCGCCGCCAGGCGCATCGGGGCCTCCTGCCAAAGGTCTTCACAAATATTGATCCCAAGCTGGATCCCCTTGACCGGCACCACAAAGGGAAGCTGCCCCGGCCGGAAATAACGCCATTCGTCAAAGACCTGGTAATTAGGCAGGCTTTGCTTGTAGTAAAGCCCTTTGACCTGCCCTTGCTCAATCAGGGCGGCCGCATTGTAAAGCACATCACCGTCACGCCAGGGCAGCCCGACAATCAACGCCACATCAGTCACTGCCTGACAGATAGCCTGCAGGGCCTTTTCCACTCGCACCTGGAGACTGGGCCGCAATAGCAGATCTTCCGGCGGATAACCGGTTAGTGCCAACTCGGGAAAAACCACCAAGTCAGCCTGGTGTTCCTGTCGTGCCCGCTGTGCCAGCTCAATCACCTTGTCGGCATTGCCAGGAATATCGCCCACCAGAAAATCCCACTGGGCCAAGGCGACCCGAATGCTTTCTGCCATTACTCTGATCCTCGGCTTCGAATTGCAAATGATGCATTATACTTAAGTAGTTACATTTAGGTTTCCCGCTTTCATCCAGCCGCTTCCATTGAGTCCAGCGGATGAAGCCCGAGCAGACCTGGCCACAGGCGCCTGGCTTGGTCGGCTGCTCGGCAAGGCCTTGAAAGCGCACACAAAACATTCTGCCGCCGCGCGTATCCCTGTTTGGTTTTGGAATCATCCCTTACATGATGGATTTACCTCTTGCTACGCTCAATGAAGACATTCAAGAGCGAACCACCCGGCTGTTTCGGATCTATAACCACTACCGTATCGTCATGGGCGCGCTGCTGGTCAGCGCCATGCTGTGGATGACCAACCAAGAGGTCGCCAACTACCACAACCTCGACCTGTATCAGATCGCCACCTCCTCCTACCTGGCAATCCACGGCTTTGTCGGCCTGCTTCTCTTGGCCAAGCTGCAACCCAGCCTGCCACAAATCAGTCTGTCCCTGGCCCTGGATATCGCCCTCTTATCTTTATTGATCTACAGCAGCAATGGTATTGCCAGTGGCTACAGCAACCTGCTGTTTGTCAGTGTCGCCGCGGCCAATATCCTGATCCAGGGACGGCTGGGCACTTTCTTTGCCGCCCTGGCGGCCCTCAGCGTCATGCTTGCAGCAATCCTCCTGATGCTCAATGGCCGGGGCAGCGCCGATGACATTATCAAGTCCGGCCTGATCGGCATGTTGTTCTTTGCCACCGCCTTCCTGATCCAGAGCATCAGCCGCCGCCTGCAGGTGAGCGAGCAGCTGGCCCAAAAGCGGGCACAAGATGTCGCCGAGCTTGAACATCTGAACCGCAAGATCATCCAGCGCATGCGCACCGGCATTATCGTCGCCGACGAACAGGGCAATATCCGCCTGATCAATGAGGCCGCCTATGACCTGCTCAGCGGCCTGGAGCTGGAAATGCCTTCGCAGGTCCTGCCACTGCCTCTGCTGGAACGCCTCTTCCAGTGGCGGATCGACCCCGCTGTGCGCACCAGTCCCTTCCGGGTCAGTCCCCAAAGGGCCCCGGTCCAGGCCAACTTCGCCGCCATGGAGAAGGAGGGCAAAAAGGAGGTGTTGCTGTTTTTGGAAGACACCAGCAAGATTACGCAACAGGCCCAGCAAATGAAGCTGGCCTCCCTCGGGCGGCTGACGGCGGGCATCGCCCATGAAATCCGCAACCCCTTGGGGGCGATCAGCCATGCGGGACAATTATTGCTGGAATCGCCCACCCTCTCGGAAAGCGACCGGAAAATGGGCGAGATCATCCTGCGCCACAGCGCCCGGGTGAATGGCATTATTGAAAGCGTGCTGCAACTGTCGCGACGCAAGCAGCCGGAGCCGGAACTTCTCGACCTGAACAGTTGGTTGAAGCAGGATATCGACGACTTCACCGCTGGAGGAACCACTAACGCCGAGATCCTCTGCCGCCTTGATCCCGCCAACCCCCAAGGCCGGTTCGACCCCAACCAGTTGTCCCAGGTCATCGCCAATCTGCTCGGCAATGGTCTACGCTATAGTGAGCAGAAGACCGGAAAGGCCGTTGTCCATGTAGAAACCGGCCTGACCGAGCAACAGCAAGCCTACATCGATATCATCGATGAAGGCCCGGGCATTAGCGATGAACTACGCGAACACCTGTTCGAACCTTTTTTTACGACGGAAAAACAAGGTACAGGACTAGGCCTGTATATTTCGCGGGAGCTCTGTGAGGCCAACCAGGCCCAGTTGGATGCCGATACCGCCGAAACCGGCGGCTGTCGTTTTCGCATCACTTTTGCACACCCCAAACGCATTACCTAATGGCATGTTGAATGAAGTACAAGGCACTGATTGTTGACGACGAACCGGATATCCGGGAACTTCTTGAAATCACCCTCGGCCGCATGGGGATCGATACCAGTAGTGCAGCCGATCTCGCAACGGCCAAAAAACTCCTGACCGATCAAAATTTCCATCTCTGCCTGACGGACATGAACCTGCCCGATGGCAATGGCATTGATTTGGTCGCCCATATCCAGAAGACACTTCCCCATCTGCCCGTTGCCGTGATCACGGCCTATGGCAGTATCGAAACCGCAATCTCCTCCCTGAAGGCAGGCGCATTCGACTTTGTCTCCAAGCCGGTGGAACTCAACCGGCTTAGAGAGTTGATTAATACAGCACTGCGTATGACCGACACGCCTTCATCCTCGGACATCGAGAAAAACATGCCCAGCCGCCTGCTGGGCAACTCAGCAGCCATGGAGAAGTTGCGGGGGCAGATCCGCAAGCTGGCCCGCTCCCAGGCACCGGTCTACATCAGTGGAGAATCGGGCAGCGGCAAGGAGCTGGTCGCCCGAATGATCCACCTAAACGGACCTCGCGCCGACCAGCCCTTTGTACCGGTAAACTGTGGTGCAATTCCTTCAGAGTTGATGGAGAGCGAGTTTTTCGGCCATAAGAAAGGCAGCTTTACCGGTGCTACCGAGAACAAGATCGGCCTGTTCCAGGCAGCCGAAGGTGGCACGCTGTTTTTAGATGAGGTGGCCGACCTTCCCCTGGCCATGCAGGTAAAACTGTTGCGGGCCATTCAGGAAAAAGCCGTGCGGCCAGTGGGCGAGCAGCGGGAAATCCCCATCAATGTCCGCATTCTCAGTGCTACCCACAAGGACCTGAAGCAGGAAGTGGAGGACGGCCGCTTTCGTCAGGACCTGTTCTACCGCATCAACGTGATCGAACTGAAAGTGCCCAGCCTCCGGGAGCGTAAGGAAGATATTCCCTTGCTGGCAGAGCATATCCTCGCCAAGCTGGCCCGCGAGTGCGAGATGCCACCCATGCAATTTACGCCCAAGGCCATGGCCAAGCTTCGGGAGTATGACTTCCCCGGCAACGTGCGGGAGTTGGAAAATATTATTGAGCGCACCTTTACCCTCTGCGAGAAAGATGTCATCGACGCGGATGATATCCAGTTACCCGACCAGGTTCAGGCTCATGGGGATAAAGATAGCTCCGTGGAGTTGCCCGATCTCAGTGCGGCCAGAGGCAACCTGGAACACTTCCTCGAATCCATCGAGAAGCAAGCCATCGAAAAGGCCCTGGAAGAAACCCGCTGGAACAAGACAGCCGCTGCCAAGAAGCTGGGCATTAGTTTCCGTGCCTTGCGGTATCGGCTGCAGAAACTGGGGATGGAGTAAATCCTGTCGGGACTCTAAGGGCGGACCTCTGTGTCCGCCAAACGTCCTATGGCGGCTTGGGATTAGATGAACTCCACCCGCCCTTCCAACCGATAGGGGGTCGGATCAATGGTCGGCGCCTGCTGCAGCAACTCATCAGCCAACACCCGAACCGAGCCCGGCGCCATCACCAAGCCATTCCGGTATTGTCCCGCGTTAACATAAAGCCCCGCAACGCCCGGCACCGGGCCAATATAGGGCACGCCCTTGGGTGAGCCTGGCCGCAGTCCTGCCCAATGGGCCTCCACCGGGCATTCCGCCAACGCTGGCAGCATGCCCAACGCAGCCCCATAAAGCTCATCCCTCGCCTCCTCGGAGGTGCTCTTGTCAAACCCCGTGTGCTCCAGGGTGCTGCCACAAAGAATGTGCCCGTCACGGCGGGGAATCAAATAACGCCCCTCTTTGAGCACAATGCCGTGCAACAACCCGGGTTTCGCCCCAAACAGAATCATCTGGCCTTTCACGGGCTCCACCGGCAGCTTCAGGCCGATCTGCTGCAGCAAGCCTGCGGACCAGGCCCCGGAGGTGATGACAACCGCATCGCCAAAAAACGAGCCCTGAGGGCTGCGAACTCCAACAGCCTGGCCGTTTTGGATAATGATCTCATCCACTTCAGCCTGCTCGTAAAGTTCCACGCGGCCAGAATCAATCAAAGCCTGGCGCAAGGACTTGCCCAACCGCGGGTTACGGATGCTCGCCACCTTCGGCATATAAAGCCCGTCTGAAAAGCCCGTGGCCAAATGAGGCTCCCGCTGATAGATAAAGGCCTGATCAACCGCCTCCAAGCAGCGCTGGTTAGCCTGGCCCCAATGCAGTGCTTCGTCTTTGTCCGCTACCGACAGCATCAGCATGCCATGGGGGCTCAACTCCGGATCAATCCCGCTCTCCCCAATCAGCTCCTCCGCCAGCTGCGGGTAGAAGTCCTGAGACCAGCTCGCCAGCGCCGTAATTGATTGTTCATAACGCCATGGATAGAGAGGCGACACCAGCCCACCACCGGCCCAACTGGCCTCTCGCCCACAAATGCCTTTTTCAAACAGGGAAACCTGCCAGCCCCCTTTCGACATTTCCCGGGCCAGCAACATCCCGATTACACCACCGCCCACAATTAGAACACGACTCATGAATCCCCCGGCATTTGATCTAGTTGGCTGATCTAGTTGGCGCTACCGAGCATTATAAAGGGCGCACCCAGGGACGGGTGAAGGATTTAAAGAGTCACGTTTCAAGGAGGAAGCGATGAAGACCCATTTAGGCTTGACCCTTGTCGAGCTAATTGTTGCCATAGCCATTGTCAGTGTTGTTTTGGCCATTAGCATTCCATCCTTTTCGCCAATGGTTCATCGGGTAGATAGCTCTACCTCGGTCAACCAAATGATCGGTTTGCTCCACTACGCCCGGTCAGCCGCCATAAATCACGGCACGCTCGTTACGCTCTGCCCCACCGCTGACTTCATCCACTGTACCAATGACTGGAATCTGGAGCTCATGGTATTTACCGATCCGGATAAAGACCGGACGGTCTCTCCGGGCGAAACCCTGTTGCGTATCCAACAACCGGATCAAACCGCTCATTGGACCATGCGGCCCGCCAATAAAAGCTATTTCCAATTCGACCCGGATGGAACAGTCCATGGCACACTGGGCAGCCTCTTGTACTGCCATCAAAGTCAGGCTCCGGAGTTGGCCCGCAGGCTCTTTCTCAATCTTGGTGGGCGCGTACGTTTATCTAGCGACAAAGACGGAGATAATGTACACGAAGACAACAATGGCCAGGCCCTTTCCTGTAGCCTATAAACGAAAAAGCCGGGCATAGAGCCCGGCCAGATGACTTATTTCCCCCAAGGCACCCAAGTACCGGAGTTTTTTCGATTCCACTCTTTCTTGCCCGTGGAGTGGAGCCGCAAGGCGCCATCATCACTCTGGATCCCTTTCGGAGTAGCCTCCAGAGTATAGGAGTTGCGCGCAGCCGCCGTAATCTTCAGGTCATAGAACTTGACAGAGCCATCTAATGGCGCCTCGCTGGGAAACAGGGTCGCTAAAGGAGCGCCAGTATCGGCCCCCCCAGTGGCTGCCTTCTCATAGGTTCCATTTTCTGTCCGATACCGTTCCATGGCGGCAGCGAAAGCCATCAAGGCTCCCTGGGCGTCAGCCCGTCGCGTAGACCGCACATTCTCCTGGTAGGAGGGGTAGGCAATGGCTGCCAGAATACCGATGACAGCCACCACAATCATCAGCTCAATCAAGCTGAACCCGCGCTGAGCCTGCTTTGCCCGTCGGTCAGCGGCCTGAGCCTTCATCATATGCATCATCAACATCACCTCACTCAAGGATGATTTCTCGCCAGCTCATACGGCCGGTCATAACGTCGTCACCCAAGTTCGTCAAAAATGTGGGCTTGGAAGTATCCGCACCTGAGCCGATCACCAGGTCTCCGATGAGGCCGAAGTCGATCAGCAAGGGGTCGCCATTTCCGCCGCCATTACCATCCTCATCATTCTCTCTCTTACCACCAGCCCAGCCAGCATCATTTTCGTCCAAGGTGCCATTACGGGTTACATCCAGTACGGGCTTGGTTGATGTTGAGCCATCCAGCTTCAGCACCATCATCCAGCTACTTCCCCCACCACCACAGGGGTCGGTGGAGTCAGGCGTCATGGTGTTGAACACCAAGTGCTCGCCGCGCACCACTGCGCCGTTCACGATCCGCTCGCCTTCTTCCTCGTCAAAGTCGACAAACCACCCATACGAGGCTGCCCAGTTTATGGTCACATCTTCAGTCTTACGAAGGACGAGCTTCCCTTCCCCTTCAACCTCTTGCGTCTCCTGAATCAGCTCTTTTTCTGTCAAGGAGTTTCGGGTCAGGCCCGCCGTTCCCCGATCATGAACCGCATAGAGGGTCTGCTCCTGGGTATTGGTGATATCGGTGCCGGACAGGTACTGACCGGTTCCCACAAAGACCAACAGGTTCGGATTCCCAGATCCAACGCTATAGGTATTTAGTGCCACTACGGGCTGAGCAGTGATGGGCTGCGCCTTGCCCGTTGCATCTGTCGCTGTAAACAGTGGTTTATTATAAGCTGATCCCCACGAGGAGTGGCCGCCGGCCAAGCTAACCGCCCACAAACGCCCTTCCGTATCTCCGGCGTACAACAGATCCGCGATGCCATCACTTCCTACTTTTCCCGACTCCATCACATGGTCAACCACCCGCACCGGCGACAGACCATTACCTGAAGCCAACTCAATGAACTTGTAGTTCACCCCGGACTGCCAACCGTTTTTCCCACCTTCAATATCCAGTACAAAAACACCATTCTTGCCGGATTTGGCCCCATAACCGTTAGCGAATACCGCACTCCAGCGATAGTCCTGATTCCCCCACTTCACCATGGTAATCAGAGGTTCCGCGATCATGTAACCCAAGTGATCATTGGCATCCTCTTCCGTGAATTCCCACATAAAGACTTTGTCGGGATTGGTCGAGAAGCTTGCCGGGTCTGTAACATCCAATGCGAATAGCCCTTTGCCGCCCGCACGGGCGCCACCAATCAGCACACTTCTCCAAGAGTTGTTGATATACACGTCGGATACGGCTGTTGGCAGGTCAACATAGCTACGGTGGTCGTAATTTTTATCCGTCAAGTAATGAAGACCTGCATTATTTGCAGTGGAATAGACGAAGCTAGGAATAAATCCGAGAATCTCCTCGCCCGTATCCGCATTGAATCCATGTAGCATGCCGTCGTTAGCCCCCACATAGACCACAGCCTGCCGTTTTTCCTTATCGGAACGGAACTTACTATAACGGTTGCCCTCTGCTCCAAAGGGAGCACTGTTGGGCCAGTTCATTGCCGGCTTGCCCACATAGACCGGGGAGGAGTGAATGATATCACCCAGTACACTCTCTCGGTTCCGATAGAGGGTGCCTTCTTGCGTAGTGTCACCGAGGATATATTTCAGGCGGGCCAAACCATCTGCCTCGGAACCGTTATTTTTCAGATCCGCTTTTTGAGTGTCACTCAAACCATTCCAGGCAGTCTCCAGACTGTTCCAAGCCAAGCTGACCACCGACTTGGTGTCTGGATTATAGGTCAGGATATTACGGGGCTTGACTGCCAGGTCCTTGACCCGCTCGTCCAGCAGGCTTGCCGCGTTCCAAACCGTACTGCCTACTTTACCGCCTTCCTCCAGCGTCTGGGCTTTGAGGGTTCCTACCCAGCTACCGGACCAGAACTCTGCACTATAGATACGGGTACCGTCCTCGATGGTGCCGGTATTGAAGCTCACGTTAGAGCCGCTGCCCAGCTCTTGGACAATAGATCGAACCGCGGACTTCAGCGCCTCCCGCAATTGCTCGGTCGATTTCGCATCATAGTACTCGCCTTTGCCATTAACGGCGGCATGATAAAGGTCGTCAATCTGCGCAGCACTACTGTTGGTATTCCAACCTGAAACCTGAGACCAATCTGGGTGGTTGTCATGGGCATCACGCACCGTAAAGTGGGTGTGGCCCGCAAACTTCTGCCCTTGCATGCCCAATCCGATCGTATAGGTGTTCATATGATGCTTGGAATTACAGTCCATCCATGGCTTTTCATCTCCGGTTCCGCACTCACTACGCAACCGAATCGCCCCACCAGGCGCTAGCTCGGTGTTGTAGTAGTAATAAGCGATATCACCAAGCGTCTGGCTCGCATTGTTTGCAAAAGGAGCACCGGCATTTTTATCAGCATTCTTCACCGTCTTATCGGAGTTGGTAAAGCCACTAATATCGTTGGCTTCACCATCCGAGAACAACAGAGTGAAGTTCCGCCGACACTCGAGCGTTCCCCGGACCGATGTTTTCTTGAAGTGCTGGCCTGCCGCGTTGAGGGCCTGGCGCAACGGCGTCCCTTTAGCTGAGTAACTGCTGCCAAACTTGGTATAGTTCTGATCAAGGAAGGTTCCCAAACCATCTGCTTGGTTCGTGCTATACATGGTTGGCTCAGAGCGGTCGTTAAGCCAAAACATACCCAGCCGCATGTTCTCCAGATCCTTCACTGATTCACCAATTGCACCACGAATCACCTGATGGCGACGGCGGTAATAAGTAAACCAGTTGGCAAAATTCTGGAGCTGAGTGTCCCAAGACTGTCCTGTAACCTGCAGCACTTCTGCAGCGTTACTCTCGCGAATTTCTACCTTGTTCAAACAGGCGCCATCCGGCCCCAAGGCTTCTGCATCACCCGTGAAACTATAAGAACCAGAATTGGACCACCAATCGCTATACCAACTGATGTTCGCCTCACAGGACTGCGTTTCCTGTGTCGTTTCGACTACATCAACGGCACCAATATAGCCCCCTGAAAGATTGGAATTTTTATAACAACGGTCCCGACCACTTCTAACGGACTGGTGAGGATAGGTAGGGTTTGTACACTTTTCGACAGTCCTTGAAGTTGTTTTTGTGACAGAACCGTTAGTTGTCTTAACAAAGAACACTGCTGGAAAATGAGGATTTCCATCTGCATCATTAATATCACTGGTCAAATTAATCTTATAGCCATTAGGAAAATTAGGATCAGCGAGAGCTGAAGTGGGTGAGGCGTTCGAAAAGGTTTTATTTTTGCTATTCGGCCACGGCTCATAAGACGCAGAAGGATCATAATAGCTGGTATTATAATCCTTACTTCTCAGGTAATAGTAACGCTCATTATATGGCGCTACGAAACCGCTATCTGAAGGTTTGCTGCTCTTACTGTATATGCGCC
>Ga0209075_1001330_pt1 | contig 23279 bp, 24 predicted proteins | sample Stecom2011_FD_187523 | JGI IMG/M metagenome (GOLD analysis project Ga0209075, IMG submission 187523) | Agricultural soil microbial communities from Utah to study Nitrogen management - Steer compost 2011 (SPAdes) (version 2) | ecosystem: Environmental > Terrestrial > Soil > Agricultural land...
TCCGTCTAGATTAAAACTATATCCGGTCGGGACGACAAAAGATACAATCTTTCGAGGCACTCCAAAATTTTCCATATTGCTCATCACTTTTGGTAAAGCAGCATCAGAGCTGGTTGTTGCAAAAGCAATTGATACAGGTTCTTTGATGGCATTTATGAATTTTTTAATCGGAATTTTCCAATATAAAGCTATGGGAAGTAGTACTAGCAAAATAAAAGCAATCAGAGCCATATAAAGCGTGAGCAACAACATAAAAAGATATTTAAGAATATCAATTCCCATGTGTCCGACTGTATATGCCATTGCAGCACCCACTCCAAACGGAGCAAAATACATAATTATATTAGTAAACTTAAACATAGCCTCTGAAAGGCTTTCGGTGAAATCAACCAATGGTTTTCGTTTCTTTTCTTCAACCATTGCCAATCCGATTCCGAATACAACCGAGAAAACTACGATCTGTAATACTTGATTTTCATAGATAGACTTAATGATGTTTTCGGGGAAAATATCTCTGAAAAATGCCAATGTTTTGAATAACCAATGTACGTTTTCCGGAAGGTCCTCCAGCAAAGGTGCGTCTGTGCTTACTACAGTGGTTTGAGGTAAATCTTCGTGTGGAATTTGGCTCATATCAATTCCAACTCCTGCTTTTGTGATATTGATAGCTGCTAGACCGATAAATAGTGCTAAAGTAGTGGCACAATAAAAATAAAGAAGACTCTTCCATGCCATTCTACCTACTTGTTTTAGGTCTGAATGTCCTGCAATTCCGTAAACTAAAGTAGCAAACAAAATAGGTCCTACAATAGTTTTTACAAGCTTAATAAAACCTTGACTCAATGGTTTTAGAGCAATTGCCACATCCGGAAAATCATAACCTAAGAAAACCCCGATTACGATGCTGGTCAAAATCCAGGTTGTTAAATCTTTTCTTCGGATAGCATGAATTACAATTCCTACAATTGCTAATACTCTTGCCCAAAAGAGTGTCTTTTCGGGAATATCTAAGAATAAATTTAAACCATATAATATTGAAGTTATAAATAGTGCTATTAGAGGAAATATCTTAAGGAATTTTTTCATCAATTTTTTGTTTAAAGTGTAAAGTTTAATATTCTATATTAGAATTTTATGCGTTTAGGAGGAAGCATTTTTTTCTTTAAAAAGAAATCCAAGTCCCATACCTCGAAGCATTTTTTTTTCGAACCACCAAAAAAACTTAAATTGACCAAAAATAAATCCTATTGTAACCAACAGGACTTGATAAATAGGAAAAATCGCAATGAGTCGAATAGGAGTAAACCAGTCACCTAAGTCCTCTTTGGTTATTCCTAACCATTCTGTAAAAGGTTTGGATAAATAAGCAGATGCAGAGCCGGTTATAGCAAAAACGATAAAAATAATTGTAAGTTGAAAATTTGAGGTAATTCCCCAACGTTGTTTTAATTTTTCCATAATCAAAAGAGCAAGGAGTTACAAAGGTATTTTTTTTCGTAGAAAAACCAAACAAAAAGATTTCCTTTAGTACGATATGACCTTAATCATAAGAATAATTAGCCATATATTTTTACATTTGCAAAGATGCTTGTTTAAACTTATCAGAATGAAGCCACAAATAGATTTAGATTTACTTTTATCGTTTGGAGCCGTTTTTAAAGAATGTGAAAAAGGAGAAATTCTTTTTTCAGAAGGTGATAAAGCCTATAATTATTATCAGGTGGTTAGTGGAAGTGTAAAGATGTTTAATACAAATGATGACGGAAAAGAATTTACCCAAGGTTATTTTTCGGCTGGGCAAAGTTTTGGAGAACCGCCTTTGTTTATAGACGAAAGATATCCTGCTTCTGCCATGGCTTTTCAGCATTCAGAAGTTGTAAAACTTTCTAAAGATAAATTTTTAAACATTCTGGAAGAATTTCCTCAGGTTCAAAAGCAATTTTTAGAGCTAATGGCTCGAAGAATATATAGCAAAGCTACTTCTTCTAAGGATATTATAAATCAAAAACCTGAATTTAGGATTGAAGCTTTTTTGCAGTCTTGTAAGAAAAGTGACGAAAAGGAGTTAATTCCGTTTACTCGTCAAGAAATAGCTAATTTTACCGGACTTCGAGTCGAAACAGTTATTCGTACGCTTTCGAAAATGAAGAAGAAAAACATTGTAGATATCATAAATCATAAAATTTATTTCTGATGCGTTTCAAGATTGATTTGTGGTTAAAAATTTCGTTGATAAACCTCTTTTTAGTAGCGCTTTTAGGAGCGTTGATGCGTTATAAAATAGGTTTTGATTTTCCTTTTTTTGTTCAAAAACACCTCTTGCATTCTCATTCTCATTTTGCTTTTTCGGGTTGGATCAGCCACACGTTGATGGTATTGATGATTTATTTTTTAAAAAATAAATCCATCAAATTTTCCCAATCAAAATATAGTAATCTTATAATTGCCAACCTTGTTTGTTCGTATGGTATGTTAGTGTTTTTTATCATACAGGGTTATGCTTTTTGGTCTATATTATTTTCTACTTTATCCATTTTTGTCTCTTATATATTTGCTTATGTTTTTTATAAAGATTTGAACAAGATTTCATTCGGATTATCAAAAAAATGGTTTCAAGGAGCACTTCTTTTTTATATATTATCTTCTATTGGTACTTTTTTCTTGGCCTATACACTTGCTTCGGGTAATTTTTTATATAAACCGTATTTATCTTCGATTTATTTTTATTTACATTTTCAATACAACGGTTGGTTTTTATTTGCTTGTATTGGTTTATTGCTAAATTTTATTCAACCAAAAGCTTTTTATAATAAACCGCTTACTATTGCTTTTTGGTTACTTTTCATCTCCACCATAATTACTTACTTATTATCAGTTTTATGGCTTGATTTGCCTCAATGGCTATACTTTATGGCTGTTTTATTTTCTGTAATTCAGTTTTTAGTATGGATAGGTATGCTTGTAATCTTCCGAAAAGAAAACAAGTTACTAAAAGCACAACCGCTTTTTTTGTGGAGAATTCTAAAGCTTACAGCATTTTGTCTTACGCTAAAATTTATTTTTCAGCTACTTTCGGTAATTCCGTCGCTTAATCAGTTTGTATTCGGAATTCGGACTATAATAATTGCTTATTTACACCTTGTTTTATTGGCAATTATTACTCCATTTTTATTGTATTATATCTATGCTAACAAGCTTTTACCTTTAAATAAATCAATTAAAAACGGTATAATCTTGTTTTATATTGGGATTTTCATGAATGAATTAGTTTTAGGCATACAAGGAATGTCTGCCTTTGGATATATTCTTGTTCCGAAAATTAACGTCGTATTATTTGGTGTGGCTTTCCTCTTAATGATTTCGATAGGATGGGTGGCTTTTCAAACCTTAAGAAATAGAGATTTAAAATAATTTTATTTTTTTCGACTCGAAAAATAAATTCCTATCAAAATAATTATAGCTCCCGTAATTTGAATATAATGCAATCTTTCATCATCTAAAACTCCCCATCCAAAAGCAATTATGGGAATTAGATAAGTAGTTGAAGAGGCAAATACTGGAGATGACATTTGAATAAGTTTATAGAAAAGAAGACTTGCCAATCCGGTACTACAAATACCTAAAATTGTTGTATAAAAAACAGCCCATTGAGTGTCTGTGTTGTTTATATGACTAAAAAAATCTGTTGTTGACAACATAATTGAAGCTAAAAACAATAGAAAAAAGAAATTTCCCATGGCAATTTGCATAGGAGTGAGGTCAGACAAAAACTTTTTAACCCAATTTATATTGATTGCATAAAATATACATGCTATAATTGCCAACAAAGCATACCAATAATTTTGATTCGGATGTAAACTGGCTCCGCTAAAAATCAATAATAAACAGCCCATAAAACCTATTGTAACACCAAAATACTGCCTTCTTTGAGAAGCGATTTTAAACAAAACTGCTCCGATAATCAACGTAAATAAAGGAGTAAGAGCATTAATAATTGAGCTAATAGTAGAATCAATTTGGGTTTGAGCATAAGCAAAGAGATAAGCAGGGAAAAATATTCCGAACAAAGCCGAACAAAGCACATATTTCCATTTGTGTTTCGGAATTGTAAAAGCGTGTTTGCCCTTAATCATAAGCATTACGGCTGAGGCAGAAATTAATCTGACACTTCCGAGTTCTATAGGATCTAAAGCGTTTAATCCTTTTTTGATAAGAATAAATGAACTCCCCCAAACAATTGCCAAGATTGCCAAAATTATCCACTTAGATTCCTTCATAATAACGATGAGATAAAAATTTCTGCAAAATTCAGGTATTTTAAGAACATAATAATGATTTTTAAGTTATATTTGTTCCTAACGAATTTAAAGGATTGAATATCATTATGAAAACAAAACAGATTTTATTATTTGCTCTTGCAGGAATGTTTTTTGTAGCTTGTAAAGATTCTTCTACTGCTACAACCCAAACACATCAAGACCAAGAAGTTAAGCCTGAAATATTGGCTGAAAATCTTCAAACAGCAAGTTTTACTATTGACGGTATGCACTGCGAGTTTGGTTGTGCTAAAGGAATCGAGAAAAAATTAGCAAAACTCGAAGGAATTAAATCAGCATCTGTTGACTTCGAAACCAAACAAGCTAAAATTGAATATGACGCAACAGTACATACACCACAGGTTTTAGCTCAAGTAGTTGAAACAATGAGTGATGATTATGAAGTATCTAATATAAAATCGTCTTCTGATCAATCTTTTTTATATTTTGACCCGGAGCAAAAGAAAGAAAAAAAATCTAAGAAGTCTAAAAAAGAAAAAACTAAAACCGAAACTTCAACCTCTACAGACAAATCCGCTGAAAAAAAGAAAGGATGTTGTTCTGGAAAGAGTTCGTGTGGTTCAAAATCCAAATCAGGTAATATATAACTTTTGAAATACGTGATATAAAATGAAAAAAGTAAAATTATTCGTATTGCCTTTGGTTTTAATACTTGTTTCGGTAGCTTGTAAGCAAGAACCTAAAACAGTCGAAGAAGAAGTTGTAAAAGAAGAAGTAGCTAACATAGAGCAAGCTCCACAAGCATTAGGCTATAAAATAGGAGATGTAGCTACCGACTTTTCACTTATAAACATTGATAATCAAAAAGTTTCTTTAGCAGATTATACTGAAGCAAAAGGATTTATTGTTATCTTCACCTGCAACCATTGTCCGTATGCGGTAGCTTATGAAGATAGAATTATCGGATTGGACAAAAAATATAAAGAATTAGGTTTTCCGGTTATTGCTATAAATCCGAATGATCCGGTTAAACAACCTGAAGACAGTTTTGAAAACATGGTAATTCGTGCCAAACAAAAAGGATTCACTTATCCGTACTTGTTAGACGAAGGACAAGAAATTTATCCGCAATATGGAGCTACAAAAACACCTCATGTATTTGTGCTTCAAAAAATGGATGGAAAAAACATAGTACAATACATCGGTGCAATTGATGATAATTATGACGATGCAGCTGGAGTTACCGAAAAATACGTAGAAAATGCAGTTGATGCTCTTTTAGCAGGTGATGAAGTAACTGTTAAAGAAACTAAAGCTATTGGATGTACTATTAAAGTAAAATAATATTTAGTTGCCATAACTTAAACAAGGAAACACCACTAATAAAATATTTCATTAGTGGTGTTTTCGCATATTATAGCAACATCAATAGTTTATAAAAAAACAAATTTTCTTTTTTCTTGATCAAACCACACGGCTTCTTTCGAAAATAATTGGTCAAAAACTCCTTTTTCAATAAGATTATCTGGAGTGTCTTTCTGAACCTTTTCGGGTGTCATTACGATAATCTCGTCACAAAAATCTATGGCAAGATCTATGTCGTGTGTTGAAAATATGATACTTTTCTGAGCTTGTTGTGATAGCTTTTGGAGCAGTTTAAATACAGATATCTTGTGCAATAAATCCAAATGCGTAGTAGGTTCGTCAAGAATTATAATTTCGGTATCTTGAGCCAAAGCACGAGCTATCATAACTTTTTGGAGTTGTCCGTCACTGAGTTCGAAATGTTTTTTATCGGCTAACGATTCAATTTGTGTCAGCTCAATGGCTCTTTCGGTTTTTTCTTTGTCGGTAGCTGATAATTTTCCTATCCAATTGGTGTAAGGCTGTCTACCCAAGGCCACAAGTTCGAAAACCGATAAATTGCTAGGAGGAAGTTTTTCGGTCAAAACCACACTTATATACTGAGCGCGTTCTTTCGAAGAAATTTCGTTAATATTTTTACCGTCCAAAAAAACGGTTCCATTAAATGCTTTTTCGAATCCCAAGATGGTTTTGAGCAAGGTAGATTTACCAATTCCATTAGCTCCGACTAATGCGGTGAGTTTTCCTTTTCCGAGGCTTAAATCAATGTTTTGGGCAACAATTACCTCTGATTTTTGGGTTTTATAACCAATGCTAAGGTTAGATATTTTTAGGATAGGATTCATTTTTCAAAAATACAAAAAAGTATTTAGTATTGTATTGACAGTATTCAAGTAGAGCAGTAAATTTCTGAATACTGAACAGTAAAATATGTATATTTGCTCTTCTAAATCGAAAAAATTGAGCCTTTACAAAAGTCTTTTTAAGCAAACTACTATTTACGGATTGGCTACAGTTCTGCCAAGAATGCTCTCTTTTCTATTGGTTAGATTATACACTGACAAACTCGAAAATGCAAGCGATTACGGAGTAGTAACTATCGTTTTTGCATGGTTGGTTTTTATGAATGTTGTTCTTTCGTACGGAATGGAAACTTCGTTCTTTAGGTTTTATAATTCTGAAAATAACAAGAAAAAGGTAATTCAAACTTCAACTATTTCTATTTTTTGCACCTCAATATTATTTCTGATTATTGCGCTTATTTTTAAAAATGACATTGCTTACAATTCTTGGATAAACGTTGATGTAGAATATGTTACATACGCTATTTGGATTTTAACTTTAGATGCTCTTACCGTTATTCCATTTTCTAAACTTCGGATAAATCAAAGACCTGTGATTTTTGCTTTTGTTAAGATTGCTAATACGCTTATAAATCTTTTGTTGAATATCTTTTTTATAATTTACCTTCCTAGTATTGCTCAATCAAGTCCTGACGGAATTTTTGCTTCTATATATATCGAAAACTTCCAAGTTGGGTATATTTTTGTATCCAATCTTATTGCAAGTTTACTCACTCTACTTTATTTCCTTCCGCATTATATCAAAATAAAGTGGGAGTTTGACGTGGCACTCTGGAAAAAAATGATGCGATACAGCCTTCCGATTTTGGTTGCAGGAATTGCGTTTGCCATTAACGAGCATTTTGACAAAATTCTCTTAGAGAAAATTCTTCCAGAGAATATTGCCAAACACGAAGTCGGTGTATATGGAGCTTGTTACAAGCTCGGACTTTTTATGATACTTTTTGCGACCGCTTTTCGCTTGGGAATCGAACCTTTTTTCTTTAGTTATTCTAAAAATGAAAACGCTCCGAAAACCTATGCCAATATTACCAAGTATTTTGTAGTTTTTGGTTCGTTAATCTTACTCGGAGTAATTGTTTTTTCGGATATTTTAAAAATGATTATGATTCGGAATACCGCTTACTGGGAAGCCATGAAGGTCGTGCCACTCATTATCTTGGCAAATTTCTTTTTAGGAATTTATCACAATTTATCGGTTTGGTACAAACTTACAGACCGCACTAAAATGGGCGCTTATATTTCGATTATAGGAGCCGTATTAACTCTGGTCTTAAACTTTAGCTTAATTCCTAAATATTCGTACATGGGCTCAGCGATAGCCACTTTGGTAGCTTACGGAAGTATGATGGCTATCTCTTATTTTCTTGGAAAAAAATACTATTATATTCCGTATGACATGAAAAAAATCGGAATTTACTTAACGACTTCTATTTTACTTTCATACGTTTATTTTTACCATTTCAGAGAAAATTATTTTGTAGGCATAACCTTTATTGCTTTATTTTCGGTAGCTATATATTTTATGGAAAAAAATACTTTTAAAGCTTTTTTAAAAAAATAATTATGAAAATCAACATCATCAACAAATCAAATCACGAATTGCCAAAATACGAAACCGTAGCTTCTGCAGGAATGGACTTAAGAGCTAATCTTTCGGAATCTATTACCTTAAAGCCTTTTGAGAGAACCTTAGTTAAAACCGGTCTTTTTATAGAGCTTCCAGTAGGATATGAGGCTCAAGTAAGACCGAGAAGCGGGTTAGCACTCAAAAAAGGAATTACCGTTTTAAATTCTCCAGGAACTATAGATGCGGATTATAGAGGTGAGATAGGAGTGATTTTGATTAACTTATCTGATCAGGATTTTATTATCGAAAACGGAGAGCGAATTGCACAATTGGTTATTGCAAAATACGAGCAAGCGGAGTTTATTGAAGTAAACGAACTTTCGGAAACTTCTAGAGGTGCTGGAGGTTTCGGAAGTACAGGTGTTTAAGCTAACTAGATGAATTCAGATTTTAAAACATACTTAAACCTAAATGCGAATCTTTCGGAACAACAATACTCCGAAACCATAAAAGGTTTGCAAATTAAAAACATCAAAAAAGGGGAGTTCCTGCTTCGCTCTGGTGAAATTTGTATGTATATTTTTTTCGTAAACAAAGGATTACTTCGCTCATATACGATTGATAAAAGCGGAAAAGAACACATCATACAATTTGCCTCCGAAGGATGGATGATAACCGACAGAAGCAGCTCTTTTTTTAATGAATCGTCAGATTTATACATTGATGCCATTGAAGACTCTGAAGTATATTTTTTAGACGAATCTTTCTTGCAAAAGTTATCATGTTTAAGCCCTGAATTTATCAAAAATAACACACAAGCTTTGCATAATCACATTCGAAACTTACAAGATAGGGTAAATATGCTGTTAGGTGCGACTGCAGAAGAAAGGTATTTAAAATTTATTAAAATGTATCCGAATATTTTAGCTCGGATTCCTCAATGGATGGTAGCTTCTTATTTAGGAATTACACCAGAGTCATTAAGTCGAGTACGAAAACAGTTGACTAAAAAGAGCTAAACCGTACTTTGGTTTGCCTAACTTTTTTTCTTTTTTTTAATGTCTCCTATGTTTTTATTAAATCCGTATGGACAATGTCTGCAACCGCTTTTACAGCAATAACCACGCTTTAAATGATATTTTTCGGTGAAACATTTATATCCCTCCGGAGTGTAATAAAAATCTTCTCCTTCTTTTAGGTTATTTGGGTTTAATTCATCTTTCATGCAGGCAAAAATAAGCAAAACATTTGGAGTTTTAAATCAAACAAAAAACCATACATTTTATATAAGAAAAGGTTAAATCCATCAAAAAATGGAATATTTTTTGTTAGCTTTACCTTGTTAAAACAAGAACAATGCGCTATTACATTCTCTTTATATTTATTCTCATCTCTTTTAATGGTTTAGCACAGCCCTTTGAAACAACAAAAACTGTTGAAATGGGAGTACAGCCTCAACCGGATGAAAATCAAATAGAAGTTAGGCCCATCGTTCAAGATAAAACACCCTCACTTTCTGATTTTGAATCAAACGAATTGCCTCAACCAAATTTTACCAAAACAGACGGAAAAAGTATTTTTGAAAAACCCGAGTTTAAACTTCCGAATGAAGGAATAGCCGACAGAATAAACAAAAGCTTTCAGTCGGAAGACAGACAAAACCTAGAAGAATTTAAACGGAATCAATATTTTGGAGACTTCATAACCAATTCTAACTATATAAAATTGGTATATCGAGATCATTTGGCTTTTGACGGAGACCGTGTTCAAGTAGTGATGAACGGAAAAATTATTGCTTCCAATATTTTGCTCGAATCCTCCTATAAACACCTCATTATTGATTTAAACATCGGATTCAATAAAATAGAAATTATAGCTTTAAACCAAGGTACTTCAGGACCAAATACGGCCGAATTTCAGGTTTATGACGATAAAGGAGAACTCATAAACAGCAACCAATGGGAGTTGGCAACAGGCTATAAAGGCACTATTATTCTAACTAAACAGGAATAATTTTTTACTCAAAACGAATGACAAATAATAAGAATACTACTACTTGGCTCAATGATTTTCAATTGAATCATCCTTTGATTATAGCAGGTCCTTGTAGCGCAGAAACCGAGGAACAAGTTCTAAAAATAGCACACGAACTAAAAAAGTCAGATGTTTCTATCTTTAGAGCGGGAATTTGGAAACCAAGAACCCGTCCGGGAGGATTCGAAGGAGTCGGAGCTATTGGGCTCAAATGGTTACAAAAAGCCAAACAAGAAACAGGACTTTTGTTGGCTACTGAGGTCGCAACCAAAGCTCACGTAGAATTAGCTCTAGAACATGATATAGATGTATTGTGGATTGGAGCTAGAACTACTGTAAACCCTTTTGCAGTACAAGAAATTGCAGAAGTCTTAAAAAATACGGATAAAATTGTGCTGCTAAAAAATCCAGTAAATCCAGATTTATCACTTTGGATAGGAGGGTTAGAAAGACTCTACAATGCTAATATCAAAAAACTAGGAGTAATCCACAGAGGATTTTCGACTTACGAAAAAACTAAATACCGCAATAATCCAGAATGGCAGATTGCTATCGAAATGCAGAGTAGATTTCCAAACTTGCCTATGATTTGTGATCCTTCGCACATCACAGGGAACCGAAATATGGTTGCTCAAATCGCACAACAGGCTTTAGATTTAAACTATAACGGTTTGATGATCGAAACACACATTGATCCTGATAAAGCATGGAGCGATGCAGCTCAGCAGGTAACACCAGACTCGTTAAAATTTATTCTGAAAAACCTGAGAGTCAGAAAAGAAACTGACCAAGACTTTAAATTCACTTCCGAACTTTCTAAACTTCGAACTCAGATTGATGAAACAGATGAAAAAATTCTTGAAATTTTAGGAAAAAGAATGAAGGTTGTCGAGAAAATAGGAAACCTTAAACGAGAAAAAAACGTAGCAATTCTTCAACCGCAACGCTGGAATGAAATTTTGGATAAAATGCTGATAATCGGTCAAGAAAAAGGACTTAATCAAGATTTTATCGTACAGCTTTTTAAAGCAATTCATCAAGAAAGCATCCAACATCAAGGCAAGATAATCAATGAATAGATAATCACACAAAAGGAGATTCTTATTCGCGCATAAGGTCTGTTTTTTATTCTATTAAAAATTGTACTTTTGCACTTTAATTTTTCATAAAAATAACACAACCTTATAATTATGAGTATCATTATCAAAATTCACGCACGACAAATTTTAGATTCAAGAGGAAATCCAACTATTGAAGTAGATGTAATTACCGAAAACGGAGTGCTCGGAAGAGCTGCTGTACCAAGCGGAGCTTCAACCGGAGCTTATGAGGCGGTAGAGCTTAGAGACGGAGGAAAAACTTTTATGGGAAAAGGAGTTCTAAAGGCAGTCGAAAACGTGAATACAAAAATTGCAGAAGCACTATTAGGAGTTTCTGTTTTTGAACAGAACCTTATTGATCAAATAATGATTGATTTGGACGGAACACCAAACAAAGCAAATCTGGGTGCAAATGCTATTTTAGGAGTTTCGTTGGCTGCTGCTAAGGCCGCTGCTAATGAACTTGGATTGCCTCTTTATAGATATGTAGGAGGAGTAAGCGCCAATACGCTTCCGGTTCCGATGATGAACATTATAAATGGCGGATCGCATTCTGATGCTCCGATTGCTTTTCAGGAGTTTATGATTATGCCTGTAAAAGCAACTCATTTTACCGAAGCCATGCAAATGGGAACGGAGATTTTTCATCACCTGAAAAAAGTATTACACGACCGTAATTTGAGTACTGCAGTAGGGGATGAAGGAGGTTTTGCTCCAACCTTAAATGGTACTGAAGACGCTTTGGATTCTATCAAATTAGCTGTCGAAAATGCAGGCTATACTTTCGGAGATGATATTATGATTGCTTTAGATTGTGCAGCATCAGAGTTTTATACCAACGGAAACTACGACTACACTAAATTTGAAGGAGATAAAGGAAAAATACGCTCCTCTACAGAACAGGCCGATTATTTAGCAGAATTGTGTGCGAAATACCCTATTGTTTCTATTGAAGACGGAATGGATGAAAACGATTGGGAAGGATGGAAATACCTAACCGAAAAAATAGGACAGAAAGTGCAGTTAGTCGGAGATGACTTGTTTGTTACAAACGTAGAGCGACTAAAAAAAGGAATTGATACCAGTACGGCTAATTCTATCCTTATCAAAGTGAATCAAATCGGAACTTTAACCGAAACGATTGCAGCAGTAAATATGGCTCACAATGCGGGATATACTTCGGTTATGTCGCACCGTTCAGGAGAAACCGAAGATTACACTATTGCTGATTTGGCAGTTGCTTTAAACTGCGGACAAATTAAAACCGGTTCTGCTTCTCGTTCTGACAGAATGGCAAAATACAATCAATTGCTCAGAATTGAAGAAGAATTAGGAGATGTAGCTTATTATCCTCAAGCCAAAGCATTTAAAGTAAAAAGATAATTTATCCATATAAATGCGATAAAAATGAACGAATTGCAACTCATAGAAAGAGCAGTCCAAGATAATTCTTGGGTTGCTTTTCTTTTTATCGGTTGCTTTCTATTAATTGTAATTCTTAAATCTGTTTTCGAAAAACAATTTAATGACTTTACAGGTCTTATTTACACTGATAAATATATTAAGTTGTATAGTGAAGGAAATCTGAGTTGGTTTTCGATGATACTGATATTTTTACAACTGGTATCTTACTCTTTGTTTATTCAAATCGTACTTTCTAACTTAGGTTATGTCCAAAAGCATAGTTTTGTTTATTTTGCTCAAATCTTTATTTTTTTATTATTTTTTATATCACTAAAGTATTTAGTCGAAAAAAGTATTGCTAGATTGTTTGGAATTCAGGATTTTTATAATCGTTTTTTATTTCAAAAAGCATCTTACAAAATGTATTTAGGGTTAGGATTATTGTTTTTAACCTTTATATTATATTATCTTAACTCCTTTCCGGATAGCCTAACGTATTTATTGATAGGCATTTTCTTGATTTTAAACTTTGTTTTTTATTTAATTTCTTGCAGAATCTTCCAAAAAGAAATTATAAGTAATTTGTTTTATTTTATTTTGTATCTTTGCACACTTGAAATAGCACCGTACTATTTTACGTATTATTGGCTCACAAAATATTGATTTAAGTATATGGCTCTTGAAAAAGTAAAATCAATTTTGGTTTCACAACCTGAACCGAAAGCAGAAAATTCTCCTTATTTTGATTTACAAAACAAACACAAAATAAAAGTAGATTTTAGACCTTTTATTCATGTAGAAGGCGCTACGGCTAAAGATGTGAGGAGTCAAAAAATTGACTTAAATAACTTTAGTGCGATTATTCTTACCAGCAGAAACGCTATCGACCATTTCTTTAGAGTAGCAGAAGAGATGCGCTATAAAGTTCCGGAAGATTTAAAATATTTCTGCCAATCAGAAGCTATTGCTTTCTATCTTCAGAAATATGTAGTTTACCGCAAGCGCAAAATATACGTAGGTCAAAAAGAATTTGCTGACTTGGCACCGCTTATTAAAAAATATAAGACTGAGAAATTTTTACTTCCTGCCTCCGATCAACTTAATTTTGATATTCCTCAAACCTTGGATAGCCTTGGAGTGAATTGGACAAATGGTGTTTTTTACAAAACGGTGATGAGCGATTTATCAGACTTAAAAGACGTGTATTACGACATCTTAGCATTTTTTAGTCCTACCGGAATCAAATCTTTGTTTAAAAACTTTCCTGACTTTAAACAGAATAATACAAGAATCGCTGTTTTCGGTCCCACAACCCTCAAAGAAGCAGAAGAACACGGATTGAGAATTGATATTTTTGCTCCTACACCCGAAACTCCTTCAATGACGATGGCTTTAGAAAAATATGTTACGGCAGCAAATAAAGGAAAATAATACCTTATTATTGTAGCTCAACTCTATTTTTAAATTTATCTTTAAGCCTTTGGTCGTGAGTTACTATAACTAACGAAGCATTGTATTGCTGAGAAAGAGTAGATAGTAAATCAGATACTATTTCGGCATTTTCATCGTCTAAACTTGAGGTTGGTTCATCTGCTAATAAAACAGTAGGTTCATTAATTAAGGCTCTGGCAATAGAAACTCTTTGTTGTTGTCCAATACTGAGTTCACTAGGCTTTTTGTGCATATGCTCTTGTAATCCAAGTTGATTTAAGAGCTGTTTAGCTTTTTCGACTTTTTGTTCTTTGTTTGATAACCAAGAACTCAAAACAATATTTTCTAAAACAGAAAGCGCCCCAATAAAATGAGATTGTTGCAAAACCAACCCGATATGCTGACCTCTAAATTGGTCTAATTCGCGGTCTGAAAGGCTGTCGATAGAAGTTTCTCCTATAATAACTTTTCCTGATTTGGGTTTTAAAATCCCTGATAATATATGAAGTAATGTAGTTTTTCCTGTACCTGACTTTCCGGTTATCAGAAGAGTCTGTCCTGATTTACATTCCACATCAGGAAAATTAAAATCTAAATTCGGATAAGAAAAATGAACATCTTTTGTAGCAATCATAGTGGAAATTTTGGTGGACAATTTAACGATTTTATCTTTAAAATAAAATGATTCCAAAAATATAGTATAAAAGCTATTTTTTATTTAAAGAAAAGTTATATTTTTGCACCTCTTAAAATATTGAATTGAATTATGGCAACGTATAACAAAAGAGGATACAAAGCACCTAAACCGAAAGACGAGAAAAGCGAGTTTGATCAATTGGATAAAATTTCTGAACAAGATAGTACAACAGCAGAAGTTTTTAATACGCTCGATACCGGAGCAAACAAAATAGAGACTTGGATTCAAGATAATCAAAAACTACTTGTTGGAATTATCGGAGGACTTGTTTTGGTAGTAGGAGCATATTTTGCTTATGATAGATTTGCTGTTGAGCCTAAACAGGATAAAGCAGTAAACGAAATGTATCAAGCTCAAAAATATTTTGAACAAGCAACAAATGGGGTTGCAAGTGATTCTCTTTATAACTTGGCATTGAATGGAGGAGAAGGAAAACTAGGTTTCCTTAAAATTATAGAGCATTACAAAGGAACAGATGCAGCTAATCTAGCTCATTATTATGCAGGTATTTCGTATTTGAACCTACATAAGTATAAAGAAGCTATTGCACATCTCGAAAAATTTAAATCAGATGACCAATTTGTAGGTCCTTTGGCTATTGGAGCTATCGGAGATGCTTTTGCTCAAAATAATCAATTAGAAGAAGCATTAGGCTATTACGAAAAAGCATTTGCTGCTAAAAATAATGATGTAACTACTCCGAGATTTTTATTAAAAGCAGCTCATGTGTCTTTAGCTCTTGGTAAAAAAGAAAAAGCTTTGCAGTATTTTACAAGAATTCAAAATGAATTTGGAGCAACAACCGAAGCACAAGGCATTGACGCTTATATCGGGCTTGCTCAATAAAATATAAATTAAAAGAGAAAGCAATCTATCTACTTCATCTTTGATTGCTAGATTTTAAAATTATTATGGCAACTGAAAATAAAAATTTATCAAATTACGATAAATCAACAATCCCAAACACGAACGGACTTCGGTTTGGGATTGTTGTTTCGGAATGGAACGAACAAATTACAAACGGACTTCTTCAAGGTGCCCTCGAAGCACTAGTTGATAATGGAGTTGACGAACAAAATATCGTTAAATGGAAGGTCCCGGGAAGTTTTGAGCTCATTTACGGATGCAAAAAAATGGTCGAAACTCAACAGGTAGATGCAGTAATTGCAATCGGTTGTGTGATACAGGGAGAAACTAAACACTTCGATTTTGTATGTGAAGGAGTTACCCAAGGAATTAAAGAACTGAATATTCTGTATGATATTCCCGTGATTTTTTGTGTTTTGACCGACAATACACTTCAACAATCTATAGATAGAAGTGGAGGTAAGCACGGAAACAAAGGTACAGAAGCAGGAATTACAGCTATCAAAATGGCTGATTTAAGAAGAAAAGCTTAATCATACACGCTAAGGTACTTCGATAGCAAAAATAAAAAAATATCAGTATAAGTACAACAGCAAAGAATTCTAAAATGAGCTTGGATTAAATGTACACGACTTCCATTTTAGGCAATGTTTCAAAGTTAATGATAACCACATTTGAAAATCGCAACTATCTGATAATAAATCAGAAACAAATAATAAGTTTATAAATCGAGAGCAGGCATTGTCCTGCTCTTGGTTGTTTTAACCAAAAGTACTCCAGAACAAGAATCTACAATCGAAGGTCAATTATGATAGAAAAAATCTTAATGCTTAAATAGTTTTAGTAAAATAGTTGTAAAACATATTTTCATTATAGAATTAGTTTCTCATATATCTTTCAACAAAAAGCCGTTTCTAAAGTTAGAAACGGCTTTGAATATATATTAAGTTTCAAATAGAAAAGATTAACTCACATCTACAGTTCTTTCTGAAGCTAATTTCAGATACGTTCCGTTGGTTAGTTTTTCTCTAATAGCTTCAAAAGCTTCCAAAGTTTGATTGATATCTTCTAAGGTATGTGAAGCAGTCGGAATCATTCTTAGTAAAATTATTCCTTTAGGAATTACCGGATAAACTACGATTGATAAGAAAATTCCATAATTTTCACGCAAATCATTTACCATCATCATTGCCTCAGGAATACTTCCGTTAAGGTAAACTGGAGTCACACAAGTATTGGTGTCTCCGATGTTAAATCCTCTTTCTTTTAATCCGTTTTGAAGTGCATTCACATTTTCCCAAAGTTTATCCTTAAGCTCAGGCATCGAACGCAACATATCTAAACGCTTTAAAGCTCCAATAGTTTGAATCATCGGAAGTGATTTAGCAAACATTTGCGAACGTAAGTTGTATTTAAGATAATCAATAATATCTTGGTCTGCTGCTACAAATGCTCCAATACTTGCCATTGATTTAGCAAAAGTAGAAAAATATACGTCAATTTGATCTTGTACTCCTTGCTCTTCTCCGGCTCCGGCTCCTGTTTTTCCGAGGGTTCCAAATCCGTGTGCATCATCCACTAATAAGCGGAAGTTGTACTTTTGTTTAAGAGCACAAATTTCTTTTAATTTTCCTTGTTGTCCTCTCATCCCGAAAACTCCTTCAGTAATCAACAGAATTCCTCCTCCGGTTTCTCCAGCTACTTTTACAGCACGTTGAAGGTTCTTCTCGATACTTTCCATATCATTGTGCTTATAAGTAAAACGCTTTCCGTGATGCAAACGTACTCCATCAATAATACAAGCATGAGAATCTACATCGTACACAATTACATCATTTTTACTCACCAATGCATCAATAATAGAAACCATTCCTTGATAACCGAAATTCAATAAATAAGCAGCTTCTTTTTGTACAAAAGCAGCTAATTCATTTTCTAATTGCTCATGAATATGAGTATGACCACTCATCATTCGAGCTCCCATCGGATACGCTGCACCATATTGTTGAGCGGCTTCTGCATCCACTTTTCTTATTTCAGGATGATTAGCCAATCCTAAATAATCGTTTATACTCCAGTTCAGGATTTCTTTTCCATGAAACTTCATTCTCGGTCCAAGCTCTCCTTCCAACTTCGGAAATACATAATACCCTTCTGCTTGAGAAGCCCATTTACCTAGAGGACCTTTGTTTTCATGAATCCTTTCAAACAAATCTTTTACCATAATTCAAATTGTTTATTTTCTTTTATTCAAAAACTGAAATTCGGTGCAAATGTAACAAAAACATACCAATACAGATTCTTTATTACAGATATTTTTGGAATAGCATATAACAAACTCAATTTGCACTATAGACAAATATATAATAAAATAAAAATTAAATTTTTTGTTCTCTTTAATAAATCCTATTTTTGCAGTTGGTAATGACTAACCAAACCTAAAAATCTAATTGAATTCAATTCGCTATGATGAAAGAAATCACGAAAGAAGTTTACCTAAAGTGGTACGAGGATATGTTATTCTGGAGAAAGTTCGAAGACAAATTAGCTGCTTTGTACATCCAGCAAAAAGTAAGAGGATTCCTACATTTATACAATGGACAGGAAGCTGTTTTGGCAGGAGCTTTACACGTAATGGATTTGTCAAAAGACAAAATGATCACTGCTTACCGTAACCACGTTCAGCCTATCGGAATGGGAGTAGACCCTCGTAAAGTAATGGCAGAACTTTTAGGAAAAGCAACTGGAACATCACAAGGATTAGGTGGCTCAATGCATATTTTTTCTAAAGAACACGGATTTTATGGAGGTCACGGAATTGTGGGTGGTCAAATTCCAGTAGGAGCAGGAATTGCTTTTGCTGATAAATATTTTGAAACAGGAGGAGTTACTCTAACTTATTTTGGAGACGGAGCAGCTCGTCAAGGTTCACTTCATGAAGCCTTTAACATGGCTATGCTGTGGAAACTTCCGGTAGTATTTATTTGTGAAAATAATGGATACGCTATGGGAACTTCTGTAGAAAGAACAGCTAATCATACAGAAATCTGGAAACTCGGAAAAGGATACGAAATGCCTTCTGGGCCAGTGGACGGAATGAATCCGGAAAAAGTTGCAAAAGCCATGCACGAAGCAATGGAAAGAGCAAGAAGAGGAGAAGGACCAACTTTCTTAGAAATGAAAACGTATCGATACAGAGGACACTCTATGTCTGATGCACAAAATTATAGAACCAAAGAAGAAGTTGAAGAATACAGAAAAATTGACCCAATAACTCAGGTTTTAGATGTTATCAAAGAAAAAGGATATGCAACAGACCAAGAAATCGAAGTAATCGACAACAGAGTAAGAGATTTAGTTGCCGAATGCGAACAGTATGCAGAAGAATCTCCATACCCTGAATTAAATGTAATGTATGATTCGGTATATGCACAAGAAGATTATCCGTTTTTACCACATAAATTGAAATAAGAATGGCACAAGTTATTACAATGCCTCGCTTGAGCGATACAATGACAGACGGAACTGTCGCTACTTGGATAAAAAAAGTAGGAGATAAAATAAACGAAGGAGATATTTTGGCCGAAATCGAAACCGATAAGGCTACAATGGAATTTGAATCATTTTATTCCGGAACACTTTTACACATCGGAATTCAAGAAGGAGAAACAGCTCCTGTAGATAGTGTATTAGCTATTATCGGAGAAGAAGGAGAAGATATATCTGCTTTGTTAAAAGGAGAAACATCAACCGAAAAAACAGAACAAAAAGAAACAGAAGCTACTCCACAAGAAAATAAAGCAGAAGACAAAAAAGCTTCATCAAACTTTGTAATGCCCGAAGGAGTAAAAGTTGTAACTATGCCTCGTTTGAGCGATACAATGACAGACGGAACTGTAGCTTCGTGGATTAAAAAAGTAGGAGATAAGGTAAACGAAGGAGATATTTTAGCCGAAATCGAAACCGATAAAGCTACCATGGAATTCGAATCGTTTAATTCGGGAACACTGTTGTATATTGGAGTTCAAGAAGGAGAGTCGGCACCTGTAGACAGTATTTTGGCCATTATCGGAAACCAAGGGACAGATGTTTCAGAAGTTGTAGCTAATTACGGAAAAGAAACATCTAAAACTGAAACTAAATCAGAAACCGTTTCTGCTGAACCACAAAAAGAAAATACAACAACTACAAGCGAAAAACCTGTTGATACAAAAGGTAGAATTTTTGCGTCTCCTCTGGCTAAAAAAATTGCAGAAGACAAAGGAATCGACCTTTCTCAGGTAAAAGGAACAGGAGAAAACGGACGTATAACAAAATCGGATGTAGAAAATTATACTCCATCTGCACAAGCAAACTTGTCATCTGTTGCATCCGAATCTGCAAAAACCACAACCCAATCAATTGTTGCGGTTGGACAAGAAGCCTCACAAGAGGTGAAAAATTCTCAGATGAGAAAAGTAATTGCTAAACGTTTGTCAGAATCTAAATATACTGCTCCTCATTACTACCTGAATATTGAGGTAAATATGGATAATGCAATTGTTTCAAGAGCAACCATAAACAGTATTCCTGATACAAAAGTATCGTTTAACGATATGGTTATCAAAGCAGTTGCGATGGCCCTTAAAAAACATCCAAAAGTAAATTCGCAATGGAAAGACGACGCTACCATAATCCATAATCACGTACATATCGGTGTAGCCGTAGCAGTAGAAGACGGATTAGTAGTACCGGTTGTGAAATTTGCTGATAGTTTGACACTATCTCAAATTGGAGCTTCGGTTAAGGATTTAGCAACCCGTTCTAGAAATAAAAAAATTCAACCAAGCGAAATGGAAGGAAGTACTTTTACGATTTCTAACTTAGGAATGTTCGGTATTGAATCTTTTACTTCGATTATCAATCAGCCAAATTCAGCTATTTTATCAGTAGGAGCAATAGTTGAAAAACCTGTTGTAAAAAACGGACAAATCGCAGTAGGAAACACCATGATGCTTACTCTGGCTTGTGACCACAGAACAGTAGACGGAGCAACTGGAGCAGAATTTTTACAAACACTAAGAAAATACATCGAAAACCCAGTGACGATGTTAGCATAAATTAAAAAAGCTGCCTGAAAAGGCAGCTTTTTTTATAAATTAGATTTTAAATATACTTTAAAAACTTCCAAAAAAATCTCTCTTTAAGGTAGGTTGTATTTTTCTCGTTTTGGTAAGCTTCTCTTTCAAACGAAATGTTCCGATAAGCCATTTGTCTGCTCTTGTACTGCAAAAGCCGTATTAAAAACTCTAATCCGTACCAAATATAAAACAATACAACAAGCATTTCTGCTTGTTGTCTTAAATGTATTTTTTCGTGATTAATAATTATTGAGTTATTTTTATCCTCCTTGTTTTTTAACACAATAAACGGATACAGAGTAATGCCTCTGAAACCTCTGGGGATAAGTATTTTGGAAATATAAACCATAGTACAAATTTAAGAATTTACTCTAATAGTATCGAAGCCTTAATTGTTATCAAAAATAATTATCTTTGAACAAACGATTGTTTATGACAAAAATTATAATAATCAACGGACCTAACCTAAATTTACTCGGAAAAAGAGAACCCGAGATTTACGGAAATCAAAACTTCGAAGATTACTTAAACCACCTTAAGACTGAATTTAAAAATATTGAATTAGAGTATTTTCAGAGTAATATTGAAGGAGAAATCATAACTAAAATTCAAGAAGTAGGATTCTCTTATGATGGAATTATACTAAATGCCGGAGCTTATACGCATACTTCTGTCGGAATTGCTGACGCGATAAATGCAATCACCGCTCCAGTGATAGAAGTGCATATTTCGAACACATTTTCACGAGAATCTTTCAGACACGTCTCTTATATTTCACCTGTTGCCAAAGGAGTAATTATAGGTTTCGGTCTTGAGAGTTACCGATTGGGCATTTTAAGCTTATTACGCAAACAATAAGGCTAAATATGATTTGAATCATATATTTATAGGTGGTTTATTTATAATTTGCCTTTGTAATTTATCATCTAAATGAACACACACCATATATTATTGATGATTCACTTAATAAGTGCCTCTATCTGGGTAGGAGGGCATTTATTTTTAGCGCTTCGGATTATTCCAAAAGCGATTAAAGAAAAAAAAATTACAGGAATTAAAGAATTTAAATCCAAATTTGAACCTATCGGAATGCCCTCACTCTTACTTTTATTGATAAGCGGAATAGGGATGGCTTACCAATATAACGTAACGATTTCTACTTGGTTTTCGTTTTCTAATGCTATCGAAAAAGTAGTTTCAATTAAGCTAATATTACTTATATTTACTTTTATATTGGCAATGATAGCAGAGTTTGTAATTTTTCCGAAATTATCCGAAAGCAATATTTTAAAAAGTGTTGTTCCTATGCTATTAGTAACGCTTTTGGCCGTAATAATGTTGATTATAGGAAGTTTTATACGCTTCGGGGGATTGCCCTGAATAATTGTTTTTATTCTATATTTTAATGGAATAATTTCAGACCAATGAATTACCTTTGCCCTGAAAATTTTGAATTCTAATGGAAAAAATATTTGATAACACACAAATAGCATTTGCTTTAAAAAGCAACAAAGAATTAAAAAGAGCGAAATTTTTGTTCGAAATGATTGCAAACCCCACAATGGTACGCATCGGAACGAAACTAACCCATCTTGCTCTAAACCTAAGATTACCCGTTAAAGGACTTATCAGAAGTACCGTATTTGACCATTTTTGTGGAGGAGAAACAGAACAAGAATGTTTAAAAGTAGCCAATAAAATGTATTCTAAAGGAGTTTCCTCGGTATTGGATTATTCCATTGAAGGAAAGGAAGAGGAAGCTAACTTTGACAATGCGTTACAAGTGGTTCTAAAAACAATAGAATATGCAAAAACAAACGCTTCAATTCCGATTGTAGTTTTTAAACCTACCGGATTCGGACGTTTTGCATTATACCAAAAAGTAGGAGAAGGAAAAAAGTTAAACGACACCGAACAAAAAGAGTGGGAGAGAGTCATTGCTCGTTATGATTTAGCCTGTAAAACTGCTTATAAAAACGATATAATGATTTTAATTGATGCAGAACATAGCTGGATGCAAGACGCAGCCGATGATCTTATTGAAGAGATGATGCGTAAGTATAATAAAAATCAAGCTATCGTTTTCGGAACCTTACAGATGTATCGTTGGGACAGAATGGATTATTTAAAAAACCTTCACCAAAGAGCACAAGAACAAGGGTTTTATATCGGAATGAAAGTGGTAAGAGGAGCTTATATGGAAATTGAGGCTGAAAGAGCAGCAGAAAAAGGATATGCTAACCCTATTTGCCCAAGCAAAGAAGCAACCGACCAAAATTACGATAATGCTATTTCGTATATGGTTCAACACATTGATAAAATGGCTATTTTTGCCGGAACACATAACGAAGAAAGCTCTTATAAATTAATTAACTTAATACATTCAAAAGGACTTTTGCATAATGATAATCGAATTTGGTTCGGACAACTTTACGGAATGAGTGATAATATAAGCTTTAATCTGGCCAACAAAGGATATAACGTAGCTAAATACTTACCTTTCGGACCGGTTAAAGAAGTGATGCCTTATCTTATCAGAAGGGCAGAAGAA
>Ga0209075_1001331_pt1 | contig 23266 bp, 21 predicted proteins | sample Stecom2011_FD_187523 | JGI IMG/M metagenome (GOLD analysis project Ga0209075, IMG submission 187523) | Agricultural soil microbial communities from Utah to study Nitrogen management - Steer compost 2011 (SPAdes) (version 2) | ecosystem: Environmental > Terrestrial > Soil > Agricultural land...
CAAAGTTTCATTGAATACTAAAAGTTGAAATTGTCCTTTCTTCGGCTATTCTTCCTTCCTATATTTACATTGTAAAACACCAACAAAATGTTAAAAGTAGTCGAAATAGTAAATAAATTACCAGATGTCCACAAGCAGGGTGTTCGATCTGTTATGGCTACCAATGGTGCCTTCGCTGCCATATCTCTACAATTGTTTGAAGCATATCTCGCTGGCAAAAGCGAAGAAGAAGCTTATCTAGATAGCGATTTAGAATATCGGGAATTTAAAATTATAGAACGTTTAGTTTATCGTGCAATTATATCTTTTTACAACTTAGAAGATAAAAAGATTCGCGACCTGATACCCAGCTCAATATTTTATGCACTACATGGCACAATTGAAAAAACAGATCTAGAGAAAAAAGAACTTTTAAAAGGACTCTTTCATCAAATGAAGCAGCATGATATTGATGAAGAAGCGCTACCGCTAATTGATGCACTTTTGAAGCTTTTTCAAAACACTCAAATGAAAGGAGTTTATGTAGAATTAAGCAAGTATTATCAAGGAATAAACCAAGCCATACAAAAAGCGATTGCTTTATTTGAAGAATTTAACAACTTGCTCAAACAGCAAGCTATTAACCCTTCTAAAAACACTGTTCAGCAACAAATCATTGTGTTTAAAAAGATTAGAACACTAGTATCTCAAAGACCATCTCCAACTACTATTGCCATATTTAATTTGTGCAAACTGATTCTAGTAGTTCGATCAAAACAAACTCAAATTTTAAAAGATGGTAATTGGGATACTACTTCACTTCTAAATTATAGTAAGCAAAAGATAGACTGCTTACCTTTTAGCATAAAACGATTTTACCTACAAAATATTTGGGAACAAATCAATTTACCCTATTCAGATATAGCTATTGATAGCAACACTCTGAATCATTTAAGAAAAAATTTAAACGCATACAATTTTGGCTACCCTTCTACAAATAAGTTTGGAAATGTTCAAGCCATAAAAGTACCAACACATCACCAATTAAGTCCGAAAGGCAATAACCTTGCAGTTAAGGTTATTAACCACGAGTTGAATAGCACCATAAAAAGAGCATTCAATTTATACTACCTCAATTCACTAAGGCTTTCTCACCCAATCTAACTTGGTTATAAGTTTCTTAGTAGAATCTCAAAAGCGACAAGTTGTGATGGACTTGTCGTTTTTATTTTAATTTGTTTTTAGCAAAATAAAATACATTGCAGCAATACCGACAAGTAAACTGAGTCCTACATTAAATACTGCAAGTCCCCACATTTGATTTTTTAGCAATGTCATGGTTTCAAAGCTAAAAGCTGAGAATGTACTCAAACCACCGCAAAACCCAGTAATTAAAAAGAGTTGCAAAGCCTTTAGCTCTGTATTTGCCTTAAAATGAAAGAGCAATATAACAACTGCAAGCAAAACACAACTTAAAATATTTGCAAGAAAAGTTCCTAAAGGAAAGGAAGAGGAAAAATAATAAAGGCTTGCTTTTGAAATCCCATACCGAAACAAACTCCCCAAACCACCTCCTAAAAAAACAACTAATGCGGCATTCATCTTATAGGAAATTTTTTGATTAGAAAAAGTACAAATTTATATACAGAGAACCCAATTGAAAAACCCAACAAACCACCGATAAAAATATCAGCAGGATAGTGTACTCCCAAATAAATTCTACTATATGAAACAATACCCGCCCAAAGAAGAAGTAAAACGACAGGATACACTTTAGATTTATTTTTCAATAAAAACCCAATGAAGGTTGCAATGCCAAAAGAGTTTGCAGCATGGCTAGATACAAAGCCGTATTTCCCACCACATTTTCCGTTAACAATGTGTACCAATTCACCAATTTCTAGGTTATGACAAGGACGATAGCGCTGAAAAACATCTTTAAAAAAATGAACTGAAAACTGATCGGCAAGGGTAACTGTTAAAGCAGCTCCTAGTAATATCCACACAGTTTGTTTATTATACTTTTTATACACAAAGAAAAGCAACAATACATAAAGTGGAATCCATTCGTATTTCCCTGAAATAAACACCATAATTTCATCCACTATTGGGTGATGGTGTTTGTTAAACCATAAAAATAAGTCTTGATCTATTTTCGAGATGCTTTCAATCATTTTATCCAGTAATTTTATTCCACAATATATCTTTCAATTCTTTGATATTTTGCTGCGCTACAGAAGAAATATACAAATGCTCTAAATCTTTTATTTCAGCAGAGATTGCTGCCTTTAATTCATCATCAAGCAGGTCGGACTTGCTAATGGCCAATACCCTCTCTTTCTCTAAAAGCTCTGGGTTGTGTTTTCCCAACTCGTTTAAAAGAATTTCATATTCTTTTACAATATCATCACTGTCTGCAGGAACTAAAAATAAGAGTACTGAATTTCGCTCTATATGTCTTAAAAACCTCAACCCTAAGCCCCTCCCTTCATGTGCACCCTCAATAATCCCTGGAATATCTGCCATGATAAAAGAACGGTGATCTCTGTAAGAAACAATCCCTAAATTAGGTTGCAAGGTGGTAAATGGATAATCACCTATCGCAGGCTTTGCAGCAGAAACAACAGATAAGAGGGTAGATTTCCCCGCATTTGGAAAACCAACTAAGCCAACATCTGCCAATACTTTAAGTTCAAGAACCTTCCACTCCTCTTTTCCTTCTTCTCCTGGCTGAGCAAATCTTGGGGTTTGCAAGGTTGGAGATTTAAAGTGAGCATTCCCCAGGCCTCCTCTTCCACCTGAAACCAAGATGTGGGTTTCGCCATCTTCCATTATTTCGAAAAGCTCTTCTCCAGTTTCTGCATCTTTGGCAACAGTTCCAATAGGTACTTCAATAATCTTATCCTCTCCATCTTTTCCACTACTGTGGCTGGCACTACCACGTCCACCGTCGCCAGCAATAATATGTCTTTGATACTTAAGGTGCAATAAAGTCCACAATTGCTTATTGCCTCGAATAAGCACATGGCCTCCTCTGCCTCCATCTCCACCATCAGGCCCACCTTTAGAAGTTAACCTATCTCGATGCAAGTGTGCTGAACCAGCTCCTCCACTTCCTGTGCGACAACAAATTTTTACATAATCGATAAAGTTGGAATTGGCCATTTTTATATTTTTGGCAAAGGTATTTAATTTAGATATAGGAGTTTGCCGAATATAGGTATTATGTTAAATGTTTTTACATTGGCCATATAAGTCTTATCTAAATATTTTTTTCTTGGATTATTTTGTTCGAAACTCAAGCACCACTTAGAAAAAGTTTAATAAAATTATTTTTTTAAAGCCTAAAACTGTATATTTGGTAAACTACCTTATAGATTTAATTGTCATTAACATTAAATACAATAGAATTCATTTAAAGTGATAAACGCACTATACCTAACCAGTAAAACAAAGAAATTAAATATTTTAATTATCGACAACTCAGAGCAAGATGCTATTGCTATTGGGGAACTACTGTCGATGGTAAAGGCTTTTGATTACAAGCTTTTTTATGCTTCAAATTTTGAATCGTCAAAATTGATTCTAGATGACAATCAAATTCATCTTATTCTAATGAGCCTGTTTTTACCTGATAGTAATGGCGCTCATACTTTCACCTCCTTTTTCCAATTCTTTTCGCACATTCCCATTGTTGTTTTAACAGACTTAGAAGACAGGGACGTTGGTAAATATCTAGTACTTAAAGGCGCTCAAGATTTTTTAATGAAGAGCAAAATAAATTCCGAAGTTTTGTCAAAAGTAGTTTTATACGCCATTAAACGTAAAAACACAGAGGAGAAGCTTCGGATGAGTGAGGAGCGTTATCACGAGCTGTTTCACCGTTCAAATGACGCTATATACATGACTACCAAAAATGGCGACTTTATAGATATAAACTCAGCAGGATTAAAGCTTTTTGGATATAGCGAAAATGATATTAACAAGATTACCGTAAGTGATTTATATATAAACGATGAAGACAGAAGGAAACTAACACAAAAACTTGAAGATGAAGGAGAGATATTTAACTATGAGGTTGACTTAAAGAAAAAGGATGGAAAAACTGTGATAAATTGTATTCTTAACTCAACTGTTATTCGTAATGGAAATGATGAAATTACAGGTTATCAAGGTTTTATTAAAGACATTAGCAAACGTAAAAAAACAGAAGAAGCACTGCTTAAAAGCTTAAAAAAGCTAGATGAAGCCAATCGAGAACTTAAAAGCCTCAACACAACCTTAGAGCAAAAGGTAAACAATAGAACAAAAGAGCTTTTTCAAGAAAAAGAAGTTGTGATGGGACAAAATAAAGAAATTACAGAAAGCATGAATTATGCCAAGCGAATTCAAGCTTCAATTTTACCTTCTTTATCAAAAATTCAAGAAAAACTACCTGATTCATTTATATATTACTCACCCAAAGAAATTGTAAGTGGAGATTTTTATTGGTTTGAATCGGCAAGGAAAAAAGCATTTTTCGCAGTAGTTGATTGTACTGGGCACGGTGTACCAGGTGCTTTCATGTCTATAATAGGCCACACCCAATTGAATGAAATTATTTCGGATGAGCAGTTTAACCAACCTCACTTAATTTTAAAAGAGTTAGATAAGCGGGTTCGACATGTCTTAAGGCAAAACGACAATGTACCTCATAAAAATAAAGACGGTATGGAGTTGGGTTTTATGGTAATTGACTTTGAAAAGAAAATAATAGAGTATTCAGGTGCAATGCGGCCACTTTATTATGTAAAAGATGGTAGCCTTCATATTGTTAAAGGTGATAAATTCTCAATTGGAGGTAGTTCCCGACATAAAAAACAGTTTAAAACCTACAAGATAAGCTTCTCAAAGAATGATTGTTTTTATCTATTCTCAGATGGCTACCCAGACCAGTTTGGCGGAGAAAAAGGAAAAAAATTTAAAACACAGAATGTCGCAGAAATGATAAAGTCAATGGCTCATTTACCAATGAAAAATCAATTCAAAATTGTACAAGTTGCACTAAAAGAATGGATGAAAAACGAACAGCAAATTGACGATATACTATTTACGGGGATTAAATTTTAAACCTTTACTTTCTCAATTGTTTCTACAAGTCGATTGAAAACATCATCAATATCTCCTACTCCTTCTATCTTATTGTATTTTCCTTGCTTTTTGTAGTACTCTTTTAATGGAGATGTCTTTTTATTATACGTTAAAATTCTATTAAAAATAATAGACTCATTCCTATCGTCTTCTCTTCCAGAGTCTTTTCCTCTTTGCACTATTCTAGCAACCAATTCTTCATCGTCAACTTCAAGTGAAAGCATGTGATCGATAATGGTGTTGTGGCTATTTAACAAAGCGTCTAAAGCTCTAGCCTGCTCAGTTGTTCTTGGAAAACCGTCAAATATAAAGCCCTTTACATCTTTGTGGTCATTCAAGCAGTTTTCAATCATTCCAATCACAACTTCATCTGGTACCAACTCTCCTTTGTTCATAAATGTTTTGGCTTTTATGCCAAGCATGGAGTTGTTCTCAATCTCGTTTCTAAGAATATCACCTGTAGATAGATGCATTAGATTGTATTTCTCTTTTAGCTTTGCTGCTTGTGTTCCTTTTCCAGCACCAGGAGGGCCAAATATCACTATATTCATACTGTCTTCGTTTTCTTTGATTTTTTGCTCATCCGACAAAACATAGAGCTCATTCAGATTTCTTCCCAAACCATCGTAATCAAGACCATAGCCAACCACAAATTTAGGAGCAATCTCCAAAGCTACGTAATTAATTTTTATTTTTTGAGTATAAACTTCTGGTTTAAACAATAATGTAGCTACAGCAATAGACTTGGCTCCCATGTTCTCAGTTTGCTCAACCACAGAACGAATGGTATACCCAGTATCTACGATGTCTTCTAAAATAATCACATCCCTCCCCTTAATACTTTGATCTAAGCCCAACAGTTGACGAATGCTTCCAGTACTTTTCACCCCTTGATAAGAAGCTACTTTTACAAAGGTAACTTCACACTCTATGTCAATGTATTTCATTAAATCAGCTGCAAAGTAAAAGCAGCCATTCAACACGCCCATAAAAATTGGTCTTCTACCAATATATTGCTTGTTGATCTCTTTTGCCAACCTTTGAATTGACTTTTGTATCTCTTCTTCGCTTTTATAAGGCTCAAAAACCTTATCGTGAATTTTTATTTTTTTCAAAATGCTCCCTAAAATTTAAGACTGTCAAAATTACCCATTAAAGCCTTTCAATACTTGATTGAACATTGTTGTTTAATCTATTGGTTTAATTCCCTTTCTAAACAGTCGAGCAATCAATTCTAAATGAGCATTTAATTATAAAACGGTTATGATTCAAAAATTCGTTATCAAATAAAATAAATTGAATATCCGTAAAAACAGCTGTAAACATTTTATAAGCGTGATATTTGATTTTAATGTTTTTTTAAAAGGAGTAAAATGTTTGATACATCAGTTTTGTATTGTAATATTATTAAGTCAATAATTTGTATCGAAATGCCAAAGAAAAAAGCAGGGTTGTCTTCCAAGGCTTTTTTTCAATTGAGAATTGAGTTGGTTTAACTATGTTTCGCTTCCCTACGATACATTTCGTTTTTCTTCGTTTCACTCAGGATAGTCGAAACACTCAATGGGCGGGAAATACAAACAATTGTTGTAATGCATTATAATATTTTTATAGGGGATGTCCATTTTTAAAATTTGAGGTTGGAACGAACTAAATGGGGATAATGATTGAAAAAGCTCCAAAGCAGTTCTTTTGAGATTGCTGAAATCATCGCCATTAAGGAGCAGAAACCTTAAGTTTTGAACAAGCCTAGAGTAATGCTCACCAACTATATAAGATTAGCGCAGAAGGCAGGTTTGTGTTAACTTTTTTAAGAAATAAAAAAGGGTAAGATAAAAATGCTTTGTACAATACATTGTAAAGCATATATGTTGATTTAGTAGTAAAGTAGTTAAATTAGCGGTTATTTTAAACAATAATATAAAGTAGCATTAATAGCAATTTGTAATGGTCTTGTTACTTTTGCCAGAACAATAAAACAATCAAATGAAAAACATCCATCATCCAAATTTTAAAATCGGAATACTCGGCGGCGGTCAGTTGGGTAGAATGACTTTACAAGAAGCCTACAACCTCAATTTACATATCTCTGTTTTAGATCCCTCTGCTGAAGCTCCTTGCAAAAGTTTGGCAACAGAATTTGTGCAAGGTGATTTTAAAGATTTTGACAGCGTTTATAATTTTGGAAAAGACAAGGATGTAATCACCATTGAGTTTGAAGATGTAAATGCCGATGCACTTGAAAAACTGGAAAAAGAAGGAAAAAAAGTATTTCCACAGCCATCGGTATTAAAGTTAATTCAAGACAAAGGTTTACAAAAACAATTTTACGAAGACAACAACATACCTACCTCCCCGTACCAACTAATAGAAGGCAAGGCAGACTTAAAGTCTATAACAATCAATTTTCCAATTTTTCAAAAACTACGCACCTCAGGTTATGATGGTTATGGTGTACAAGCCATGAAAAGCAAGGATGAAGTTTCTAAAGCTTTTGATGCCCCCTCTGTTGTTGAAGAAGCTGTTGGATTAGACAAAGAACTTTCTGTAATTGTTGCCCGCAATGAAGATGGAGAAATTAAACACTTCCCACTGGTAGAAATGGAGTTCAATAAGAAAGCCAATATGGTAGAATTTCTCTTTTCACCTGCCACTGTTTCTTCAGCAATAGAACAAGAAGCTTATGAACTTGCACATAAGTTGATCAAAGCTTTGGATATGGTGGGTATCTTGGCAGTAGAAATGTTTTTAGATAAAAAGGGAAACTTGATGGTCAATGAGGTTGCTCCTAGAGCACATAACAGCGGCCATCAAAGTATTGAAGGAAATTACACTTCCCAGTTTGCACAACATTTAAGGGCTATCCTAAACTTACCATTGGGCAATACAGACATCATTATGCCTTCTGTAATGGTAAACCTTTTGGGAGCGGAAGATGCCAATGGAGAAGCACAGTACTTGGGCATGAATGAATTGCTCAAAGGAAGCGGGGTGTATCCTCATCTTTATGGAAAAACCATGGTAAAGCCTTTTCGTAAAATGGGACATGTAACCATCATCAACAAAGATCTTGATAAAGCCAAAGAGATTGCAAGAAAAATTAAGGACTCCGCTATGGTAAGCGCTAAAAAACAATAAAATATGAAAGCAAAAATTGGAATTATAATGGGCAGCAGCTCCGATATGAAAGTAATGGAAGAAGCTGTGACATTTTTAAAAGAAATGAAGGTGGCGCATGAGGTAGAAATTGTATCTGCACATAGAACACCTGAAAGAATGCTCAATTACGCCAAAGAAGCAAAATCAAATGGCTTTCATGTAATTGTTGCAGCAGCAGGTGGTGCAGCTCACCTTCCTGGAATGATTGCAGCAGCTACCCCACTTCCCGTAATTGGCGTTCCCATTAAGTCGAGCAATTCTATCGATGGTTGGGATTCTATTTTATCTATCTTACAAATGCCTTCGGGTGTTCCTGTGGCAACGGTAGCGCTCAATGGTGCTAAAAATGCAGCCATACTTGCTTGTCAGATTGCCGCTACTACAGATGAAGCTTTGGGTAAACAGCTTGAGGATTATAAAAAGAGCTTGATTGATAAAGTAGCGCAAATGAACAAGGATATAAAAAAGTAAAAATCGCGATTTAGACTCTAAGCTCCACAGCGCATATTTAATTACTATGAAAACAAACCAATCAACTCTTCTTTCCCCATCTTTTTTATGACATTTTCATCAGTTGTAATAATGTCGCCAGCAATGGTTTTTTTCTTGTTTTGAAGTTCCACTATTTTTTCCTCCACGGTGTTTTTACAAATTAACCTATAGGCGATTACATTTTTTTTCTGCCCAATCCTATAACATCTGTCTATTGCTTGGTTTTCTACTGCTGGGTTCCACCAAGGATCTACAATATAAACGTAATCAGCAGCCATTAAGTTCAAACCTGTTCCTCCGGCTTTTAGGCTGATTAGGAAAACTCTACAATCTATGTTGTTTTGAAAATTATCAACACTTTTCGCTCTTTTCTTGGTAGTGGATTTCCCATCTAAATACTCATAATTAATACCTTCTTCACCTATTTTCATCTCAATCTGTTTAAGCATTCTCGTAAACTGAGAGAAAATAAGTATTTTATGTTTGCCTGTTTTTTCTTTGATATGCTCCAAGAGTAAATCAATTTTTACAGATTCACCTTTGTATTTTTCATCTCCTGCTAATATATTTGGACTGTCACAAATTTGCCGCAACTTCATCAACCCTTCAAGAACGGTAAAACGACTTTTATTTAATCCTTCCTCCTCAATTTTATGTGACAATTTTTTCTGATAGGTATTCCTATAAGCATCATACACTTTTCGTTGGGAAGCTCCCATTTCGCAGTATAATATCTCCTCTGTTTTATCGGGCAATTCTTTTGCTACCTGATCTTTAGTTCTTCGCAGCACAAAAGGTTTGATTAATTTTTGAAGTTCTTCTGCTTTCTCTACATTTCTTTCGCTATCAATAGCTTTTGCAAAATCATTTTTAAATCCTTTTGCCGAACCAAGAAAACCTGGGTTTAAAAAGGAAAGCTGTGCATATAAATCGAAAGTATTGTTTTCTATCGGCGTTCCCGTCATGGCAATACGGTTATTTGCTTTTAGCAATCGAGCTGCTTTAAATCTCTTACTTGCAGGATTTTTTATTGCCTGGGACTCATCCAACACCACATAATTAAAATTATAATCTTTCAATGTTTCAATATCGGAAAGCATGTGTCCATAAGATGTAATTACCAAATCATATTTGTCAAATAGTTTGGTGTTTTTATCCCTTTGAGGTCCATAATAAAAATACACCTTTAAACTAGGAGCGAATTTTTCAAGTTCATTTTGCCAATTGTATAACAATGAGGTGGGTACCACCACTAAATTGTTTGTTTTATCTTTCTTAATCAGATACTTAAAAAAGGTAATAACTTGCAACGTTTTACCCAATCCCATATCATCTGCAAGAATACCACCCCACTGAAATTCTTCCAAAAAGCACAACCACTGGAATCCATCTTCTTGGTAGTGGCGAAGTTTGGCTTTTATTCCTTTTGGAATGGGATGGTTTTTCAAACCATCGAAATTTAATAGTTTTTGTTTTTTGTCTTCAATGTAGGCTAAGGTTTCTACATCATCCAATTCATCAAACAATCGATCTATTAAACTGAACTTTTTATTTGAAACCAGCAGTTTACCTTTCTTCATTTCTCCATGACGAAAAACCTGTTCTAGCTTTTGCAACCACTCTGCTGGTATTATTCCTTTCGAACCATCGGAAAGCTCAATGTATTCATTGCCTGGCATAAAACGTTTTTTTAAATCTTCAATGCCAATTTTTGTATCTCCAAAAGATATGGAAGCATCAACCTCAAACCAATCGATTCCTGATTTTATTTGATATTTCACTTTACCTGGATAAGGATTTACTTTTAAACCCTTTAAATTTTTGAGACCAAAAACCTTAATATTATTTTCGCTTAATTTTCTAAAGAAACTTGAAAATGCTTTATTGTGTAACAATTTATCATATGAAATGTACAAATAATCAGTTCTCAGTTGCTCTTCAAAGTCAGGATGTAGGTCTTTTATTACCAACTTAAACTCCTCTACTATTTTTTCATCTTGCCTAATCTCTAACAAATTATTACCTTCCATTTGCCAGTCAGATTTTTCTGCCAATACATTCATTAAAAGATCATTTTCATATCTAATAAATGGACGCAACAATACAAATCCGCCGACTTCTGAAAGGTAGAGTTCTTTTTGCAAGGGATTTAATAATTTCTCAAGATGTGAATAAGATTTTAACTGCTGTAAATCAACTTTGTATTTCTTAAAAACATTTTTCAAATAATTGTCGAATAATTCAGAAAACTTGGTTTTATGAACTCTCTTTCCATCTAAGCTTATAGCAGTATAAAGATGGTTTATTTCTTGATAAGAGTGAATAAAGTAAAGGACATCTTCTATTTGAACAAAGTTATCATGAAGAAAATTTAAAGATTTATGCGCTGCCCTAATCTTTTTTCCGCAATGCTCAACCATTGTTTTAATTTCTATAAATTCTCCTTTTTCATGTAGGCTATAGTCCACCACAGGACAATTTGCTTGAAATTTTATTGGTAGCAAATCATTTTTGCGAAAATAAACGGAGAATTCATTTTTATTGAGAAACAAATAAGGATGCTCTTGTAAAGAAGGGGCTACTTTATTGATCAGCTGTAGTTCTTCTGTTTCATTCAAAACATCAGACAAATCCTCCCCAAAGCTTAACAACTCCTGATCGTTCTTTTTAAGAAATACATTCTTTTTATGATAAGGTTCAAAATTCTTAAACTTAATTTTCATTTTTTCACCCTTTGCACTTGTTTGTGCAATAACAGGATTAAAAGAAACACCACCTACACTCTGATTAAAATGAAAAGCAAACCCAAGGTCATATTCTTTTTTTTCAGCCAAAGAGTTCAATTCAGCTAATTCTTTTTCGGCATCACTTATATGAACTTTTTCGGCATTTTCAAATTTATAAGCCATGGGAGAAATTAAATCACTATACGCCTTTTTAGGTGCCATCACTCTTTGAAAACGATCGAATCTCACTTCAAAGTAATTTCTCCAACTCTGCTTGTTGTCAAAACCGAAGCCTTCCATTAACTCCTGCCCTTTTTGGTGCAACATTTCTTCTGAGGGCATCTGAAAATTAGGTAAGGCGTTTTGTTCAATCATCATACCGAGAAACTCATACGCATGATAACAAATGTTTTTTACACTGCTATCGCAATCACAAGAAATCTCTAAATCTCTTTCCTTTACTTTTATTTCTAAATTATAACTTTCTTCCATGATGCTAAAAAAACTTCCTTCAAAAGAAATTGTAATAAAAAATTCATTTAGTTTCGTTTCTTTAATTTCAAAAGCTGTAATCGTTTCATCGTTATTTCTAAATGTCGGATACCCTAGATACCGGTCAAAAGATTCATGATTCAATTTTGCAAATCCTTGAATTGAAAATGGTTCAGAAGAGGTTCTTTTCTTAATCTTTGACTTTTCTCCATTCAAATATGAAAAGTCTATCAAATGTTCATTTTCTTCTAACCACAACAAAGCAGCTACTTCATGTTTACAAATTCCACCAAAATTATAAGGACAATTGCAAGAAGAGTTTCTAATTTCATATTTACTGGTTTTACTTAAAAAAATACTTACAAGATAATTCACAGTACCAGATACTTCAATTAAATTCTTATTAGCTTGCTGTTTAAAAGTTTTATCAATTGGTCGTTTAGCTAAAAAATAAGACTTTCCACGGCTTATAATCTTAGATTCAGCATTAGCTTTTATGTAATCGATAATGTTATCGTGAAATTGCTCTTTAGCAGGATATGCCATTCTGTTGTATTGTATTGTATTGTTTTAAAAAATTAAGCTACAAAAGTAATGTAGCATAAAGCTTTAAACTATAATTTTTTGGTAAAATTTCTTGAAAGAAGGGTTGTTTTAGTAATTTACTTTCCACTTAACAGCAATTCTACAACTGATCAACTATATTTTGTGGTTTAAAATTAAAAAAAGTGATTTGCTATTTTTTCTGTCCTAAAGTTGGATTGTCAACCATGCGTTTCATAGTATCAAAGAAAGCTTGATAAAAGGAATCGTCTTTTGCATAAAGTTTCTAAGTACATGACAAAAAATTAAATATGGGTATATCTATCTGTTTTTTAGGATTTAAGAAGCATTCAGCTAAGTAAGATAGCCCAAGTTTAAAAATACTTTTAGCTTTTCGACCATGAGTTTTTACTTTTATTGGATTGATTTGGTTTAGCGCTATTCCAACTTTATAGCACCAAACAAATGCCACCATAATCAGTAATAATAACTTTTCTATTCTTTGAATTTCTCTAAGATGTGTTTTTTCCATATCAAACCCGCTTGATTTCATTGCTTTAAAGCACATTTCGATTTGCCATCTTTCTTTATAGAACTCTTGTGACTTCTCAGGTTTATTAAATGATGCAATAATCAAGAAATCTTGTTTGCCATTTTTGTTTTTCAACCTACAACCTGATAAATAGCAAGCTTGACCATTTACATAAACTATTTTATGATAATGCCTAAATTCATTTAGCTGACCATTAGAAAACATCCAACTTGCCTTCACATACATGCCTCTTCGAGGATTGTAAACTTTAAAGTTATTTCGAATTCGGATATAAAATTTAATTCTATTTAAGTTCAGAAATTCCATCCACTCTTCTCCTACAAATTCTCTATCGGCAACTATAGATTCAATTTTATCCACGCCAAAAAGGTCAATAAAGCGCTCAACTAATTCAATTCTTTCTATGCTGTTTGAGTTGCCTCTTTTGTCTAACATGGAGAACAACAAAGGGAAGGCAACTCCATTATAAACAACGCCTAACATAAAAATATTGATATTGGTTTCTCCAAACTTCCAATTCGTTCTATCAATAGTAAGTCGGAGATTTTTCTTATTTGGCAAAAGACTGAAAATCAATTTAGCTACTAAATCTGAAGAAAGACTGTAATTTGCAATAAAACGTTGAATTCGTCGAAGAGAGGAACAGGCTTTGGATTCTGTGTCAAAAGCGATGGCAAGTTTTTCAAAAGTTACAGTTTGAACTGTACAAAGTGCTGCAATGAAATGACTCATTAGCTTGAGTCGAGCTAAATTGATCCTTCCTTTAAAGTGGCTGTTTAAAACAGTAGTTAATTCGTTATTTTTACTGCAAACATTGAGATTCGGCATTAGAAAAATAGTTGAAGTTATTCTTCTAAATTACTGAATTTCAATGTTTTAACCTAATTTTTAGATGATTATTTCGCTGATTATCAGACATTTATTTTTTTGTCATGTACTAAACTTTTTCATGATTATTAATTTTCCAATGAAATTTATAAAACTGTTCTATTTGTTTTTTGTAATAAATATTCACCATCTCAAATCTAACAAATTAAGCCAAGCTTTATCTTCTGAAGATTTAGCTTTCTCTATTAAGCTTCTTATTTTTGTATAAAAAATTATGGCAAAAAAAAGCAAAAACAGCAGAATTGTTTATTCTACCAATCCCGATTATAAACTTGATAATGAGGAAGAGGAAATGGAAACACTCCCTCCTGAGCAACAAAGCATTGAAGTGTATTTGGATAGAAAAAATAGAGGTGGTAAAACCGCTACCTTGCTCAAAGGTTTTGTTGGTTCAAATGCCGATTTGGAAACATTGGGTAAAAAGCTAAAATCAGCATGTGGCGTTGGTGGTAGTGCAAAAGATGGAGAAATCATTATTCAAGGAGAAAATAGAGACAAAGTAATGGAGCTGCTTAAAAAGGACGGCTATAAGGTGAAAAGAGTTGGTGGCTAACTTTTAACTTATTGTTAATATGAGCTGTTAAAACCCTAACCGATAAACCTCAACACAGACTGGTTAAATATAGTCGCTTAATCGATGTTTACAACATGTCCGCTGTTTATTATTTTTTTATTGGTAAATCATCGATAGTTAAAGTTAAATTACCTCCCTTTTGTTTATATTTTAATTTGGCTTTCCCACCTGCAATGAATCCCCAATTTTCTTGTAAATCAGTATTGATATTTATTGCGGTAAATTTTAGTGATGAATTGCTTTCACTTATTTGATCTTCTAAAAAAACTACCGTATCTTCATAAGCTTTTTTTCCACCTAAATACTTTGCCCAATAGGTAACAATATAATAATCCGACTTTTGAAACCGACTTTTTGTAATTGGATTTTCACTTAAATCATAAGTTTGTTCTAATATTTTTTCTAATGTAACTGAGTCGTTTTTACATTTACTGAAGTTGTCTAGCTCACCTTTGATTAACTCTTTAATTTGATCTCCACTGCAAGTTTTTGAATTGGCATAACAAATTTGCTCTCCATTTTTGTCAAAAATATAATAATCAACAATAATAGGTAAAAATATTTTTTGAATTGCATCTGATGTGTCAGCCTTTATGATAAGAGAGTTTTCTCTCGAATAATTATTACTTGTTTGAAACTCCCTGATGGTTTTTGTATTTTCAACTCTTGGATTCTTAAGCATTGTTTTAAGAATTAAAGTCTTGCACGATGTGCAGGCAAAAAAAATGATAATTATTATAACTTTTATTCTTTTAAGATGCCTCAAAACTTATTTCTTTTATTCGAATTGTTCCTAATTTTTTCTTCAAGTATAATTGACAATCCCTAAGCGATAAACCTCAACACAGACTGGTTAAATATAGTTGCTTGATCGATGTTTACAACATGTCCGCTGTTGGGGATGATTTCTAAAGTTGCATGCTTTTGATGGGCTGTAAGTTTCTCTATGGCTGGCAAAAACATATAATCTTCTTCTCCCATCAAATATAACGAAGGAATGCCAATGTCTTTTATTCTAAAAAGGGCTAAAAGTGGATTTATTTCCGCAACCAAGGCAAACCACTTTTTAAACTCTTTTTGATCGAGTTTTCTCGCTTCATTCACAAAAATATTTCTAGAGGTTTTGTGGTTCTTTTGAGGAATAATTACCCAAGCAAATATTTTGTATAAAATCATATAGGGAATTAGCGACTTGAGCAAATTGCCCAAACGCATTAAAAACTGACCTCTTAAATTCAATTGCATAACTGCTCCCCCCATCACCATGCTCTTTACTCGCTCTCCATGGTGTTCTGCAATATCTCGAATAATAATCGTTCCCAATGATATTCCGACCATGTGGGTTTGTTGAATTTCAAGATGATCCAACACTTCGATAACATCATGTCTAACTATCTTAAAGTCATAAGATTTTAGCTTTTTGTAAAAACTTTTTTTTGACTTGCCATGCCCTCTTAAATCAATGAGCAAGATATTGTAGTGCTTTCTAAAAAACTGCAATTGCTTATACCAAATACTACTGCTGCCGCCAGCACCATGTATAAAGGTTAACCAAGTATCAGAAGTGGGATGAGAATATTTGTGATAATGTAGCATCTACTTATAGAAAGGCGCAAAAGTCCGAAATGTTTTGATAGCAACTCTCTTTCTTAAGCTATTCACCTTGCCGGATTGTTTTCTATGTTTCAACTTGAGCTTATCACATTGAAAACAAACACTTTAATAATAAAATGAAAATTAATCGTTAGAAAAAATATTTTTATATTTTGGGTATAAAATAACTTTGAACCAATTTCTCACACCCACTCTTTTCTTTTCACCAAGGCATACCAATTGTTATCTAGTTCTAAATAGGCAAAATCATAACAATAATAATAAGTTCGGTCATCTTTGGTAGTGTAGGTATTGGTGTAATATGTAAAGTCAAATCCCTTTTGTAGTAACTCATCTTTGTTGGCTTTGCCTTTTCCTTTTGGCGCCAATGTTGCCAATATCCTCCTGTTTTTTCTCAAGATATTGTTCACATTGCGAATGAAGTTATTCTGATCGCGTTTTTGACGATTGTTGTAGGTGTTTCTGCACTGATCATCGCAGAACTTTTTATCGACTCTACCTTTAATCTTTTCTCCACATTCTAAGCAAAGCTGTTTCATAGGTTAAAAGTAAGTTAAAAAGAATTAAACTTCAAGTCCTAAGCAAACTGCTACTTTTTCTTTGCCCTTGGATGAAACTGTATGATGGCATCTCTAAGATACTGTCGGTCAATGTGGGTATATATTTCAGTAGTTGTAATGGATTCATGCCCTAGCATTTCTTGAACTGCTCTCAAATCGGCACCACCATCTACCAAATGTGTTGCAAAGGAATGACGAAAAGTATGTGGACTGATGGTTTTATTAATTTTAGCTATTGCTGCCAAACGCCTAACAATTGTAAATATCATGACCCGGCTCAACTTTCCACCATTCCTGTTTAAAAACAAAATATCAACATCTTCCCTTTTTATTTTCTGATGATTTCTGCGGTGCTCTATATAAAAATTAATGTATTTAATGGCTGTCTTTCCAATAGGAACCAAGCGTTCTTTGTTGCCTTTTCCAACAACTCTCAAAAAACCTTCATCAAACAAAATGTTTGACAATTGTAGGTTAATCAACTCACTTACACGAAGTCCACAGCTGTATAAACACTCTACAATCGCACGGTTTCGCTCTCCTTCTTGACTACTCAAATCCACTGCTGCAATTAATAAATCAATTTCTTGAATCGAGAGGATTTCTGGTAGTTTTTGTACAATATTTGGGCTATCTACCAAATCAACAGGATTTTGTAAAACAATATCCTCCATCAAAAGGTATTTATAAAATGCATTTAATCCTGAAATAATCCTAGCTTGAGAACGCGCAGCAATTCCCAAATCATAGAGCCACGCAATAAAATCTGTCAAATCGTTTACCGACAATTGATCCGGAGAAATATCTTTCCCAACACTTTCTAAAAACTGAACAAGCTTGTCTACATCTCGTAAATATGCTTCTATCGAATGATTAGCAAGGGAGCGTTCCAATTTTAAAAAATTTTCAAATCCTTTCAGGTAATTTGTCAACTTCATAAATGCAAATGTATACCTTTGAAATTCATCTATAGACAACATGAAAGAAATCATTATTATTAACGGTCCAAACCTTAACCTACTAGGCAAACGCGAACCAGAGATATATGGGAACATTCCTTTCAGTCACTTTTTAGAGACTTTAAAAAAACAATATTCAAATTTATTAATCAATTACTTTCAGTCAAATATCGAAGGAGAGCTGATTGATAGATTGCAAGATGCAGATCATTATTGCGATGGAATATTGCTTAATGCCGGTGGTTATACACATACTTCAGTAGCAATTGCCGACACCGTGGCAGCCATAGAAACAGAAGTGTTGGAAATACACATTTCTCAACCAAAAGCAAGAGAGATTGAGCGCCATGTTTCCCTACTTGCTCAATATAGCAAAGGGAGTATTTCTGGCTTGGGACTTCAGTCATACACCTTAGGAATCGAATATTTTAACAATAAATTCAAAGAAAAATGAGAGTTATTTTTTTAAGCCTATTTGTCTACATCATTAGTTTCACTGCTGCTGCACAAAAAGGCAGCTACTTCCCTGATATTGCTGTTACAGACTTAAATGAACAAGAGTCCGAAATCCCAAAAGATACCAAAGGGAAATTCACTTTGGTTGGTATTGCTTTTTCTGAAGATGCTCAAAGTGATTTGTATTCTTGGAGTCAACCAGTTTACAATAAGTTTATCGATAGAAACAACCTCTCTTCTATGGTGTATGATCCAAATGTGAAATTAATCCTCATGTTTGGCGGTGGAAACCAAATTGTCTATAACAAAGCTAAAAAACAAATTGCCGAGGGCACAGACAGAAGCCTGAAAGACAATGTGGTGCTTTATAAAGGTAGTGTAAAAGAATACCGCAAAAAGCTAAATATGAAAAACCGTAAGATTCCTTACTTTTTTGTACTGGATGAAAAAGGTAAAATTATATACACAGCACAAGGAAGATACAACAGCAAAACAATAGAAAAAGTGGCTGACTTAATTGAGCTGTAAGTCGTTTTGCCACCAAACTTCTGATTCTAATTTACATTTTCTACTAACAGTTTAAGCTGATTAACTTTATTGTTCATAAAAACTTCTATGAGCATGTCGGACAACACTATCCGTTATACTTGTTTCTACTTATATTTGTAGAATAAATTAAAAGGAAATGTTCGAATCTATTACACACAACTTAAAGGTAATTCACAACAGAATTGAAAAAGCTTGTGAACGTGCCGATAGAAATCCAGATGAAGTAAGGTTACTTTTAGCAACAAAGACGGTAGATTCTGAGCGAATTAAATTTGCTTTGCAAGAAGGAGAAACCCTTATTGGTGAAAATAAGGTACAAGAGCTGAAACAAAAGTGTTCAGCTATTGAAGCGCTTCAACCAGAAGTTCATTTTATTGGACATTTGCAAACCAACAAGATCAAAGATGTTATAAAGTGGGCCAGTTGTATTGAGTCTGTCGACCGTTTGAAACTAGCTGAGAAATTAGATGTACAACTGCAGTCATTAAATAAAACCATCGACATATATATTCAAGTCAACACCTCTTATGAGGAAAGTAAATTCGGTGTTTCTCCTGAAAATGCCATTGCATTAATAAAAAATATTTCAGAGCTAAAAGCCATTAATATTAAAGGATTGATGACAATAGGACTGTTTAGTTCAGAAGCTGAAAGGGTTCGAAAGTGCTTTCGTTTGCTAAAGAGTATTCAAACAGAGGCCAAAGCATTGAACTTACCTAATGTTTCTTTAGAAGAACTCTCTATGGGAATGAGCGGAGATTTGGAAATTGCAATTGAAGAAGGTGCTACAATTGTGAGGGTGGGTACAGCTATTTTTGGCGAACGAATTTATCCTGACAGCTATTATTGGAACGAGAACAAAGCTGTTAAATAAACTATGACGTTAAGCCCTAGCTTATTGTTTTTTAGATTCAGATAGTTTAAATTTCTTAACCCTATCTCTCCCCTCTTTCAATTCATCGCAATCAGGACAAACATGAACAACTCCATCCTTTAGATGATAACCATCCACATTTTCTTTTACAAATTCTTGAATAAGCAGGTATGAATCTTCATTGTTGTTTACATCTATTTGTTTATCTTTATACAACTTTCGTATTTTACCATCATACTCTTGATGTCCCCAGCAAAGTGAACAAACTCCTTCAGGAGATTTACTAGCAGTTTCTTTCTTTGGTTTCTTAAAAAAGTCTACTATAGTTTTAATAATATCCATAGCAATTTGAATTTTATTTATCCACCTAATTTAAATATTTATCTAAACATTTGCAATTTAGATAAGCTGATGCTAAGCCCTTAGATTAGCCTTTATCCAACAATAAGCAAACAATCTATCAGTTCAAAAAAAAACCTGCTTGAGCAAATACATTGCTCAAGTAGGTTTTTTTTATTTAGTAAAATAATTTTTTATTCTTTCGCTTGAATTCTAAACCGCAGTCCACCATACACCGTCCTACCAAAAATAGGCCCCCAAACCATAGAGGCATCAAAATTATTTCCAAAAGGATTCTCAGCATCAATGATGGGATTGCTTTGTCGATAATCTAATATATTCTCTACTCCAGCATAAACCGACCATCGGTGGTTAAAGTTCCTAGTCAGTTGCATGTTAAACAGACTGAATGAGGGTGACATATCTGCCCTTTGGTGTTCGCTAGGATTATCTGCTGTATAAGGGATGCGTTGTTCACCCAGCCATTGAGCTGTTAAATCAAATGTCCAATTGGCTCCTTTTATGCTTTCCCTCGTTCCGTAAGCAATGTTAGCAAACAACCGATGCTTGGGCGTAAGTGGCTTCTGACGCAAACCACTTAAGTACTCTGTCCTCACTTCTATCCATCGATAGGCCAATCTCAAGTCTAAAAACTTAACAAGTTCATAGCTAACTTCAAACTGTGCACTGTTGGAGAATGATTTTCCTTCTAAATTATAAAACAAAGCACGGGCTGAACTTTCATCCAAGTCCAAAACAGCCTGCTGAGTAAATTCTGTGCGATACAAATCCAAACTCACAGAACCATCTCTATAATCCAAACGAAAGTCGTGGGTTACATTAAAACCAACATTCCAAGCTCTTTCTGCTTGTAATCCATATGGGAGGTTTTTATTTCCTAACAGTTCAATACTTCTAGATGTTGCCAACAAAGATTGGCGTTCTGCAAAAACATTGGCGGTTCGCTGACCACTTCCTCCAAGTAAACGAAATACAGTTTGCTCTGAAAGTGCATAACGCATATGCAATCTCGGCGTATAAAACGTTCCAAATAAATTATGATGATCTGCACGAATACCTGCTACTAAAGTAAAGAGATTGCTCGGTGCATATGAATATTCAAAGAAAGCTCCAGGAACCCTTTCAATCCTCTTAAAATTACCAATGGTGTCCAATCTTTCATCATAGGAATCATACATAAAACTCAAGCCTGTTTTAAACTTGTGAAAAGTATTGCCAATTATAGATTGGTAAATGTAATTGGCATAGGCAGATTGTTCAGTTGCATCGTAAATTCTATTCCCATAATTGCTCTCCTGATCATGGTACAACCCAGAAAGCTGCAAGCCCATGCTTCGGTATTTGTATTCCGGAAATACATATCCAATCTTTGAGAAAAACTCTGCTCTTTCTGTATTTATTCCAATTTTATATCGAGGACTTCCTCCCTCTTCTTCTACCCCTTTAACTTGTCCTCCTTCTTTGTCATCTTTCAAATAATGAAATCCAAACTGAGCTTCCAATCCACTGTTGCCTTGATATTTCCATCGGTTCATTACGTTTATCTGCTGTTGCAATGGAAAATCCATAAACTTATCCTTGTTCATGTCTTTTTCTAAGGGATTCATGCTTCCATGTAATAAAAGTGTGGTTCCCCACTTTTCATTTACTTGATGGGTATTGACAAAGTTTACTTCCATTCTCCCTTCCTGGCTGCCAAAAAGATTAATAAAAAGTTGTTCTCCACCTTCAGGTTTTTGAAGTTCAGTATTTATTTGGCCTGCAATACTTTCATATCCATTTACTACAGAACCAACACCTTTGGTAACTTGTATTGAATTAATCCACGTTCCAGGAATAAATGACAAGCCATAAGCATTGCCAAGTCCTCGTACACCAGGCATATTTTCTCTGCTAATCATGGTGTAAGGTCCATCCAAACCCAGCATTCGAATTTGCTTGGACCCAGTTACTGCATCAGTGAAGTTTACATCCACAGAAGGATTTGTTTCAAAACTTTCTGATAGATTGCAGCAAGCAGCCTTAAAGAGCTCCTTTTCTGAGATGTTCTCTCTTTTCATCGGATTGATAAAAGAGATTTCAGTGGTTCTCTTGCGATAATTAATTTCTACCTCTTTAAGCGCAATAGACTCCTTTAGCTCAAATGAAATTGGCGCATTAAAATCCTTCACCCTTATGGTATCTGAAATGTAACCTACAAAGCTCGCAATAAGCAAGCTGGGGTTTTCGGGAATGGCCAATTGAAACACGCCATTGCTGTCTGTACTCGTTCCATAATTGGTATTCATCCAATGCACATTTGCAAATGGAATGCCCTCTAGTTTGCCTTTACTACTTTGGGATACTACAACTCCTTTTATACTTTCTTGTGCCTTTAAAAAAGGCATGGATAGTAAAAAGAAAAACAACGATATTGCTAGACTTCTCATATATAACCTTTTTATTTAATGGGTTTCTACGCCATCATTGTACATACAACATGCAGGAAGCTTTCCGTAGGCAGTAGAATCAGCAGGATGATTTTCTGCAGAGTGTCCCTGATGTGCAATTGCTTGCTGAATAGCCTCTTCTGTTGTTTTTTTATTTTTATAAACTACTTTTAATTGCTTGTTGTCTTTATCCCACTCCGCCATTTTCACTCCTGGAACTCTTAAAGTGGCATCTTCAATTCGCTTTTTACACATTTTGCAAACGCCATCGACATGAAAGGAGCTTTCTGCAATTTTTTTGTTGCTTTTTTCTTGGCCGTAGCTAAAGCTTAAAGCAAAAACAGCTATTGTTGTTAAAATTATATTTTTCATCACTGTATATTTTTATTTGAAAAAATAAGATAAGGAAATGTTAAGAGACCTATTGGGAGGAATCTATAAACAAGAAAACAGTGATGCTTTAACCGTAAAGGGTAAACCGACTTAGCTTTTTGTATATCGGTGTTTTGTAATGTAATAATGGTGAGGTGTAATTTAACTGTAAATTACTGCTCGATTCTTCTAGTTCTAAATTTGTAAAGTACAGTAAGCTTAAAATGGGTAGATCAAAATTCGTTTCTATAACTTTCGGTGAAAGCAAATCTACATCCATTTGAATAAAGTGCGTTTCCTCTGCACAGCAGTTCATTTCTTGCTCAGCGGAGCAACTCTCTTCTTCAACACCGCAGCAATCTTCAATAGCATTCTCATTAAGTATCCTAATACCAGCTAAAAAATCGCCACAATAATGTGCATACAATTGAAAGCCACCGGTGCTTCCAATAGATATAGACAAGAGAAAAATAGACAATATAGGTTTCATTAACTTCATTAGTGTAAAGTTACACAAATTTGAAAGGTGAAATACACATTTCACATAGCTTAAGATT
>Ga0209075_1001333_pt1 | contig 23242 bp, 34 predicted proteins | sample Stecom2011_FD_187523 | JGI IMG/M metagenome (GOLD analysis project Ga0209075, IMG submission 187523) | Agricultural soil microbial communities from Utah to study Nitrogen management - Steer compost 2011 (SPAdes) (version 2) | ecosystem: Environmental > Terrestrial > Soil > Agricultural land...
CATCTTATAAAAACTTGGTAGAAAAGCTTCCCTTGCTGGAAGAAGAAATCGGCAAGGTGATCATTGGCCAGAAAGAAGCGGTGGAAGAAATAATCATCAGCCTTTTGGCGGGCGGCCATTGCCTATTGGAAGGCGTTCCCGGCCTGGCTAAAACTTTGATGGTCAAAACCACTGCACAGGCGATGGAATTGAAATTCAAACGGATCCAATTTACACCCGATCTGATGCCGGGTGATATTCTCGGGACCGAGATTCTGGAAGAGGACCACGAGACCGGTAAGAAGTTCTTTCAGTTCAACAAAGGCCCCATCTTCGCAAATTTAGTCTTGGCAGATGAAATCAACCGCACACCTCCTAAAACCCAAGCAGCGCTGCTGGAAGCCATGCAAGAAAAAGCTGTCACCTATGCCGGACAACACCACCCGCTTCCGGACCCCTTTCTGATCATTGCCACCCAGAATCCGATAGAACAATCCGGAACTTATCCGCTTCCAGAGGCGCAATTGGACAGGTTTCTTTTGTATATTCAATTGCGATATCCGTCAGAAAAAGACGAACTGGAAGTATTGGAAAAAACCACCGGTACTTACAACCCAGAACAGAACGTCATTATTTCCGGTGATGAAATCAAGCAACTGCAGCGATTGGCCCGTGAAGTACACGTTGATTCGGAGTTACTTCAATACATCAATCGGCTCATCCGCTCGACCAGACCGGATATCACCAGCGTCGATGCTGTTAAAAAATATGTGGAATGGGGAGCAGGAACCCGAGCAGGGCAGGCATTGATTCTTTGCGCCAAAGCACGTGCATTGTTAAAACAAAGATATGCGGTGATCCCAGAAGACATCAACTATTTAATTTATCCTGTATTAAGGCACCGGCTTTCTCTACACTATAAAGCCGAAGCCGAAAACATACTGCCGGATACGATTATTTCCTATATGCTTCAAGCTATCACCCTCAATGACCGATAACCCTTTAGAAATCACCAAACTGAAAAACCTGAAGCTGGCAGCCAAAATAATCAGCGGCCAGCTGAGAAACGGTATTCACTTGGGTCGAAAGACGGGGGCAGGAAGTGAATTTGAACAATACAGGCATTACGAACCCGGGGATGATCCAAAGCGAATCGACTGGAAATTATATTCCCGATCCAATAAATATCAGGTTAAAGAATCGCCGGTGGAAAGTCAACTGGACCTTAAGCTGATGCTGGATCTATCCGGATCCATGAAATATGAGGAAAAAGGGATCAGTCGGCTGGATTATGCCAAAAACCTTTTGGCTTCTCTGGCCTATTTGGGACATCAGCAAGGAGATATAGTCTCCTTGTATACGTTAAAAGACGGCAAGGTCAATAGGGAAGTGGCTCCTTCCATCAAGAGTTTTCAAAGAATTCTTCATCAGTTGGAAATTAGCGAGGCTGCTGGCACTTGGCCTCTGGAACCTCAGCCACTCCCCTATCTGAAAAGCAAAAACCGGGAACTGATTATCTTCGTCTCCGACTTTTTGCAACAAGACCGGGAATGGTCCGCGATCGTTCAACAGATGCAGCATCCCAACAAAGAAATTGTTCTATTTCAAATACTAGGGGATCAAGAAATATCATTTGACCAAAAAGGCTCCTTTCGGTTTGAGGATCTGGAATCCGGCCAAACGCTCAACCTCACTGGCCTAACAGTACAAAAGATATACAATGAAGCCATTCAAAAGTACCTGCGACAACTGGAGACGTCTCTTGTGATGCCCAACGTCCACCTCCTAAGAACCACCTTACATCAGCCTATTTCCCAAGTGATCCAAAAATACCTGCTAAATAAAGAAATGTACTGATGGAATTATTGCAGCCGATATTTCTTTGGGGCATGTTTGGCTTAATCATCCCCTTGCTGATCCACCTTTGGAATGGACGGCGGGGGAAGAAATTGGCCTGGGCGGCAAGTCACTGGCTGCCCACTTCAAAAACACAGCCTGTACAGGGTTTCCGCCTGGACAATTGGCTGCTTCTGTTCTTAAGAATGCTCCTGATCCTGTTGATCGTCATGCTGCTTAGCCAGCTTTTTATAACATCTTGGGGAAAAGATAATTCCGTACATACGCTTCATCTGGTTCAACCTGATCCAGCGTTGGTCGAAAATTTCAAATTTGAACTTACCACGGCAAGAGAAAATGGCGAAAAGCTTTACTGGTTGGACCGGGAGTTAAGCCCTATAAACGAACTTGAGGAAGTACACAGCCTGTCTCATAATACCGCCTCTCTCCAGCACGCCCTAGGTCGCTTGGTTGCTCCAGAGGACAGTCTCAACATTTATCTGGTTAATTCCTCCAGTACACTTAAAAGGGATTTCTATACAACGCCCACCAAGCCTAATTTAAAGTTGTATACTCCATCTCCTGAACGGTCGAGCCAGATCATTGAACTTACCGATTCGCTATCTCTGGGTTTGGATGAAGAAGGTCTACTTGTCCAAAAAAGACCGGGTGACAACGGAGAGAAAGAGCTGGTGTGGCAAGGCAAGGATTTCCCGACGCTTGTCAACCGACAATCGGGAAATGATTCCCTATATATCCTCGCCGCACTTCAGGCCATTACAGAGGTTTATGATATGGAGTTTCCTGATGTCGAGGATCAAGAAGATGCTTTCATCATCTTTGATCGCCATATTCCAACGAATATTGATCCTGAAAAGCTGTATTTTATTTCCGACACCTTATTCTATCCGGCTCATCCTAATGTAATTCCCCTTCAGGATTCTGTAAATTCTAATGCTTATGGACAACTACCTGAAATTATCCTTGAAGCATTGTTAGAACATCTCGGACTGGAGCCGAAAAAGGTCGAACAAAGCCCTTCTCAGTTCAACGCAAGGTTTCTCACCATGAAGGACTCCCGCTCACCATTAAAGGCCAATGCCAATGGGATATTGTGGCCGCTACTGGTGATTACATTTGCTGTGGAAAGGTATTTCTCAATACGAAAAGGCTTATGAGCGCACCCGACAAACTCATTGCGGCTGTAGGTTACCAGCTCCGAATCAACGGCCTTATTAAAGCTTTATGTCTGGCTTTCTCCGTTTTCTTATTATCCCAAGCCATTTCATTACCTTTTCCTATTAACCTTTTCGTGCCCTTAGGCACACTTCTCTACTTCATTTATCATTTCTCTGTCATAAAAAACCAGCGGAAAAAGGCCATCCAGATCCTTCACAAAAATTTTCCAACCCTTGAATTCAGTTTGGAGCTGTTGGATAAGAAAGAAAAGAACCTTGTAGAAAAGCTACAGTTGGAAAGATTGGGTGCTATCCTTCATCCTTTGAAAGCTCCGGTTGTGTTCCTTGAGCATACGAGTCCATTTTTCATCCTACTGCTCGCTTCGGGAGCAATTATGGGGATCAGCAATTACTGGGAAAGCCGACCTGTCACAGAGAATCTTGAAAAGAGAAACATCTCCTTAGCCGTGGGCGAGCGTAATGCTAATCAACCGATTTCCATTCAAGACGTAAGGGTATCCATTACGCCTCCTAGCTATACCAAGCAGAAAGAGCAGGAGCAATCCGAACTCTCTATCAGGGCCATTAAAGGATCGAATCTCACTTGGGAGCTGGATTTTAACAGACAGGATGATTTCACTGTAACCTTGGTCAACGTGGGCGGGGATGAGGTGCCATTTGCAAAAGAATCGCGAGTATACGTGTTAAGCGATCTACTGACAGGCTCTGGTTTGTATGCGATAAGGGCTTATAGGGATACTTCTATTGTCTTCGAGAGCGCCTATTACTCCTTGGAAATGTATGGCGACCAGCCCCCAGTCATTCTGCCTGATGAAAAAGAGGTCTATCGCTATCACTTTGCCGACGATCCAAAAAGCTACACCCTCAAAGCCCAGATCAGCGATGATTTTATGGTTACAGAAGCTTTTGTGATCGCTACAGTGGCAAGTGGTTCGGGAGAGAATGTGCGGTTCAGGGAGATACGAATGCCGATGGAAAAAAGGAATTTCGCCCAAGCTGAACTTACCAAACAGGTGGATCTAGCCGAGCTTGGCTTTAAACCTGGTGACGAGTTGTATTATTATTGGGCAGCTTTTGACAATCAGGCCCCACAACCAAACTTTAGCCGTTCCGATACTTATTTTATTCAATACGTGGATTCTTCTGGTCTTTCGGAGTCCCAACTGGCAGGAATGGCGGTCAACGTGCTTCCTGAGTATTTCCGAAGTCAAAGACAAATTATTATCGATACGGAAAAATTGATTTCCCAAAGAAAAGAATTGAAGGAAGCAACTTTCAATTCAACCTCCAATGAAATAGGGTTTGACCAAAAGCTGCTGCGTATGCGCTATGGCCAGTATTTGGGAGAGGAGTTTGAAAGTGATGCAGGAGGTGCGTCAGGCCATCTTGAAAACGGAAATAATATCTTGGAAAGTTTTATGCACCTACATGACCATGAGGGCAACGATGGTGATCCCATATCCAAACCGGAGCAAAAAGACGCCGAACAAGGCAAGAAAAGCCTCCTCCCTTACATTGAGGAAGTGCATGACCATGGTCCGGAAAGTGAAGGAGACAACGAGCTAAACGACTTATTGGAACAATATCTACATAACCATGATTCGGGGGAAATGAACACTTATTTTGAGGAGTCCACCAGAGGTTTGCTGAAAATGGCACTTGAGCAAATGTGGCAGTCTGAATTACATTTACGGCTATTTGAGCCTGAAAAAGCGCTCCCCTTTCAACACAAAGCTTTGGAATACCTAAAGACTGTACAGCAAAAATCGCGAGTCTACGTACAGCGTACAGGATTCGACCCTCCTCCTATTCGAGAAGTTGAAAAAAGATTGAGTGGAGAAATGAAGGAACTGGAACGTGATATCGAAGTACAGTTGACTGGTAACAATGACAGACTTCCGTCTTTAGCTGCCAAAATCATTGCCCTGATCGAAAAAGATGAGCTATCTGAGGGCGACCAACAAGTTGTGCAGGAATTCAGTACGCTTTGGATTCAAAGGCTACAATATACAGGAATACAGGACTGGTCGCTGTTGGTATTGCTCCAAAAAGTCAATTCATCTATTCTGGATCCCGGGGAACGACAGAATCTTATACAAAAACTGCTTCCGCTCGTACAGGATGACCCGGGAAGATTATCATCTCCTTCAACAAATAAAGCGCTTGAGAAAGCATTTTGGAATAACCTTAAATGATTGAATTCAATCCATTTTTAACCTGGTCGTTGACCTTGCTCTTAATTGCTCTGCTATTAAGCCTATATCTGTATTTGGGTCTAGTCATCTGGAATACCGGCTTATCCAAAAACAGAAAAAAAGTCAAACTACTCCTCAACGGTTGGCTGATCATTTTGCTTTCCGCATTTCTCCTTCAGCCCGGCTGGGAAGCCCCCATCCAGCCAGAACCATTGCTGATCCATTCAGAGAATATCTCTATAGAAAGGCTGTCTTATCTGAAAGACAGTTTAAAGACGGAAAAAAGCGTGGACATCGAAGAATATCAAGAAGACGGCAATCCCATCTACCTTATCGGCCATGACTATACCTGGGAACAGCTTGATTTATTACAACAAAAAGATGTTCGATGGATTCCTGAAATTAAAGAGGGTCAGTTAACCCATATTCAGTGGGAGAGTTTTCGCCGACAGGGTGACCTTCAAATTGTTGCCGGTACTATGGTTGTTAAAGATTCGGCTATGATCTCGCTCAGCGGATTTGGAGAGACGATAGCTCAGACTACTTTATATGATGGAAAGCAAGAATTTAAGTTTTCCTTCCCCGTAAACATACCTGGAAGAAACCATCTAGAACTGAGGGTTAATGATGAGTTGATAGATAGCATAAATTTCTTTGTGGCACCGAACATGTCGGTTCGCTATCAACTCGAATTTGGATCACCCAATGCTGAAGCCCGCTTGTTAACGGAATTCCTCACCAAGAAAGGGCATCAGGTCAACCTCAACATCCAACTTTCTAAAAATATGGAGTTCCGAGGAAATCCAGCTTCAACTGATCGGCCTGATGTCATAATCACGCATCCCGCTCTGGTTCACCGAAAGGATATTCAGGAAGCGGTTGCGGAAGGATCCAACCTGCTTGTTTTAAATCTTTCTGATCCCGCAGCAGAGGCGCCCCTGATCAATTCCCTGATGGGCACGGGCTTTAGACTAGAAGGAGAAGATAAACCGGACGATGGAGGCATAGCGCCAGATTTACAAACATGGCCCTATAAATTTCAACCCAATATAACCCAAACAGAAATAATCAGAGGAACTATGGCCTACCAACATGTAGGAAATTCGAAAGTCGGGATCAGCTTGTTTGAATCTACCTACCCTTTAATTTTTAGAGGGGACAGCACCTCGTATAACCGCATATGGGAGCAGGCTCTAGGAGCTTTGGCACCACCTGAAAAATCCTTATACAGTATTGAACAACCTGTTTTTGCCCAAGTCCCCCATTTAATAAAATCCGTTCAACTGGACCGCGCTGAAACTTTTCTCGCTATTGCGGAGGATACGTTAAACCTGCAGCCCGCAAGAATCAATCCTTCGAGCTCAACGGCGACTTGGATCACGGAAAAACAAGCCTGGCATTCCCTCAATGATAGTCTGGAAGTTTATATTTATGGAAGAGGCTGGCAGGAAATCAAATCCTTAAAGACAATGGCTCAATTCATCTCTTCTAACCGTCAAACCTCCTATCATGAAGATAACTTCACAATGAGAAGCGTTGATGGCTGGATTTGGCTGGGTCTGTTCTTGATCTCCTTTGGCGTGGTATGGATAGAGCCAAGAGTGTAACTGGCTACTACGGGAGATATAAAACAAAAAAAGCAGCTCCTAGAAGCTGCCTTTTAACGTTATGGTTGTGCTATTAGAACTTCTTTCCTGGAAAGTACGCTGTTTCACCCAATTGCTCTTCAATTCTTAACAGTTGGTTGTATTTCGCCATACGGTCGGAACGAGAAGCGGACCCTGTCTTGATCTGGCCGGTATTAAGTGCTACCGCCAGGTCAGCGATCGTTGAATCTTCAGTTTCACCGGATCTATGGGACATGACAGACTTATACTTATTCCTGTGGCAAAGATCCACTGCATTGATGGTTTCCGTCAAAGAACCAATTTGGTTTACTTTTACCAATAAAGCGTTGGCAATATTTTGTTCGATACCTTGCTGTAATCTTTCCACGTTGGTTACGAACAAGTCATCCCCTACGATCTGGATTTTATCGCCTACAGCGTCAGTCATCAGCTTCCAGCCATTCCAATCATCTTCATGCATTCCATCTTCTATGGATAGAATTGGATATTTGTTTACCCAATCAGTCCAGTAGTCAGCCATCTGCTGTGACGTTAGCTCGTCGCCAGTAGATTTTTTGAATACATAAAGACCTCTTTCCTCATCATAGAACTCAGAGGAAGCTGCATCCATGGCGATGAACACATCCTCACCTGGACGGAAACCGGCCTTCTCGATAGCTTGAAGTACCACTTCGATCGCTTCCACATTGGAGCGAAGATTAGGGGCAAAACCACCTTCATCACCTACGTTGGTAGAAAGGCCTTTGCTTTTCAAAACAGATTTTAAGTGATGGAAAATCTGTGTTCCCATTCTCAAAGATTCAGAGAAAGTGGCTGCTCCAACAGGCATCACCATAAACTCCTGGAAATCGATCGCGTTGTCAGCATGTGAACCACCGTTCAAGATGTTCATCATCGGAACAGGAAGTGTATTGGCATTCACCCCACCGATATAACGGTAAAGTGGCTGACCGGCTTCCATTGCCGCTGCTTTAGCTACCGCCAAAGAAACACCCAAGATAGCATTGGCACCCAGTTTGGATTTGTTTTTGGTCCCGTCTAGGCTGATCATGATCTGATCAATTTGGTTTTGGTCAAATATATCAAAGCCCAAAAGCTCCGGGGCAATTAAATCGTTTACATTGGCTACGGCTTTCAATACGCCTTTGCCCATATACACATCCTTATCGTCATCCCTTAGTTCAACTGCCTCGTGAACACCAGTAGATGCTCCGCTAGGAACTGCTGCTCTTCCATAGGCGCCGTTCTCGGTGTACACATCCACTTCTACAGTTGGATTGCCCCTTGAGTCTAAAATCTGTCTTGCGTGAATTGATTGAATCAATGTCATAATACTAAAAGGTTTATAAATTTAATTTTTTATTGAAGAAATAAAGTCGTCGAATAAGTAGCGGGAATCATGTGGGCCGGGAGACGATTCGGGGTGATATTGAACAGAGAATGCTGCCTTGTTTTTTAGCTTAAAACCGGCAACTGTTTCATCATTCAAATGCAGATGCGTAATTTCCAGCTCAGGATTATTTTCAATATCCTCTCTGCTAACATTAAAGCCGTGATTTTGGGAAGTGATTTCACTTTTACCTGAAACGAGATTTTTGACAGGATGATTGATCCCTCTGTGGCCATGGTGCATCTTATAAGTGGAAACATTGCACGCCCTTGCCAGCAGTTGATGCCCAAGGCAGATACCAAATAGCGGCTTATCCAACTCCAATATCTCCTTGGTAGTAGAGACAGCGTAATCCATCACAGCAGGATCCCCAGGGCCATTGGAAAGAAAATACGCATCAGGGTTCCATTCCTCCATCTCGGCTACGGTAGTCTTAGCGGGAAAAACCTTGCAATACACCCCTCTGTCGGCGAGGTTCCTCAATATATTCGTCTTGATTCCGTAATCGACGCAGGCTACTTTGATGGCTGAATTTTCGTCACCATAAAAATACGACGTTTTGGTGCTTACTTGGGAAGACAGTTCCAATCCGGCCATGTCGGGAACTTTGTCCAATTCCCGTTGCAAGTCCGCAATATCCTCATACTCTGAGCTGATGATGGCGTTCATAGCGCCCTTGGCTCGAATGTGCCTCACCAGTCTACGGGTATCAATGTCGGCGATTCCGGTTATTCCGTGTTCTTCCAAGTATTGCTGGAGGGACTGGCTAGCGGTAAGCCTGCTGTAGGTATCGGAAAAGTCATTCACCACGATTCCTGAGATCAGCGGTCTTTGGGATTCGGTTTCTTGCTCCACCACGCCGTAATTTCCAATATGGGAAGTGGTGTTGACGATGATTTGTCCGGTATAAGATGGATCAGTGTAAATCTCTTGATAACCGGTCATGCCGGTATTGAAGCATATTTCGCCTCCATTTGTACCATGTTTTCCGATAAGAGTACCGTAGTATACGGTGCCATCCGCCAAAAGGAGAGTTGCTTGTTTTTTGTCCATTTGTTTTATTGAATAGCCAAATTTAAGAATTATATCAATAGAGAGGTTATTAAATTAGAAAGAACATAAAAAAAGGGATTGAACCAAAGCTCAACCCCTCTTAATATTTCAGTAAAAAAGCATGAATTATTCTCCTTTTTTATCTTCGTTCTGTGTATCAGTAGCATCTGCTTTTCCTTCTTCTGCATCTGGAGCAGCTTCTGGAGCTTCGGCAACTGGAGCAGCTGCAGTCTCATCGACTGCTTCTTCTTTTTCAGCCTTTGCTTTAGGAGCTTTTTTCTCCGCCGCTGCTTCCGCTTTAGGGGATGCATCAGCTGTTCCTTCAGCCTCTGACTTTCCTGTTCCTCTTCTGCTTCTTCTTGTAGTTTTCTTCGCAGGCTTAGAATCCTTAAGCATCAATTCGTTATAGTCTACCAATTCGATGATACACATTTCTGCATTATCTCCTAAACGGTAGCCAGTCTTAATGATCCTAGTGTATCCTCCTGGTCTTGAACCTACTTTTTCAGATATCTCGCCGAAAAGTATTTTTATGGCTTCTTTGTCCTGTAGAACAGAGAAAGCCATTCTTCTATTGTGCGTGGTATCTTCCTTAGCTCTCGTTAGAAGAGGTTCTACCTTTTTTCTTAGTTCCTTAGCCTTGGCAAGCGTCGTAGAAATACGCTTGTGAAGAATCAGGGAAGCACACATGTTTGAAAGCATTGCTTTCCTGTGGGGTGCCTGCCTGCCAAGGTGGTTAAATTTCTTACCGTGTCTCATCGTTTTTTATTCTTCGTCAAGTTTATACTTGGATAAGTCCATACCGAAGCTCAAATTTTTCTCTTGAATCAATTGCTCCAATTCCGCCAAAGATTTCTTGCCGAAGTTTCTGAACTTCATCATGTCGGAAATTTCCAACCTTGCAAGATCTCCCAAAGTTTTCACATCAGCTGCTTTAAGACAGTTGAAAGCTCTCACTGACAGATCAAGATCGCTCAGGGAAGTCTTCAACAGCTTACGCATATGAAGGAATTCTTCGTCAATAGGCTCAATGGTACCGCTGCCTGGGGCATCGATGACCATAGTATGATCCGAAAACAACATGAAATGTTGGATAAGGATCTTGGCAGATTCCTGAAGGGCTTTTTCCGGATGGATAGATCCATCTGTAGAAACCTCAAGGATCAACTGTTCAAAGTCAGTTTTTTGCTCCACCCTGGTATTTTCCACCCTGTATTTCACATTTTTAATAGGAGTGAAAATGGCATCTATTGGGATAACCCCAAATACCTGGTCTTTTGGTTTTGACTCTTCGGCAGGGAGGTAACCTCTACCTTTTTCTATAGTCAGCTCAATTTCAAAACTTTTTGAATCGTCAAGATGGCAGATTACCAGCTCAGGATTCAATACTTCGAAGGATGAGGTAAATTTGGTGATATCTCCGGCAGTGAATACATCCTGATTTTTAACTTCCACGGTGACTTTTCCATCGATGGAATCGTGAAGTTTCTTCAATCTTACTTGTTTCAGATTAAGTATGATATCAGTAACGTCTTCTACAACGCCTTCAAGGGTTGAAAATTCATGGACCACTCCCGGTAACTTTACTGAAGTGATGGCATAACCTTCCAATGAAGAGAGCAGGATCCTTCTCAACGCATTGCCTATCGTCACTCCATACCCTTTTTCAAGGGGCTTAAAGGTGAACAGGCCGTGAAAATCATCCGCTTTCTCCATTACCACTTTTTCGGGCATTTGAAATGCTAGTATGGACATATCTATTGTTCTTTTAAATCAGAAAGATTAATATTACTTAGAGTAAAGTTCAACGATAAGTTGTTCTTTGATATTCTCTGGAATATCGTCCCTTAAGGGAATATTAACAAACTTACCGGAATAAGTACTGTTATCCCACTCTAACCAAGAATAACGGTTTGCGCCCCTTCCAGAGAGACTTTCAGTAACCACAACCAAGGATTTGGATCTTTCCCTAATCGCGATAACATCCCCTGGCTTCAAAGTGTATGATGGGATATTCACCAACTCTCCGTTTACCAGGATATGCTTGTGCGTTACAAGTTGTCTTGCGGCCCTACGTGTAGGAGCAATACCCAACCTGAAAACGGTGTTGTCTAATCTCGCTTCAAGAAGTTGTAAAAGGTTTTCACCTGTTACGCCTTGTCTTTTGAAAGCAAGCTTAAACATATTGGAAAACTGTCTCTCCAATACACCGTAAATGTACTTAGCCTTTTGCTTTTCCATCAACTGAACGGCGTACTCAGATTGTTTTTTCCTTCTACCTCTTCCGTGCATACCGGGAGGGTAGTTCTTTTTTTGAAGCGCTTTGCTATGTCCTTCAATCGGTTCCCCGAATTTTCTAGCAATCTTTGCTTTTGGACCTGTATATCTAGCCATTGTATATTATCTTTAAATTATACCCTTCTACGTTTTGGAGGCCGACATCCGTTATGCGGAAGAGGCGTCACATCAATAATCGTAGTTACATCAAGACCTACATTCTGCAAGGTTCTGATAGCAGACTCCCTACCTGCACCTGGTCCTTTGACGAAAACCTCAATTTTCCTAAGTCCGAGGTCATAAGCCACTTGTCCACAATTCTGAGCTGCCATCTGGGCTGCATAGGGGGTGTTCTTTTTGGAACCTCTAAAACCCATTTTACCGGCAGAGGCCCAAGATATTACTTGACCTGTATTATTGGTAATCGAAATGATGATATTGTTAAATGAAGCTTTAATATGCGCTTGGCCTACGGCTTCAACTTTAACAACTCTTTTTTTACCTTTAGATTTCTCGTTTCTTTTCTGAGCCATGATCTACATCAAGATTTATTTAGTCGCTTTCTTCTTGTTAGCAACAGTCTTTCTCCTACCTTTTCTGGTTCTAGCGTTGTTTTTGGTCTTTTGACCTCTTACAGGAAGACCTTTTCTATGTCTTAAGCCCCTATAACAACCAATATCCATCAATCTTTTGATGTTCAATTGAATCTCTGATTTTAAAACACCTTCTGTCCTAAACTCCTCAGCGATTATATTCCTAATAGCGGTAGACTCATCGTCGTCCCATTCGCCAGCTTTTTTATCCACAGAGATACCCGCTTTGGTCAAAATAGCTCTAGCGGAGCTTCTTCCGATACCAAAAATATAGGTCAAACCGATCTCTCCTCGCTTGTTGTCTGGAATGTCAACACCTGCAATTCTTGCCATAATTTTTAACCTTGTCTTTGTTTAAACTTGGGATTCTTTTTGTTGATTACGTAAAGTTTTCCGTTTCTACGAATCAATTTGCAATCCACACTTCTTTTCTTAATAGATGTTCTAACTTTCATCTCTACATTAATTTAAATTAGCGGTGATATCTTCCCAATCTTCACCTAGAAATGTCCCACGGAATGCAATGGACAGGCCTAGCTACAGGTCTTGGGATATTGGTTTATTTATAACGATATACTATTCTGCCTTTAGAAAGGTCATACGGAGACATTTCCAGTTTCACCCTATCTCCCGGGAGGATCTTGATATAGTTCATCCTCATCTTACCGGAAATATGGGCGATAAGCTGATGCCCGTTTTCCAATTCGACTTTAAACATTGCATTGGACAATGCTTCTATGATGGTACCATCTTGCTCTATAGAGGTCTGTTTGGCCATATTAAAATTTAAAGTTCTCTTCTATGTATTTATGTGTCGTAAGTGTCTCAGTTCTGTCTTTGAAAACAACCACCGTATGTTCGTAATGGGCAGAAACTTTCCGGTCGGCAGTACGAATGGTCCAGCCATCCTTTTCCTGAACCACATTCCGGGTTCCTAAATTCACCATTGGCTCGATCGCAAAGACCATCCCCTCACCTATCAGTGGACCGCTTCCTTTCTTGCCGTAATTCGGAACCTCGGGTCCCTCATGCAGATTTCTGCCTACACCATGTCCTACCAATTCTCTGACGACGGTATAGCCTTTGGCTTCAACATACTTTTGTATTGCATTGCCTATATCGCCTATACGGTTCCCGTAAACCGCCTTTTCTATACCGAGGTACAAAGATTCCTTGGTTGCTTTTAATAGAGAAATAATTTTTGGGGAGACTTCACCAACAGGGTAAGTATAAGCGCTATCGCTATGAAAACCTTGGTGAAAGACTCCACAATCTACTGAGATTATATCGCCATCTTTCAAAACATATTCGCCTGGAAATCCGTGAACAACTACTTCGTTAACAGATATACAGAGAGAATACGGAAAACCATTATATCCTTTAAAGGAAGGAACACCCTTGTGATCCCGAATGTATTCCTCTGCAATTTTATCCAAAAAAGAGGTCTTTACCCCTTCTTTAACATACTTGGCGATCTCGCCGTGTGCTCTTCCTAGAATCTCAGCGCTTTCCCTTATTAATTGAACTTCCTCGGAAGTTTTATAATGTATCATACTAAGCTATCGCATAGTTGGAGGGATCATTTTTCATGTTGCCGCTCTTCATCATGCCTTCGTAATGCCTCATTAACAAATAACTTTCAATCTGCCTCAGTGTATCCATGATTACCCCCACCATGATCAAGAGGGAAGTACCCCCATAGAACTGGGCGAACTCTCCACCAACACCGGCAAGAATGGCAAACGCTGGCATGATAGCTACAAGTGATAACAATATAGAACCCGGTAAGGTTATCCTAGAGATGATGTTGTCTATAAAGTCAGCCGTAGGCGCGCCAGGTTTGATCCCGGGTACAAATCCGCCGTTACGCTTCATGTCTTCTGCTATCTGCTCAGGATTAACCGTGATGGCAGTGTAGAAAAAGGTGAATAAAATGATCATCAAAGCAAATACAAGATTATATTGCCAGGAAGTAAAATCACTGAAAGTGGTACCTATATAGGCCGCAACTTCACTATTGTCAGCCCAAATCTGAGCGATCAGAGCCGGCAAAAACATCAAGGATTGCGCAAATATAATAGGCATTACACCTGAGGCATTCACTTTAATAGGAATGTACTGCCTTTGACCGCCATACACTTTCCCACCAACAACTTGTTTGGCGTATTGAACGGGTATTCTCCTCACCGCCTCTGTCAACGCCACCACACCTACAACTACAAAGAACAAAACAGCGGCTTCAATCAGCAAAAGCAGAATTCCGCTCGATCCTTTTGAAAGTCCCTCAGCGATAATCGCACCGGGGAACCTTGAGATGATACCAATCATAATCAGCATTGAGATCCCGTTGCCGATACCTTTTTCGGTAATCTTCTCACCCAACCACATACAGAACATGGTACCGGCTGACAGCAACACCAGAGAACTAAACATAAACAAGGTCTTGTTCACGACAATGGCTTCATTTGGTATAGTAGCAGTTAAATACCCTACGCCTTGGGCCACAGTAATGATAATAGTCAAAACCCTCGTAATCTGACTGATTCTCTTTCTACCAGACTCCCCTTCTTTTTGAAGTTTTTGGAAGTAAGGTACACCCACAGTTAACAGCTGCAACACGATGGAAGCAGAAATGTAGGGCATTATTCCGAGACCAAATATGGAAGCATTGCTAAAAGCACCTCCAAGAAAGGTGTCTATCAGACTGAAAATACCTTCTGATGGACCCGACAATTGGCTAGGATCAATACCCGGCAATACGATAAAAGAACCTAACCTGAACACGATCAGAAAACCGAGGGTATTCAGGATTCGAATCCTTAAATCTTCAATAGAAAAGATGTTTTTAACTGTGGTAATGAACTTTTTCATTGATTAAATCTTGTTAACAGTTCCGCCAACCTTCTCGATAGATTCGGCAGCAGAGGCTGAGAAATAATGAGCGCTTACATTTAATTTTTCAGTAAGTTCGCCTCTTCCTAGCACTTTTACAACATCTTTCTTGGAAACTAAGCCATTCTCCACTAATGTTTCAAATGTTATGGTATCGGTGCCCAACTTTTGGCTCAATTCCTGAAGCAAGTCCAGATTAAGCGGCTTGCATTCGATTCTGTTTAAACTCTTGAAACCGAATTTCGGCACCCTTCTTTGAAGAGGCATCTGTCCACCTTCAAAACCCAGTTTACTTTTGTATCCAGACCTAGATTTTGCTCCTTTGTGACCTCTTGTAGAAGTACCGCCCCTACCGGACCCTGTACCCCGTCCAATTCTCTTTCGTTGTCTTACGGAACCTTCGGCAGGTTTTAATGTATGTAATTTCATAACTAAATTTCTTCAACTTTTACAAGATGGTTGACTTTTCTTATCATGCCAGCGATGTGGGGTGCATCTTCGACTTCCACACTCCTGTTAATCTTACCTAGACCTAAAGCCAGGATAGTGGCTTTTTGATCTTTTGGTCTTTTTATAGTGCTCCTTACTTGAGTTACTCTTAACTTGGCCATCTTCTTATCCGTTAAATACTTTTGACATTTTCACGCCCCTCTGCTGGGAAACCGTGATCGCATCCCTTAATTGAACCAGTGCATCAATGGTCGCTTTAACCACGTTTTGCGGATTTGAAGAACCTTTTGATTTAGCTAGTACATCTGTGATGCCGGCACTCTCAAGTACCGCACGCATGGACCCTCCAGCCAACACTCCTGTACCAGGATAAGCAGGCTTGATCAAGACATGTCCGCCACCGAATTTACCTTCTTGCTCATGGGGAATAGTACCTTTAAGAATTGGGACTTTCACTAAGCTCTTTTTAGCATCCTCAATACCTTTGGTAATTGCGTCTGTAACTTCATTGGCCTTTCCCAAGCCATAGCCTACGACACCTTTGCCATCACCTACTACAACTATTGCTGAAAAAGAGAATCTTCTCCCTCCTTTTACCACTTTGGCTACACGGTTGATTGAAACAACTCTTTCTTTAAGCTCGGTATCTGTCGCCCTTACGGGTTTATTTCTTTCTTGGGACATATTATTTAAAATTTAAGGCCGCCTTCCCTTGCACCTTCGGCTAGGGCTTTCACATTACCATGATAGATATAACCGCTTCTGTCGAATACCACTTCAGTGACCCCATTGGCTACTGCTCTTTCCGCTAATTTCTTGCCCACTTCTTTGGAGATCGCAACACCGGCATTTTCCTTGGCGCCAAGCTCTTTTGAAGTTGCTTGTGCTAGGGTGTGACCTTTCAGATCGTTAATCAATTGTGCATATATGCCCGTATTACTCTTAAATACCGACAAACGAGGCCTAGCATCCGTTCCGGAAATCTTCTTCCGGATACTTTTCTTGATCTTAAGCCTTCTCGAATTTTTATTAAAAGCCATCTTTTAATTATTTTTTAGCAGCGGTTTTACCAGCCTTACGTCTAACCTTCTCACCTACGAAACGAACACCTTTACCTTTGTAAGGCTCAACTTTTCGCAATGACTTGATCTTGGCAGAGACTTGTCCTATTAATTCTTTATCTATACCTTCTAATGATACTATAGGGTTCTTCCCCTTAGCAGTCTCCGTCTTAATGGATATTTCATTGGGAAGCGACATATAGATATTGTGCGAAAAACCAAGGCTGAGTTCCAAAATTTGACCTTGATTGGTGGCTTTGTAACCAACCCCTACCAACTCCAAATCTCTTTTGTAGCCCTCACTAACGCCAATAATCATATTATTGACTAATGATCGGTACAATCCGTGAAGCGATTTATGCCTTTTGGAATCTGTGGGTCTCTCGACGATGACCTGCGAGTCTTCCACTTTTACTTTGATGTCGGGATTCACATCCTGAGTCAGTGTACCTTTGGGACCTTTAACAGTAACCACACCATGTGCAGTCACGTCTACAGTAACACCCGCAGGTAGATCTATTGGTTTTTTACCTATTCTAGACATAACGGTTTCTTAATATACGTAACAAAGTACTTCTCCACCAACACCCTCTACACGAGCCTCCTTATCGGTCATAAGACCTTTGGAAGTGGATACGATCGCTACACCCAAGCCGTTGATTACCCTGGGCAAGTCCTCGTGTTTAACATATTTTCTAAGACCTGGCTTACTTACTCGAGAAAGACTTACTATTGCATTCACCTTAGTAGTAGGATTGTACTTCAAAGCTATTTTAATGGTACCCTGAGGGCCATTATCTTCAAACTTATAGTTTTGAATGTACCCCTTATCGTGAAGCACTTTAGTAATCTCTTTTTTGATATTAGAAGCAGGTATCTCAACGATTCGGTGGGAAGCCTTAATGGCATTCCTCAACCTGGTCAAGTAATCAGCTATTGGATCAGTCATAATATTATAAGTCTAACGGCATTCCCTTACGGGCGTGCAAAGTTACACAATGATTCTAGGAATAAAAATTTTTGTCCGATTTTTACCAGCTGGATTTTGTAATCCCAGGGATCTTACCTGCTGATGCCATTTCCCGAAAAGTAACCCTACTGATACCGAATTTTCTCATATAACCTCTAGGTCTGCCAGTCATCTTGCACCTATTATGTAACCTTACCGGTGAAGCGTTTTTTGGAAGCTTGTCCAAACCTTCAAAATCACCAGCGGCCTTAAGAGCTGCTCTCTTCTGGGCATACTTGGCTACAAGACGTTCCCTTTTTCTTTCACGGGCTTTTATTGACTCTCTTGCCATAACTATACTTCTTTGTTTTTGTTTATGAAAGGCATACCAAATGATTTCAGTAAAGCATACGCTTCTTCATCTGTCTCTGCTGTAGTCACCAATGTAATATCCATCCCGGAGATCTTATTGATCTTCTCGATGCTGATCTCAGGAAAGATTATCTGTTCGGTCACCCCGAGCGTATAATTGCCTCTTCCGTCAAAACCTTTGTCGCTAATACCTTTGAAGTCACGAACCCTAGGCAAGGCTATGGTGATAAGACGGTCAAGGAATTCATACATCCTGTCTCCCCTAAGGGTAACTTTAGCACCAATCGGCATTCCTTCTCTCAACTTGAAGTTAGAGATGGACACTTTAGCTTTAGTGGGAACGGCTCTTTGACCGGTGATGATCGAAAGTTCTTCAACCCCTTGATCTACCAACTTCTTGTCAGCCACCGCGGCACCTATACCTTTATTGATCACAATTTTGGTCAATTTAGGCACCTGCATTACTGACTTATACTGGAATTTCTCCTTTAACTCAGCAACTATCGTGTTTAAATATTGATCTTTTACTCTAGGATTAGCCATTGATTACCTCCCCACTTTTCTTGGAATATCTTACTAATTTACCGTTGTCACCGATCTTACGTCCGATCCTGGTCGCCTCACCGGTTTTGGGATCCACCAACATCAGGTTACTGATGTGTATGGATGCTTCTCTCTTTTCTATACCTCCCTGGGGAGAATTGGCTGTTGGTTTGATATGTTTGGTCACCATATTAAGACCTTCAACAAATGCCCTTCTCTTCTGAAGGTTTACAGAAAGTATCTTTCCAGTCTTACCCTTGTCATCACCAGCGATCACCTTTACAGTATCTCCGGTCTTGACATGCAGCTTTGGTTGTTTATTAAATTTTCTTTCCATAATTACAGTACTTCAGGGGCCAACGATATGATCTTCATAAACTGCTTTTCCCTTAATTCCCTTGCTACCGGGCCAAAAATACGAGTACCTCTAGGCTCGTTGTTATTGTTCAAGAGAACCGCAGCATTATCTTCAAAGCGAATATAAGACCCGTCTTTTCTTCTAATTTCTTTCTTGGTTCTAACGATCACCGCTTTAGTAACGGTACCTTTTTTCATGTTGCTGGAAGAAATGGAAGACTTCACAGTGACAACAACCTTATCCCCTATGGAGGCATACCTTCTATTGGTTCCTCCCAAGACACGAATCACCAGAACCTCCTTGGCTCCCGAATTATCCGCTACGCTTAACCTGGATTCTTGCTGTATCATTTTATTTAGCCTTCTCTATTATTTCAACTAATCTCCAACGTTTGTTTTTACTCAGCGGACGAGTCTCGCTAATTTTAACAAGGTCACCTTCGTTACTCTCGTTTTTCTCGTCATGAGCCATAAACTTGCTAGTACTGGCAACAAATTTACCGTAGATAGGATGCTTGATCCTTTTTTCTACGGCAACAGTGATGGATTTATCCATCTTGTTGCTCACTACTTTTCCTATTCTTTCTTTACGTAGATTTCTCTCTGTAGTAGCCATATTAATGCTTATTTAGCTAGTTGTTTTGCACGCAAAGCAGTTAATAGTCTAGCTACTAACTTTTTTGTTTCACTTATTTTATTCGGATTCTCTATAGGAGAAATGGAATGTGCAAAACGCAGTTTTTGTAAATTTTCCCGTTCAGCTACAATCCGTTCAGCGATCTCACCCTCTGTTAGGCTTCTAATTTCAGAATTTTTCATAGTTCTTTCTATTCAACGTAATCCCTACGTACTATAAATCTCGTACTGACCGGCAGCTTCTGCTGCGCAAGGCGCAAAGCTTCCTGAGCCAGCTCCTCGCTTACACCCGTGGCTTCGAAAAGTATGGTTCCTGGCTTGATAACAGCTACCCAATACTCGGGAGCTCCTTTACCTTTACCCATACGTACTTCAGCTGGCTTTTTGGTAATCGGCTTGTCAGGGAATATCCTGATCCAAACCTGACCTTCCCTTTTCATCGCTCTGGTCATGGCGATACGGGCTGCTTCTATCTGGCGGGAAGTTATCCATCCAGGCTCTAAAGACTTGATGCCAAAGTTGCCGAAAGAAAGCTCATGCCCTCTTTGTGCAAGTCCTTTGACCCTGCCCTTATGCATTTTTCTATATTTTGTTCTTTTTGGCTGTAACATGATTTCTCACTAACGGTGAAAACTAGCTATTTCTCTTTTTTCTCTTTGGGCCACCTTCCCTACGGTTGTTCCTTCTAGGAGCGGTACTGTTTCCAGGTTTGTTCTCACTGGCTTGGCCGGTATTTGGAGAAAGATCTCTCTTACCGTAGACTTCACCTTTGAAAATCCATACTTTGATGCCGATGATACCGTAAATTGTATGCGCCTCAGAAAGGGCATAGTCAATATCCGCCCTAAGGGTATGCAATGGGATTCTTCCTTCTTTGTACATCTCGGACCGCGCCATTTCAGCTCCGCCCAATCTGCCCGATAGTTTCACTTTGATCCCTTCAGCCCCTACTCGCATAGTAGCTGCAATGGACTGCTTCATTGCCCTTCTAAAAGATATTCTGGCCTGCAATTGCTGAGCTATAGACTCTCCTACAAGTTTTGCATCCATTTCGGGACGCTTGATCTCAAAAATATTGATCTGAACATCTTTGCTGGTCAGATTTTTAAGCTCCTCTTTAAGTTTGTCAACCTCGGAACCACCTTTACCAATTACTACACCAGGACGGGCAGTATGGATAGTAAGGGTTATTCTCTTCAAAGTACGCTCGATAATCACTTTAGATATGCCGCCTTTAGGTATCCGCGCATAGACATATTTTCTGATCTTCTGGTCTTCCAGCAGCTTTTCGGCAAAGTCCTTGCCTCCGTACCAATTGGAATCCCAGCCCTTGATGATACCAAGTCTTAAACCAATAGGGTTTACTTTTTGTCCCATATTCTAGTTTGCGTTTTCTTTTGTTTCTACAACATCAGCGGTAACTCCAGAACTAATGGCATCCACCACCAAAGTTACATGATTTGATCTTTTACGAATTCTATGCGCTCTTCCTTGCGGAGCAGGCCTCAGCCTCTTCAACATACGTCCCCCGTCCACTTGGATGCTTTTCACAAACAGATCCGCCTCTTCGAGCTTCTCGTCTGGATTCTTAGCCTGCCAGTTGGCGATTGCAGAAAGGAGGAGTTTTTCCAATTTTAGTGCACCATGATTTGGAGTGAATTTCAATACGCTAAGTGCGTAACCTACTTTTTTGCCCCTAACCAAGTCAGCCACTAGTCGCATTTTTCGCGGCGAAGTTGGAACATTATTTAATTTTGCTATTGCTTCCATGGTAATTATCTCTTTCCTTTATCTTTTTTGGCAACGTGACCTCTAAAGTTCCTAGTAGGGGCAAATTCTCCCAACTTATGTCCAACCATGTTGTCGGTTACAAAGACCGGAATGAATTTATTCCCATTATGCACAGCAAATGTATGGCCCACAAAGTCTGGGGAAATCATAGATCGTCTCGACCAAGTCTTGATGACAGATTTCTTCCCGGATTCGTTCATAGCATCCACTTTTACTACCAAGTGGTGTTCTATATAAGGCCCTTTTTTTAATGAACGTGCCATAGTTATTTAGATCTTCTACTGATAATGAATTTATTTGAATACTTTTTAGGAGATCTGGTCCTCTTACCTTTTGCAAGAAGCCCATTCCTGGATCTCGGGTGGCCACCTGAGGAACGTCCTTCACCACCACCCATTGGGTGATCGACAGGGTTCATCGCCACGCCTCGTACCCTAGGTCTTCTTCCTAACCAGCGGTTTCTACCAGCTTTTCCTAAAACAACGTTCATGTGATCACTGTTGGAAACGGTACCTACCGTCGCCATACAGGTACCCAGCACCAACCGCATTTCTCCGGAAGGCAACTTAAGCGTAACATATTTTCCTTCACGGGCTACTATCTGAGCGTAGGTTCCGGCACTTCTGGCCATAGCTGCACCTCTTCCTGGCTTCAATTCAATGCTGTGGACGATAGTACCTAAAGGTATATTGCTCATATGCATTGCGTTGCCAAGTTCCGGCGCTACGCTCTCCCCCGAAATCACCGTCTGCCCAACTTGCAAACCTTCAGGAGCTATAATGTAGGTCTTCGCGCCGTCAACATAAAATAACAATGCCAGACGGGCGGTTCTGTTTGGATCATACTCGATTGCATTAACAACCGCTGGTACACCAAACTTCGTTCTCTTATAATCTACGATTCTAAGTTTCTGCTTATGGCCGCCACCGATATTTCGGACGGTCATTTTACCTGCACTATTTCTACCACCTGTTCTCTTCTTTGGTGCCAAGAGGGTCTTTTCTGGCTTTGACTTCGTAATCTCGTCAAATGCAGGAGCCACTCTAAATCTGGTACCGGGAGTTACAGGCTTTAATTTTTTAACTGCCATGATTCTGATTCAATTAAATATCTCCGTAAAAATCAATTACTTCTCCTTCTGCTACCTGCACAATGGCTTTCTTAAAAGCATTGGTGTATCCGGAGACCACTTTGGCTTTGGTGTATCTGGTTTTATGCTTCGCAGCATATCTCATCGTTCTGATGGCCACCACTTTCACTCCATACATTTTCTCTACGGCTGCTTTGATCTCTGGCTTTTTGGCAGTTTTCTCTACCACAAATCCATAAATCCCGCGATCATTCATTGCTGAAATCTTTTCAGTAATCAAGGGCTTCTTTAATATATCCATTGTCTTACTTAGATAAAAGGGTTTCTAATTTACTTAAAGCACCTTCACATAGGATCAGCGTGTCAGCATCCAACAAATGATAAGTATTGACATCATCTACTGTGACCACCTTTGCCTTGGGCAAATTCCTGCTTGATAAGTATACGTTTTTGTTTGTCTCTGGAAGCACAAGCAAGGTCTTCTTATTCGTCAACGACAGGTCTGCCATTAGAGAAATGAAACTCTTAGTTTTGGGCGCATCGAATGACAGGTTCTCCAAAACGGTCAAACTGTTATCCTTAACCTTATAAGCAAGTGCCGACTTTCTGGCAAGTTGCTTCAACTTCTTGTTCAACTTAAAAGAATAGTCTCTTGGCTTAGGACCAAAGACCCTACCTCCACCTCTAAATAGAGGTGATTTAATAGACCCGGCTCTTGCGCCGCCGGTACCTTTCTGCTTCTTGATTTTCCTAGTAGATCCGGCAATTTCGGCACGCTCCTTGGATTTGTGAGTCCCCTGTCTCTGATTAGCCATATACTGTTTTACATCCAGATATATCGCATGATCATTCGGCTCAATCGCAAAAATTTCGTCAGAAAGAGTAACCATCCTGCCCGTTTCTTCGCCGTTATGTTTTAATACTGCTAATTCCATTTTCTTATTTCTCTAG
>Ga0209075_1001334_pt1 | contig 23200 bp, 20 predicted proteins | sample Stecom2011_FD_187523 | JGI IMG/M metagenome (GOLD analysis project Ga0209075, IMG submission 187523) | Agricultural soil microbial communities from Utah to study Nitrogen management - Steer compost 2011 (SPAdes) (version 2) | ecosystem: Environmental > Terrestrial > Soil > Agricultural land...
CAAAAAAAAAGCAAGACCTATTCGGTCTCGCTTTTTACAGTTATTTCTATAGTTTCTCCTGCTTCATCCAGGAATTTGTACTCCGTCACCGGCAGTGAAGAATCCTGAACCAACTTTACCCACTTATAATATTTAAAAAACCATTTAACCCTTTTTGAAAGTATGCCATGTGTGAAGTAGGCATAAAGATAGGGGTGGAGGCCAATCTTGATCTTCGATTCGTTTTGGTTTACAGCAATGTGTTCAAGGTCTTTCTCAAGTTTATCGGCCACTAATATCGAAGCTTGTATTTTCCCTGTACCATTGCAGGAAGGGCAAGTTTCTTTGGTGACAATGTTCATTTCAGGCCTCACACGCTGTCTTGTGATCTGCATCAAACCAAATTTGGTAAGTGGCAGGACGGTGTTTTTGGACCTATCATCCCTCATCTCCTCTTTCATTGCGTCGTAAATGGCCTTTTTGTTATCGGCCTTTTTCATATCAATGAAGTCGATGACAATGATGCCTCCCATATCGCGGAGACGAAGTTGTCTGGCAATTTCTTTAACAGCTACCAGGTTGGTTTTTAATGCTGTTGTTTCCTGATCACTTTCTTGATTGGACTTATTGCCGCTATTGACGTCTACCACATGCAGTGCTTCGGTATGCTCGATAATGACATACCCGCCCTGAGGCAAACTTACAGCTTGTCCAAATAGACTTTTGATCTGCTTTTCTATTCCAAAACTTTCAAAGAGCTTGGCTTTTCCGTTGTAAAGCTTAACAATTTTTTCTTTTTCTGGGGCAATGGATCTTATATAAGATCGCATCTGGTCATAAATTACTTCATCCTCCACCGTGATTGCGTCGAATGATTCGTTGAGCAGGTCTCTAATAATAGAGGAAGCCATGCTCATCTCTCCGATAACCTTGTCTTTACTTTTGGACTTGGCCAGCTTTTTCATCCCGTCTTCCCAGGACTTTACCAAGTTACTTAGATCTTTGTCTAATTCCGTAACGGATTGTCCTTCTGCCACTGTTCTGATGATTACACCAAAATTGGCGGGTTTGATCGAGGTGATGAGGCGTGCAAGCCTTTTTCTTTCTTCTGCGCTTCTGATCTTCTTGGAAACATTGACAGAATTGGAAAAAGGCACCAATACCAGATATCGACCGGCTAAGGAGAGCTCACAGGATAGTCGGGGGCCTTTCGTTGAGATCGGCTCTTTTACAACCTGAACCAAAATTTGATTGTTCTTAGAAAGGACTGAGGAAATCTTTCCCAGCTTTTCTATGTCAGGTTCTTGATCAAATCCTTTTAAATTAAAATTAGAACCATTGTTTTTGAGCAGTTTGATGTATTTAATAAGGCTATTGATCTGAGGCCCTAAATCCTGATAGTGCAGGAAAGCGTCTTTCTCATAACCTACGTCAATAAAGGCTGCATTGAGCCCATTGACTATCTTACGAACTGTCCCTAAATAAATGTCACCAACTTTAAACTTGCTGTCGTCTTCCTCTGTGTGAAGCTCAACCAAGCTTTTGTCCTTTAAAAGGGCGATTCGACTACCGTTTTGAGAAGAATCGATTAATAATTCCGTACTCAAATCGTGTCTCCTTTTCTATGTTAATGAACGTTTTTGTTTAAATAAACCAAGAATTACTTCTTGTTCTTGTGTCTGTTCTTTCTCAATCTCTTCTTACGCTTGTGTGTAGCGATCTTATGTCTTTTTCTTTTTTTACCGCAAGGCATAATAGTATGTTTTTAAGGTTTAAAATATTAAAGTCTCTCCAAATAGTTGTCAATTCCGGCGATGATCTGTGGATCATCCGTCATTTCGCGAACCATTTGAAGCTGTTTTTTTGCTTTACTTTCTTGCTTGGATTCGTAGTAACTTACTCCTAGGAAAAATTGACCTTCAATATTTCCCGGATGGCTTGCCACCAAGTCTTCAAAACGTTGAGCAGCCATTTTGTACTGCCCGGACTGCATGGAAAGAACACCCATGTTGTATAACGCCAGCTCATTCTTTGGATCTTCTTCCAGCACTTCCCTCAGCAAGGTTATGCCCTGCATGGGATTGGAAGAAGAAACATGGGTCATGGCGACCTTCGTCTTGAGGTCTAGTCGACTTGGGTCTTTTTCTAAAATCTTCCCAAGGTATTCCCGTGTCTTAGTCGCCAAATAGGAGGTTTTCTCTGGACTCATGGCAAATCCATAAGCCTCATAATAAGTGTTCCCGGCTTTTTCTATATGCTCGATATTCGAAAACCTATCAGCTATCAGTGCATAAAAATAGGCAGCACTATCCAATTTGCCGGAGGTTTGATATACTTTCGCAATAGAATCTGCTAAGATAACATATTTTTCGCTATCCTCCTCATTCTCCAGCTCTGCCATGAGGTTATTGACCTGCTCCCGAGCTGAAGGGGATAAGGCCGTTTCATGTGTTTCTGTAATAGAAGGGGTAACAGCCGCCTCACCGGTTTCTTCCATGACGATATCTTGATCCGAATTGTCCACCACTATTGTGGGAAGAGAGAACAACGCCCCGATCAAAATGATGCCGATGACAAGAAAGATGATTTGCGATTTTTTCATAAGGTCAATAGTTCAGGACTATTCCTGAGGAGCAAGCTCTTTTACTTTTTTGCTGTTCTTGATTTTCTCAATAAAAACCTTTGAAGGTTTAAAGGCCGGAACATAGTGCTCATCAATTACAATGGCGGTATTCTTGGAGATGTTGCGGGCGATCTTCTTGGCTCTCTTCTTATTGACAAAGCTGCCGAAACCCCTAACGTAAATATTCTCTCCTTCGGACATGGAATCTTTAACTACCTTAAAGAATGCTTCAATAGTCTGGGTAACATCATCCTTTTGAATACCTGTCTTTTCCGAAATCTTTGCGATTACCTCTGCTTTAGTCACTGTTGTTTTTATTTTAATGTTTATTTTTTTAAATAAGGCTAACCACCTACTAACCAATTATTTTTGGGACTGCAAATTTATACTTATCCATTCAATATAAAAACAAAATGAACAAAATTAGCTTCTTTTGTTTAGCAACGATAAAACCTGTAAATTTTCATAAATTTTGAATACGCAACCTTTCGCAAATATCCTGCTCCAGTGGTATGCTTATAGCAAGCGGGATCTGCCTTGGAGAAATACCAAAGATCCATATATCATTTGGTTGTCGGAAATCATTCTCCAGCAGACACGGGTGGCGCAGGGCTTACCTTATTTCGAAAGATTTCTGGAAAGATTTCCCACTGTCGAGGATTTGGCTTCCGCTCCCATTGAGGAAATCATGCGGCTGTGGCAGGGGCTTGGTTACTACAGTCGGGCTAGAAACCTCCACGCCTGTGCACAAGAGGTATCGATGAACCGGAACGGACGGTTCCCCGACAATTATAATCACCTGCTTCAGTTAAAGGGAGTCGGGAGTTATACCGCAGCGGCGATAGCCTCCTTTGCTTTTGGCGAAAAGATTGCTGTACTGGATGGGAATGTCTTCCGTGTCTTGGCACGGTACTTCGGGATTGCCGCTGATATAGGAAGTACACATGGCAAAAAGGCCTTTGAAAAATTAGCCAATCAAATTATTCCCGAATCTCAGCCGGATGAATACAACCAGGCCATTATGGAGTTTGGAGCATTGCAGTGTGTGCCTAAAAATCCGGCCTGTGGAGACTGCCCGCTGAACAAGGGCTGTTTCGCTTATGGTCAAGGGCTCGTTAAGAGACTTCCGGTCAACGAAAAGAAGGTCAGGATCAATCATAGGACGTTCCTCTATTTTCATATTAACTGCGGGAATGAAGTATTGGTGAAGGAAAGGGGAGGCAATGACATTTGGCAAGGATTGGTCGATTTCCCCATGGAAGAATTACCGAAAGAAAAAGACATCAACTTAAATTTTTCCCCACTCTTTGCTGAACTCCAAGCTTTTGAACCGGACATTCAATTTGATCCGGAAAAGAACTACAAACATATACTTACCCATCAGAAAATTTTTTCAAACTTTGTGAAACTTGACATCTCGGCTGAGCAAAAACAAGAGGTAGGGAATTGGGCTAAAGGAAAGGGCTATTTCTCTGTAAATGAGGATGAACTGGAACAGCTGGGGAAGCCGAAACTTATTGTGAACTATTTGGCCGATCAAAAATAATGATTAAATTTAATAGGAACTTTTATTCAACTTAACCGACAACAATTATGGCAGGTGTTAACAAAGTTATTTTAGTAGGGAACCTGGGACAGGATCCTGAGGTAAAGCATTTGGAAGGAGATAAAGTTGTGGCCAATTTAAGGCTTGCGACTACCGAAGCCTATAAGGATAAAGGCGGAAACCGTGTAGAAAACACCGAATGGCATGATCTGGAATTATGGGACGGATTGGCTCGGATTGCGGAACAGTACCTTAGGAAAGGTAGTCAGATCTACGTAGAGGGAAGGATCAAATCTGATACTTGGCAGGATGAGCAAGGCAATAATCGAAAGAAAATAAGGATTAGAGTGAATAACCTCACCATGTTAGGCTCTAAGGGCGGTGATAGCACCGGTAGCTCCAACTCGAACCAGCAACAGAGTTACGCCACCTCTGCTCCGTCACCCAACAATGCCATGGACCAGGAGGAAGACGATCTTCCGTTCTAAGTGATTTATTTTAGACTATTGAAGATAAATCATTATTTTTGTATAAATATAAATGGTTAATGGACGACGATCCCTTTTCGAGTAGTTTGCTATTGGCTGAAACCGCTCAGGTTTCAGCCGGTTTTTGGCTGATAAATGTTCTGTTTTTTATCGCACTGTTAATTTTTTCAGCGCTTGTTTCAGGGTCTGAGATTGCGTTTTTTTCTCTTACCCAGGATGATCTTCGGGATCTTAAAAATGATAAGGATGAAAAATCAGACTTGGTCATCAAATTAATTGAGGATCCCGTAAGGCTGTTGAGCACGATCCTTATCCTGAATAATATTCTCAATATTTCCATCATTACCTTGAGCACATTCTTGACATGGACTTTTTTCGAGAGCGCCTGGATAGGGATCGTGGGTATTTTGACACAGATGGCGGTAGTGAGTTTACTTCTTATATTTATAGGAGAAGTGGTTCCGAGGGCTTATGCAAACAATTTCAGGCTGGCTTTTTCCAAATCTATGGCCCAGACGCTGTATGTTTTTTCCATAATACTCAGCCCTTTATCCAGCTTTTTATTGGCAATCAGCAACGTGATCGAACGTAGAATAGAGAAGAAGGGATATTCTCTCTCTGTTGATGAACTTCATCAGGCGCTCGAAATTACCTCTGAAAATACCACTACGGAGGAAAAAGATATCCTCAAAGGCATTGTTAATTTTGGGACCCTCACCGTAAGGCAAGTAATGCAGTCTCGGATGGATCTTACCGCGGTGGATATCACGATGGATTTTCACGAGTTGATGGATAAAATCAACAAAAGCGGCTATTCCCGCATTCCCGTCTATCGAGAGACCGTGGACCACATAGAGGGGATTTTGTACATCAAGGATTTATTAAACCATATCGACAAGGAGGAGGATTTCGAGTGGCAAAAGCTTATCAGAAAGGCCCTTTTTGTGCCGGAATATAAAAAGGTGGATTCCCTGCTTAAGGACTTCAAAAACAAAAGAGTGCACATGGCCATCGTAGTAGACGAATATGGCGGGACTTCAGGCCTTGTGACTCTGGAAGATCTAATTGAGGAAATTATCGGAGAAATCAACGACGAGTTTGATGATATAGATGATGTAAGCTTTAAGCAGATCGACGACAACACGTTTATTTTTGAAGGGAAAATTTCCCTAAACGATTTTTGCAAGAGGCTAGAAGTGGAACCCCAATTATTTGATGAAGTTAGAGGCGAAAATGAATCTTTGGGAGGTTTGTTGTTGGAATTAAACGCCAGGCTTCCGAAAAGTGGGGCCAAAATAGTTTATGATAGTTTTGAATTTACTGTTATGGCAGTAGATGCCAAAAAAATCAAAAAGGTAAAAGTTTACGTGCAGCCAAACGCCAAAAAAGATACCCATCAATAGTGTGATGATAAATCGTTTTAATAGGCTTATTGATTTTTCTGCAGTGATGATAACCCGCTACGCATCTTCTATGTTTTAATTATTCGAGCAAAAAATATTTTTTTCTTTGAAAGACCTAATTCCTCTAACGGAAAAGACTAATCTTATATTTTTACATTCGAATCAGAATTTATGGTTGATTTTCGAACCGGTTTTTACTAAATTTATGCTGAACCTAATTAACCTAGTTCAACACGATATTTGCACATGTTTTTCTTTTCCGTTAGTTTTTTGCGATTATATTGACTTTGTTTCATTTTTATTATTCTTTTGTTGATGAAACTATAACAAATGAATTTTTCTTTGTAAATTATTCATTCATAGGGTCAGGAAAGATAAATGGACAAATTTTATGAATCAAGGACTATACCGTTCGGAATTTGAGCATGATGCCTGCGGCATTGGAGCTGTCGTGAATGTGAAGGGCAACAAGAGCCATGAAACGATCAGCGATGCGCTGTTGATGCTTAGCAATATGGAACACCGCGGGGGTAGGGGTAGTGATCCCAAAACTGGTGATGGAGCAGGGATTTTGATACAGCTACCCCACAGCTTTTTAAAGGATGTTGCTTTACGTACAGGTTTTTCTCTTCCCGAGGAAGGAAGCTATGGGGTGGGGATGACATTTTTTCCCCGAAACAAGCAATTGTATAAAAAATCCAAGGCACTCTTAAACGATATTCTCGAGGAATTGAATTTTGAACTGATCGGTTATCGTGAAGTTCCTGTAGACGAAACAGTGCCTGGCTCCGGTGCTTTAGAAGTGATGCCGGTGATAGAACAGCTTTTTGTAAAACATAAGGCGGGATTGAAGGGGTTGGATTTGGAGAGGAAGCTTTACGTGCTGAGGAATTATGCCTCGAGACAGATCAATACCGGTATTCCAGGGGTGAACCTTTCTTTCTATTTTGCCAGCCTTAGTGCCTTTACCATTATTTATAAGGGTCAGTTGAGGACGGATCAGGTATTGGCGTTCTATAAAGACCTCCAGAACAATAGGCTTACCTCGGCCTTAGCCATTGTCCATTCAAGGTTCTCCACAAACACCTTCCCAAATTGGAGGTTGGCGCAACCTTTTCGTTACATCTCCCACAACGGAGAAATTAATACGATCCGGGGCAATCTTAACAAGATGAGATCTAAGGAGAGTCTGATGAAATCGGCATTTTTTACCGATGATGAACTAAAGAAATTAATGCCGATTACGGACAGTAAGTTCTCTGATTCTGCCAATCTGGATTTTATGGTGGAGTTGCTCACACTGACAGGCAGGTCTCTTCCACATGTTATGATGATGCTTGTACCCGAAGCCTGGCAGGACAACGCCACAATGGACAAGGCCAGAAAATCTTTTTATAAATTCCATGCGTCGTTGGTGGAGCCTTGGGACGGTCCCGCAGCGCTCTTGTTTACCGATGGCAAGACTTTGGGAGCTACTTTGGACAGGAATGGTTTGCGTCCGCTGAGATATTTTATAACCTCGGATGATCGTTTGATCCTCTCCTCAGAGGCTGGTGCCTTGCCTATCAGGGAAGCGACAGTGACCGAAAAGGGAAGGATCAGTCCGGGCCGTATGCTTTTGGCCGACCTTGAGCAAGGTAAAATCTTGTTTGATGAGGAAGTTAAAGCCACAGTATGTGAGTCGAAGCCTTACGGAGAGTGGATACGGAATGAGCGGCTCAAGCTTCGGCTGATCCCCTCACCCAAGAAGCTGTCTAGTCCTTACAGCACGGAAAACATCAAGAAAAGACAAACCATTTTCGGTTATACCAGCGAGGATGTCAAGGTGATCTTGGCTCCCATGGGGGATACAGGATATGAGGCATTGGGCTCAATGGGAGCGGATACTCCTCTAGCCGTGCTTTCCAAGCAAAGCCAGCATATCTCTAACTACTTTAAGCAACTGTTTGCCCAGGTATCCAACCCTCCTATAGACCCTATCAGAGAAAGGATGGTAATGTCCTTGTTCACCAGAATCGGTGAAGGTTCCAACATTCTGGAGGAGAGTCCGCAGCATACACGTCAGATCCACATATCCCAACCTGTGCTTCTCAATGAAGACATGGAGAAAATCAAGAATCTGGAATCCAAGGGCTATTTTTCACAAACGCTTCATGCCAATTTCTTGTCGGATCACAAGCCCGGCAGACTGCTGGAAGCCTTAGACAGAATCTGTCAAGAAGCAGTGGAAGCCATCCATAACGGAAAGAATGTCTTAATTATTTCAGACCGCAAGTGTGAAGAAGGAACTGCACCAATCCCCTCTCTTTTAGCAGTAGGTGCTGTTCACCATCATCTGGTAAATGAGAAAATAAGGACCAAAGCCGGTATTATCGTAGAGGCGGGGGATATAAGGGAAACGCATCATTTTGCTACAGTTATCGGCTATGGAGCCAGTGCCATTAATCCCTATTTGGCGTTGGAAACCTTGATTGACTTAAATGAAAAAGGGAAATTGAGCAAAGTGCATCCCCAAAAGCAACTGTTTGAAAACTATAAGGCCGCGATTGGAAAGGGCCTCTTGAAGGTGCTCTCCAAAATGGGGATCAGTACCTTGCAATCTTATCAGGCAGCCCAGATATTTGAGGCGCTAGGCTTGGGGCCAGAGGTGATTGAGAGATGCTTTAAAGGTACGATCAGCCGTATTAGCGGGATTTCATTTGATGAACTTGCTGAAGAAGTACTAGTAAGACATCATGCTGCCTACGAGACGGAAAATAATACATTGGAAACCGGAGGGGTCTACCAATGGAAAAGAAGAGGAGAAACGCATATGTTCAATCCGGAGACTATCCACCTCCTTCAGAAATCTACCAAGAACAACGACTATCAACTCTACAAAAAATTTGCTGAGAAAATCAATAATCAGACTCGGGACGCTTTAACCATACGGGGACTTTTTGAATTTAAGAAGAGCATATCTATTCCTATTGAGGAAGTAGAATCCGTTGATGGCATTCTGAAAAGATTTGCCACAGGAGCCATGTCTTTCGGATCAATTTCCCATGAAGCGCACTCCACCTTGGCCGTCGCGATGAACCGCATCGGTGCGAAGAGCAACTGTGGAGAAGGGGGTGAGGATGAAATCAGGTTCGCCAGGAAAGAAAACGGAGATTGGGAAAGATCAGCCATCAAGCAGGTGGCGTCGGGAAGGTTTGGTGTGACCAGTAATTACCTCACCAACGCGGAGGAGTTGCAGATCAAGATGGCTCAGGGCGCAAAACCCGGAGAAGGCGGGCAACTGCCAGGGCACAAAGTGGATGATTGGATAGGGAGAGTAAGGCATTCTACGCCAGGTGTAGGGTTGATTTCACCGCCGCCTCACCACGATATTTATTCTATAGAGGATCTGGCCCAGCTTATTTATGACCTTAAAAATGCTAACCGAAAAGCCAGAATAAATGTCAAATTGGTGTCGCAAGCGGGAGTTGGAACAGTAGCCGCAGGAGTGGCAAAGGCGCAATCAGACGTAATCCTGATTTCGGGTGCTGATGGAGGAACTGGTGCCTCTCCTTTAAGCTCTATCCGCCACGCAGGGCTTCCATGGGAACTCGGGCTTTCGGAAGCACACCAGACGCTGGTGAAGAACAACCTTAGAAATAGGGTAACCTTACAGACAGACGGGCAATTAAGAACAGGACGGGATCTTGCCATTGCAGCGCTTTTAGGAGCAGAAGAGTGGGGGATCTCCACGGGTGCTTTGGTAGTGGAAGGCTGTATTATGATGAGAAAATGTCACCTTAACACCTGCCCGGTGGGAATTGCTACTCAAGACCCAGAACTAAGGAAGCTTTTCACTGGAGATCCAGACCATGTGGTCAATTTCTTCCGCTTCCTGGCACAGGATCTTAGGGAAATCATGGCTTCTTTAGGTTTTAGGACGGTCAACGAAATGGTCGGTCAAAGCAATGTACTTAAATCCACCGGCCATCTAAACCATTGGAAATGGGATAAACTGGACTTGAGTCCCATATTCCATAAAGTTGTCGCACCAGATCATGTGGGAATTCATAAGCAAATAGACCAAGACTTCAGGCTCAAGAAAGTACTTGACAGGAAATTGATTAAGGAAGCCCACCCTGCCCTGGAGCAGGTAAGCAGTGTCAAGGGAAGCTTCGAAATCCGCAACACCGACAGAACCGTGGGAGCCATGCTTTCCAATGAAGTTTCTAAAATATTTGGAAGTGTGGGATTGCCTGACGAAACCATCCAGTACAAATTCCATGGATCTGCCGGGCAAACGTTTGGAGGCTTTTTAGCCAAGGGTATCACCTTTGAATTGGAAGGCGAGGCCAATGACTATTTCGGTAAGGGATTATCGGGAGGCAGACTTGTTGTCTACCCAAGCCGAAATGTCAATTTCTTGGCTGAAGACAATATTATCATAGGCAACGTGGCTTTTTATGGAGCTACATCCGGACAGGCATTTATTAATGGAAAAGCCGGTGAGAGGTTCTGCGTTCGAAATTCGGGAGTGGATGCTGTTGTTGAGGGCATTGGAGATCATGGATGCGAATACATGACAGGAGGACAAGTGATTGTCCTTGGTGAAATAGGACGAAATTTTGCAGCAGGAATGAGCGGCGGGATTGCTTATATCCCTGAGTACAATGTAGGTAATATCAATAAGGAAATGGTTGATATCGACCCCCTAAATGAGGACGATTATCTGGTCATCAAAAATTCACTAAAGAAGCATGTTGCCCTTACGAAGAGCAACTTGGCTGAAACCATGCTCCAAAACTGGAATTCTGCTAAAACGCACTTCATTAAAGTTATTCCAGTCGAATACAAAGAAGTGTTGAGGAAAAGAGCTTTGGAACAAACAAAATCATTAATCTAAGATGGGAGAGAAAGAAGGATTCATCAAATATAAAAGGGAAACGCCTGCCAGCCGTTCCCCAAAAGACAGGCTGAATGACTACAGGGAAGTCTATCATCCTATTAATGAAGAAGCGCTTAACAGGCAGGCGGCGAGGTGTATGGATTGCGGTGTTCCATTTTGTCATCACGGATGTCCGTTGGGGAATATCATTCCAGAATTCAATGACCGTGTCTATAACCACGAGTGGGAAGAGGCCTTCCACATATTAAGAAGCACCAATAATTTCCCGGAATTTACCGGAAGAATTTGTCCTGCGCCTTGTGAGGCAAGCTGTGTTTTGGGGATTAATAAAGATCCCGTCACTATTGAGTTGATTGAGAAGGAAATTGGCGACAGAGCCTATGATATGGGTTTTGTGAAGCCTAGGACCAACATCCAGCGATCAGGAAAAAGAGTCGCGGTCATTGGATCCGGTCCCGCAGGCCTTGCAGCAGCTGACCAACTTAATCTTGCAGGACATAAAGTGACCCTTTTTGAAAAGGACAATAAAGTAGGCGGTCTATTAAGGTACGGGATTCCAGACTTTAAATTGGAGAAATGGGTGATCGATCGTCGAGTAGCCGTAATGGAAGAAGAGGGCGTAATCTTCGCTACAGGTACTGAGATTGGTTCAAGCATCCGGGCGGAAGAAATTATCAACCAGTTTGACGCGGTAGTGTTGGCTACCGGCGCACAACAGCCACGTGATTTAAAGATTCCGGGAAGAGAAGCCAAAGGAGTTCATTTTGCGATGGAATTTTTAGGACGGCAAAACCAGGTGATTTCGGGTGAACTCGCCGAAAATCCCATCAACGCAAAAGGAAAAAATGTCTTGGTCATCGGCGGCGGTGATACCGGAAGTGACTGTATTGGTACGTCGAATCGACATGGAGCGGCTTCGGTAAGACAGCTTGAATTGTTGCCCAAACCTCCCCGACAAAGAACGCAGCTGAACCCGTGGCCGGAATGGCCCATGACCTTGAGGACCTCCTCTTCTCATGAAGAGGGAGCAGAGAGGATGTGGTCGGTACTAACCAAAGAATTCACCAGTGATGAGCAGGGCAATGTGACGGGTCTGAAAGTGGTAGAGATTGAATGGAAAGAGGAGAACGGGAGGATGCAGTTTTTTGAATTGGCAGGAACCGAAAGAATATTGCCTTGCGATCTGGCTCTTTTGGCCATCGGCTATACAGGACCAAAGCAAAACGGTCTTCTGGAATCTTTCGGCGTCGGTCTTTTGGAAAACGCTTTACCTAAATCCAAGAATTATCAAAGCACTGAACCGGGGGTATTTTTGGCTGGCGATATGAGAAGGGGCCAATCCTTAGTTGTTTGGGCCATAGCGGAAGGCCGGGAGTGTGCGGTTCAGGTGGATCTTTTCCTGCAGGGAAAATCTTCTTTACCCCAAAGGGATCGATCGCATTTTAATAATTTGGAAACTGTAGAAGTCAATAGATAAACAACGAAAAAAGCCACTTAAGAAGTGGTTTTTTTTATCCTAAAGCATCAAGAGAAGGCAAAAAACTACTATTTATCTTTTTACGGAGGTTAAATTATAATGTCTAGCAAGATCATAAGTAAAACAGCGTGAACCTTTTGCCATAACATCAAACGTCGGGTCGAGAATGACGAATGCGGAACTTTTGTATGAATACCGTAAGCCTAAAACATTCTTTACCTATCTAATATTGAATCTCTGTTTTAACCCATTGCTCAAGTCCTCATAAACATCCACATCGGACAATTCTTTAAGGAGGCTAACGGTCAAGCCTTGTATTTGTGCCTCCCTTAAAGTATCTGTCAAAACTGTGGAAGTACTCCAAGACTTGTTTTCAAACAAAGCATCATGGGGCTTTTTCATCCCAATAAGATAGTATCCCCCGTCCTTGGCCGGCCCTATCACTAGATCATTTGATTCCAAGGATTCAATGGCTTCCTGGATGATACAGGTTTCAAGACCAGGGCAATCGGAACCCAGGAGGAAGACTTTTTGGTGGCTGGCAGAAAAGACTTCTTTTAAGGCGGTTTTCATCTTTTCACCCAAATCTTTCCCTTTTTGTACGGCGACAGAATAATTTTCTTGTAGCAAAAAATCGCGATCAATTGCATTGTCAAAATAAACGAAAACAGGAATTTGCAATAAAGCCAGTTGCCGATGGGTGTGGTCAAGCAAATATCGGTAAACCTCAACCGCTTTTTCATCCCCGATGGTCTGCGCAAGGCGGGTCTTTACTTGTCCTTTTTCGGGTTTTTTTTGAAATACGATTAAGGCGGTGTCCTTCATGCGATACTTCCTCCACAGCTGCTTCCAGCGCCTGCCGTGCATCCAAAACAATGTTTATTGGTTACAATTTTCCGGTTCTGGAGTTTATCAAAGTTAAAATCCCTGATATGGATGGCATCGCAAGCTACGGGCAGGTCCAACATTTGATTAAAGTCACAATCATAAAGATATCCATCCCATCCTACCGACAGCGTATTTCGACACATGACATTGAATGCCGCTGACGGATTGAAACTGTTGATCAGCTTTTCCATATAGTCTTCATAATTGCCGCTTTGGATAAGATAATCTAGGAAGCGGCTGACAGGTAGGTTGGTGATGGTTAATAACTCATTAAAAACTATGCCATGAAGGTCCTTCAATTTATTTTTGAACTGAGCCTGCAGCGATTGTTGGTCTGCTGGCAAAAAAGCACCAGAAGGATTGTAGACCAAATTAAGTTTTAGACCAGTATCTTCTTTTCCATAACCTTCAGCATTCAGCATCTTTAGGGCTTTAATCGACCTCTCAAAAACCCCAGATCCCCTTTGTGCGTCAGTCCGAAGGGCAGTAAAATAAGGTAAAGAGGAAACTACTTCACAGCTGTTATCTTTATAGAATTTGGGGAGATCGTGATAGCGCGGATTGGATACAATGATGGTAAGATTACATCGAACAATAATATGTTTTCCCATAGCCGACAGTTTCTCAACCAACCATCGGAAGTGTGGGTTCATCTCGGGTGCGCCTCCGGTAAGATCAACGGTATGGGCGCCACTTTCTCTTATCGCTTCGAGGCACAATTCCATCATCTCACGACCCATAATTTCCTTGCGGTCGGGACCGGCATCCACATGGCAATGTCTACAAACCTGGTTACACATTTTTCCCAGATTGATCTGGAAAACATCTATCCCTTTGGGTTTTAACGGTAATGCTCCGGCCTCCTTTAACTTGTCTTCAAAAGTTTGAGGCATAAATCCGTTGATAGGGGTGCTTTCCAAGAAAGCTATTTGGCTCTCGCCCTTGGCCATTAACTGGCCTTGTGCAGCTAGGGATTTCAAATCGCTATATTTTAAACGCCGTGAGTGTTTACATTTGTACGATTCAGGAACAATGCTAAAAATCATTCCTGTGTTCCATTGATATTTTCCTTGATCTTACAAGACTGTTGAAGAAGCGCAAGGATCGTGCTACATGGAGAGGTCCTTAACCTTGTTCATCATTTGGACACCGTGCACCAGACTCGCCCCGCCCCGTATGGCTGCGGCTACATGGACAGCTTCCATCATTTGTTCTTCGTCACAGCCTTTTTCCAAAGAGTCGGTGGTGTAGGCATCAATGCAATAGGGACACTGGATGGTGTGTGATACTGCCAAAGCAATAAGAGACTTTTCTCTGGCCGTCAAGGCCCCTTCTTTAAATACCTCTCCATAATAGTCAAAGAACTTATCTGCCAATTTTTGCTGGAATTCGCCTATCTGGCCAAATTTTTTTAGATCTGCGGGATTGTAATAGCTTTCCATGTTTCTCTCGGTTAAGAATAAACCCCAAGTTAGCTTTATTTTTTTCTCTAAAAAAAGGGAGGTCCAATGAACCTCCCCTTAACCAATCAACAACCAAACCTTATCTATTTAACCTCTAATATTATGCTGACGCCTAGCTTTTCTGTCAAACTTTTTTTTGCCTTCTCGTGGCTGATTTCTTTTTTCTCGGACTTCGGACCTTTTTGCTTCCCAGGCTGCTTTTTGTTCAGGGCTGAGGATAGCCTCAAATTTCTCTTGTTGGGCTATATGGTTAGCCTTCATTTTTTCCCTCTTTTCCTTCATCTCTTGGGTTCTCTTTGAGGCGTTTTCAAGATGTAGGGCATATACTTCCTTCTTTTGCTCTTCAGAAAGGTCCAGTTCTTTGGTCATCCTTTCGGTTAATCTTTCCGCCACTTTCTCCGGCGTCATTCTCTCACGGGTTTTTCTCTCCTGTTGCGCTTCGGCACTTAGGTTTAAGAAGCAAAACGCGGCAATGATCAACAATAACTTTTTCATGGCTTCCATTTGTTTGTATACCCTTTAGACTTAGGTACTGGACCTAGGTTTAATCGGGTAATCAGGTTTAAATGTTAATAAATCTTAAAGGCATGCCAACGTATAGTACGGGGGGAAGATATAGCTTGCCGATGATAAAATAAGTTTTTCTTGGATGAGCATCGGCTGCTCGCGTAAGGTTAAACCTTACTAAGTGTAAAATTTTCTGTACTTTTGCAGCAAAGTAGAAGAGATTGAAAGCAAGAACATTAAAAAAAGACAAGGTCAATATTGTAACCATGGGTTGCTCCAAAAATCTGGTGGACTCCGAGGTGCTGCTGACCCAATTAAAGGGAAACGGGATCTTGGCCTCCCATGAGGCAGTAAACGCCCATGACCACAATATTGTCATTATCAATACCTGTGGCTTTATTGACAACGCCAAGCAGGAATCCATTGATACCATATTGCAATATGTTGACGCAAAGGAGCAAGGTTTGATCGATAAAGTGTACGTCACTGGCTGCCTTTCCCAAAGATATAAAGATGATCTCGAAGTGGAAATTCCCCAAGTGGATGCTTACTTTGGAACCAGGGATCTTCCTGCCTTATTAAAAAGATTCAAAGCGGATTACAGACACGAATTGGTAGGGGAGCGCCTTTTGTCGCACCCCTCTCATTATGCCTATATGAAGATCTCGGAAGGCTGCGATCGCCCCTGTTCGTTTTGTGCCATTCCGTTGATGCGTGGAAACCATATTTCCAAACCCATAGAAGAACTGGTGCGGGAGGCACAGATTAAAGCAGCCAACGGTACCCGGGAATTGTTGCTGATAGCACAGGACTCCACCTATTATGGATTGGATTTGTATAAGAAAAGAAGGTTGGCGGACTTAATGGCGGCACTTTCTGAGGTTCAGGGTATCGATTGGATTAGGCTTCATTATGCCTATCCTACAGGATTTCCAATGGATATTCTCGACGTCATGGCCGAACGTCCCAATATCTGCAAATACCTTGATATTCCCCTTCAGCACGGATCATCCGATGTGTTAAAGATGATGCGAAGAGGAACTTCAAGGGAAAAACAAGAGGAGTTGATCCATAGCATCAGAGAGCGGATACCGGGAATTGCTATAAGAACGACAATGATCGCAGGTCATCCGGGGGAAGGAGAGAGGGAATTTCATGAAATGGTGGATTTTGTGCAGCGGATGAAATTTGAGCGTCTCGGTGTTTTCACCTATTCCCATGAGGAGGACACCCATGCTCATTCCATGGAAGATCTACTTTCGCAAGATGAAAAACAAGCCCGGGCAAATCACCTGATGGAAGTGCAGGAGCAGATCTCCTACGACCTTAACCAAGAAAAAATTGGGAAGACCTTCAAGGTACTGGTGGACAAAAAGGAAAATGGCCAATTTGTGGGAAGAACCGAGTTTGATTCGGTAGACGTGGATAACGAGGTTCTGATCGATGCTACCCAGCAATATTGCAGGATCGGCGATTTTGTGAGTGTAAAAATTACTGATGCAACGGAATTTGACCTGTACGGTGAAGTTGTAGGACAGTAGTGGGGTTTAGGAAATAGAGCCAATAAAATCTAATCTGATAGCTTGCGTCTAACGTCTGACAAAATATGAAATTACTGGAAGTTACAAGTCCAGCCCATCGAAGGGAGTTTTTTGAAATGGCCGTGAGGCTATATAAAGGAGAAAAAAACTGGATCCGACCTTTGGATAAGGATATCGAAGATCTTTTTCACGCGGAGACCAACAAACTCTTTCGCCATAAAGCAGAAGCTATCCGCTGGTTGTTGAAAAATGATCAAGGGGAGACAATTGGTAGGGTTGCGGCTTTTATTAATCCGAAGTGGAAAGAAAAGCAACCGACGGGGGGAATGGGATTTTTTGAATGCGTCAATGATAAAGATGCCGCATTTTTGCTTTTTGACACGGCAAGGAAATGGCTCGCTGAGAAAGGAATGGAAGCCATGGATGGTCCGGTCAATTTCGGCGAGAGGGACAAATGGTGGGGGCTGTTGGTGGAGGGCTTTTCTCCCCCCAATTATAACATGCCCTGGAATTTCTCCTATTATAAGGATTTCTTTGAAGCTTATGGCTTTCAGATTTACTTCAAACAATATACCTATATGCGTCCTGTCAAAGGACTCGGTTTTGATCCAAAATTTCATGAACGGGCAGATATTACTTTAAACCATCCAGATTATAATTATCGATACCTGAAGGGCAAGGAATTGTCAGAAAAGGCCCCGGAATATTTCATGACTGTCTACAATAGGGCTTGGGCGCGTCATTTGGGCAAAAGCATGACCTTGAAAGAGGCGCAGGTGATGTTCGGAAAGATGAAACCGGTCATTGATCCGCAATTGATTTACTTTGGATTTTATAAAGGGGAGCCGGTTTCTTTTTTTATCTCCATTCCCGAATTAAACCAGTTGTTTAAGTACGTCAACGGAAAAATGGATCTGATCGGTAAGCTGAAGTTTCTGTATAACAAAATTTTTAACCCGCCCAATAAAATGCTGGGACTGGTCTTTGGCGTCGTACCTGAGCACCAAGGAAAGGGCGTGGAAAGCGCCATGGTCAAACGTTACAATGAGATGAGCAGCAAGAGTTCCTTTCCCTACGAATCCATAGAGATGAATTGGATAGGAGACTTTAACCCTAAAATGATGCGGGTATGCGAGCAAATCAATGCGACTATCTACAAAACTCACCACACCTATCGGTATCTATTCGACAGAGAAAAGCCATTTGAAAGACATCGCATTTTTCAGTAGGAGTTGGAACAAGATAGAAGGTGGTTTATTCCTCTTCTATCTTTGATCTAATGTGCTTGTCTAACCCTTTCTTCTTAAACCTTCTGCCTCTTTGCCAGGTTTAGCTGCCAGTTCCAGCTGTCTCTCAGTGCTTCTTCAAGGTTGTACTGGGGAAACCAATTCAGCACTTGGTTTATTTTTGAAGTATCAGCCCATACCTTCTCCACATCGCCTGATCTTCTAGCACCGATTTCGTAGTTTAAAGGTTTTTCACTGACTTTCTCGAAAGCTTTAACTACTTCCATCACCGTGTTGCCGTTCCCCGTGCCTACATTGAAGAGGTCGTAGAAATTCTCGGGCTTGTCATCCAAGTATTGCAAAGACTTGACATGGGCATCGGCGAGATCCATGACATGGATGTAGTCCCGAACGCACGTTCCGTCGGGAGTGTCATAGTCGTCCCCAAATACAGTAATTTTTTCTCGGATTCCTACCCCTGTTTGGGTCACAAAAGGGACGAGATTCGCAGGGACACCTATGGGAAGCTCTCCGATAAGGGCAGACTTATGGGCGCCGATGGGGTTGAAATAGCGTAAAGCAATTGCCCGGATCTTTTCCCCGCTTTTGACATAATCCACCAAAATGTCCTCACCTATTCTTTTTGTATTGCCATAGGGACTTTCAGCATCTTTTCTCGGTGTGGATTCCTTAACAGGCAATTGATCGGGCTGACCATAGACGGTACAGGAGGAGGAGAAGACTATATTTTTTATACCGAATTTCTTCATGGTATCCAGCAGGACCAGAAGAGAGCCTATATTGTTACGGTAATATTTAAGAGGAAGTCGGGTACTTTCACCCACTGCTTTGTGGGCTGCAAAATGAATAATTCCTTCAATTTCATGAGCGTCAAATATCTTTTCCATCAGAGCACTGTCATTACAATCCCCTTCGTAGCATTGGATTTCCTTTTCTACGATTTGTTGAAGCCCCTGTAGAACCTCTTTCTCCGAATTTGAAAAATCATCAATAATTATAGGTTCGAAACCTGCATTAACCAAAGCTACTGCTGTGTGCGAACCAATATATCCTGCACCGCCAGTGATAAGTATTTTTTTCATATTGAAATCAAAAAGATATTCCGGTTTAAAATACGGATAGTTGAGAAATTAATATAAAGTCTTTCTTGCAGATCCAAACTTTAAAATAGTCTTCTTATTCCATTATCTCAGTAAATCAAGCTTGATTCGCCCAAACTTATCTTTAACTTCAGAGTTTAGGAATAAAAAATCACCTTCTATATCAATATATGAAGGTATGTTGAAGAATAAACAACAAAGGAGATTCAATGATGAACCTCCTTTGTTGATGATGTAATCTACTGCTTTTTTCCGCGGATTTTTTCTTTGATCCTAGCTGATTTGCCATGGCGTCCCCTCAGGTAGAACAATCTGGCTCTTCTAACCTTACCTTCTCTCAGTACTTCGATTTTTTCGATGCTGGGGCCGATGATTGGGAAAATCCTCTCAACGCCAATACCGTTTGAAATTTTCCTTACAGTAAAAGTTTCCCCATTACTGCTTGGATTTCTTCTTTGTATTACCGTTCCCTGAAACTGCTGGATACGTTCTTTGTTGCCTTCCGTAATTCTTACGTGGACGTTGATCGTATCACCTGCCTTGAAAGAAGGGAATTTGGATCTCACCTCGGAGTATTCCTCTTCTACAATTTTAAGTAGTTCGCTCATATTATTTGTATTATGTGCTTATCGCAAATCTATGCAATATCTTTTTCTATTATAATTTAATCAATGTTACTATTATCGTCTACTACAGGTCCTCACCTTCCAATAAGTCAGGTCTTCTTTTCTGTGTGCGACGAACCGATTCTTCAAACCTCCAATTCTCGATATGTGCATTGTGTCCAGAGAGCAAAATGTCGGGAACTTTCATCCCCTCAATCTCAGCAGGTCTGGTAAACACCGGAGGAGCCAACAGGCCGTCTTGGAATGAATCTGTAAGTGCCGATGTCTCATCGTTCAATACCCCTGGAATTAATCTTATGACCGCATCGGCAATCACGGCCGCTGCAAGTTCTCCTCCAGACAGAACATAATCCCCAATACTTATTTCTTTGGTGATAAAATGCTGCCTGATCCTTTCGTCCACTCCTTTGTAGTGTCCGCAGAGAATAATGAGGTTTCCTTTCAAAGACAAGGTATTGGCCATTTGCTGGTCAAATACTTCTCCGTCGGGAGTCACATAGATCACTTCATCGTAAGTCCTCTCAGCCTTCAATGCCGTCAGGCAACGAAGGATTGGTTCCACCATCAAGACCATGCCGGCACCGCCTCCAAAAGCATAGTCATCGACCTGTTTTTGTTTGCCGGTGGCATAATCCCTCAGATTATGAACGCGCACTTTTGCAAGACCTTTGTCCTCCGCCCTTTGTAGTATTGAATGGGAAAAGGGACCTTCCAGCAATCCGGGAACTACTGTGATAATGTCTATATGCATGGATTAATCCTCCAGGTAAATTTCAAGTAAGCCATTCGGCAACTGACAGAAAACTTTCTTTTCTGCCTTATCCACTTTTAGGATGATCTCATCCTTAATGGGTATTAAGATCTCCTTTCCTTTGTACTCCAGGCCGATCAAATCCTGGGTTTGAAGATCATATATGTGCTTAACTTCTCCCAATTCTCCGTGCAATTCATCATACACGGTAAATCCTATCAGTTCATGAAAATAAAACTGGTCCTCTCTTAGCTCCGGCAGGTCCTCTAGGGGAAGGTATAATTCCGATCCCACCAAAACCGATGCCTCGTCTATACTGTCAAATCCTTCAAACTTTGCCAAAGCCTTTTGGTTGGGCTGAAGCGCGAAATGTTCAAGGAAATAAGGGACTAATCGGGAATCCTGGGCTACGAACACATGTTCGATATCAACATAATCCTCCGGGAAATCCACATCCAGCACAACAGTCAGTTCTCCATGAAGTCCATGAACCTTAGCGATGTAGCCTAATTGGAAACAGCTATCCTTGTTCATGAAAGGGATGTTTGTTAAGCTTGGTTTTCTTCGTTTGCCTCAGGAGTCTCAGCATCCGGAGCTGCCTCGGCAGAAGCTTCTTCCTCAGCTGGAGCTTCGGCAGCTTTGGCTGCGGCGATGGCCTCCTCTTCTTTTTTCTTCAATGCCTCCGCACGTGCGGTGTTTTTGGCTGTTTCAGCATCTAATGCTTTCTGACGTGCATCGGATTTCTCTTGCGAAAGTTTATCCACTTTGCCGCTGATTGCCGCTTCTTTGCTGACTTTCCAGTCCTCGAAACGCTTATCCGCATCTTCTTGGGTCACTGCGCCTTTCAGCACACCGATCTGAAGGTGTTTTCTAAGCAAAACGCCACGGTAGGACAACATCGCCTTTACGGTATCCGTAGGCTGCGCACCGTTCAACAACCATTTAAGAGCACGGTCATTGTTGATGTTGATTGATGCGGGGTCAGTATTGGGGTTATAAGTCCCGATTTTCTCGATAAAGCGTCCATCGCGTGGAGCTCTTGCATCAGCTACTACAACGTCATAGATGGCCATTTTTTTTCTGCCTCTACGCGCTAATCTGATTTTTACTGCCATATTATATTGATATTAAGTGAATTGATGGATCCCGTCCATCATAATTTTGGACTGCAAAGATAGCTGTTTTATCTTTAAAAGAGCAAGATGGGTTTGGAATATTTGTAGAAATGAAAAAATATGTCTTAAATTGCGGAGCGAAACGGGGAGGGGTGAGCTTGGGCTTAATTTTGGATGCCTTTTTCTTCGCAAATGGCTCAATAATAAATGGCCTCGTAGTTCAATGGATAGAATAGAAGTTTCCTAAACTTTAGATACAGGTTCGATTCCTGTCGAGGCTACAAAAAACCTTCAATGCTTTAAGTATTGAAGGTTTTTTTATTTCGGTACCTACTTACTTATTACTGAAATCAAAAAGCTTTCTTTTCTCCTCCTTGCTCAGGTTGTCGTATCCCTTTTCAGCGATTTTGTCCAGTATTTTGTCGATTTCTTCCTGGGTACTGACATCGACATTTCTCTTGGGCTCGGCTGGGGCGGGCTCTCCTGTATATTTTTTCCTATAGGTGACCTTCACTTTAGGCTTTTTTGAAATTAAATTTTCGAAAATTCCGCCTACCCATTGTACGGGACGGCCGATGTCGCTTCCTTTTTGCAATTGGCGGATGTACAAGAATCCCAAAGCCGCACCGCCCAGATGGGCCAGTTCCCCACCGGCGTTGGAGCCACTTGAATTGGCAAAAGCAACCAGAACATAAAATATAGCGATATACTTGATCTTTACTGGTCCCAGCAGGATCAGGTGGAACTCGGTGTTGGGTGTCAAGGTAGCAGCGCCTACCACCACCGCATAAACCCCCGCACTGGCGCCAAGCATCAAGGCCGTGTTCACTTGACCACTGAAAAGCGGCGCGAGATTATAAATTAGCAGATAAAACAATCCGCCGGCCAAGCCACCCAGAATATATAGGTTCACCAGTTTTCTGCCTCCCAAGTATTCATTGATCAACAGGCCGAACCAATACAGAAACAGCATATTGAAGAGGATATGAAAGAATCCCTCGTGAAGGAACATGTAGGTAAAGATCGTCCAGGGCTGTGAGGCAAAATAAGGGATTGAAGCCGGCATCATCAGGTAGGACAGCAATTGCCTAAAGGTGCCTTCTGCTCCACCTAAAGTCATCAAAACCCCTGAAACCATCACCACCATATACAATAGGATATTGATCGCCAGCAGCTTGTAGAGGCCGTTTTCCTTATGGTTAAAGGCATTTTTTAAGTTAAACCAAAATCCTCCGTACATATCAATAAAAATTAGTCCTGCTTCTTTTCCAAAATAGTATCAATGCCGCACCTATTACCAGTCCGCTCAAATGGGCAAAATGGGCCACATTGTCCAACGGATTGCTGACAAAAATATTATAAACCGTGTACAAGCCATAGAACAACACCAAATATTTTGCCTTAATCGGCATGGGGGGAAACAAAAGGAAAAGCTGCGTATTGGGAAACAGCATCCCAAAGGCGATCAAGACGCCAAACAGGGCTCCCGAAGCCCCCACCATGGGAATGTTTGATTTCAGTTCCCATACCCCCGCCATGTTGGACAGTGCCCGGTCCTTTA
>Ga0209075_1001335_pt1 | contig 23187 bp, 19 predicted proteins | sample Stecom2011_FD_187523 | JGI IMG/M metagenome (GOLD analysis project Ga0209075, IMG submission 187523) | Agricultural soil microbial communities from Utah to study Nitrogen management - Steer compost 2011 (SPAdes) (version 2) | ecosystem: Environmental > Terrestrial > Soil > Agricultural land...
CGGTTTGTAAACGCCGGCAGAGTCACGCACCCCAGCCTTGTGGCGGGTAATGAAAACTATAATTGCCCCAGCGCTTTCAGGTGCTTCGGCGTTAACACCGTATCAAACGCCCGCGGTAGTGCTTGCGGGTAGTCACGGCTAAAGTGTAAGCCACGGCTTTCTTTGCGCAGTAAGGCAGAGTGAATAATAAGCTCTGCGACATCTACTAAGTTACGTAACTCCAGTAAGTTATGGCTTACTTTGTGGTTACTATAAAACTCATGAATCTCTTGGCGTAGCAGTTGCACGCGATGATCAGCACGCAGCAGGCGTTTGTCGGTGCGTACTATGCCCACGTAGTCCCACATAAAGCGTCTTAGTTCATCCCAGTTGTGTGAAATCACGACGTCTTCATCGGAGTCGGTAACTAGGCTGGCATCCCAAGCAGGGATTTCTGGCAGGCTGTCGGTAAAGTCTGTATTCAGCAGTATGTCTTTGGCCGCCGCACGGGCAAACACGAAGCACTCTAATAACGAGTTGCTGGCTAAGCGGTTAGCACCATGCAAGCCAGTGTAGGCAGTTTCACCAATGGCGTATAAGTGCTCGATATCAGTACGGCCATTAAGGTCGGTCACCACACCACCACAGGTATAGTGTGCTGCCGGTACAATAGGAATAGGCTCTTTGGTGATATCAATGCCTAAGTCTAAACAGCGCTCATAAATAGTAGGGAAGTGCTCAATTATGAAGTCGGCCGGTTTATGGCTGATATCTAAAAACAAACAATCTGCGCCTAAGCGTTTCATTTCGTGGTCGATAGCACGGGCGACAATGTCGCGTGGAGCCAGCTCTAAGCGCTCGTCAAAACGATGCATAAAGCGCTTACCGTTGGGTAGCAATAAATGCCCGCCTTCACCACGTACGGCCTCAGTAATTAAAAATGACTTGGCTTGCGGGTGATACAGGCAAGTAGGGTGGAATTGATTGAACTCCATATTGGCGACCCGACAACCCGCACGCCAGGCCATAGCAATACCATCACCTGAGGCTCCGTCTGGGTTACTGGTGTATAAATAAACTTTACTGGCACCGCCGGTTGCTAAGGCTACTGCGTGCGCACGAATGGTATCAACTTCAGTGGTTTCGTTATTTAAGAAGTAGGCACCAAGACAGCCATGGCCATTTAACTCCAGCTTTCTTCGGGTAATTAAATCAATGGCAATGTGGTTTTGCTTAAAATGAATGTTGCTGCGTTTTTGTGCTTCTTCTAATAAGGTATTGAAGATCGCATGGCCGGTAGCGTCGGCAGCATGAATAATCCGCCTCGCACTGTGGCCGCCTTCACGCGTAAGGTGAAAATGATTAGGGCTGTCTTGGGTAAACGGTACGCCTAAATCTATAAGCCACTGAATGGCTGCCGTTGAGTTTTCAATGGTATAACGCACAGAAGGTTCATGGCACAAACCCGCTCCGGCGTTAAGGGTATCTTGAACGTGCGCCTCGATATTGTCGTCTTTGTCCAAAACGCCAGCCACGCCGCCTTGTGCCCAGCGTGTTGAGCCTGCGTCCAAGCGTTCTTTACTGACAACAGCGATCTGTAAGTGCTCAGGCAAAGACAACGCCAAGGTTAAGCCAGCGGCGCCGCTGCCTATTATTAATACATCAAAATGATAAAATTCGCTCATGACAGTGTTCACTAGTAAAAAACAGGCAATTTGGCCGATAAAGCATGATACACTGCCAGTCCTTTTTTCGGGAAATTAATCTTTAGGGGAACTTATTGCCTGTTTCACCCTTCATAGTTTAAACCTGAATAAAAAGAAGGGAGCCTCTCATGGCACAGGCAGCAACTATTGTTCGTTTTACAACAGCAGACCAACGCATGACCGACCAACAAGAGACTGACCAACAGCTGGTAGCACGTGTACAGAAAGGTGATCGCCGTGCTTTCGACCTATTGGTTATAAAATATCAGCATCGTATTTTGGCCTTGGTGAATCGTTTTGTATCTGATTTCTCTGAAGCCCAAGACGTCACTCAAGAAGCTTTTGTTAAAGCTTACCGTGCGTTACCTAATTTCCGTGGTGACAGCCAGTTTTATACCTGGATGTACCGCATTGCAGTCAATACAGCTAAAAATTACCTAGTCAGCCGTAAACGTCGTACGCCTACGCGTGATATTGACATTGAAGACGCTGAGTTTTTTACTGACGAAAGCAGCATGCAAGACATCTCTTCACCCGATGCATTGCTGCAACGTGACCAATTAAAGAAAGTGGTGTTTGACGCCATTGATGATTTGCCTGATGAATTGCGCCGCGCAATTACTTTGCGTGAATTAGAAGGACTTAGTTACGAAGAAATTGCAGATGTAATGGACTGTCCTATAGGTACAGTTCGTTCACGAATTTTCCGTGCACGCGAAGCAATTGAACGTAAGATGCAACCGTTAATGGTTCAGGTAGATATGGCTTAGGCCATTGAGAGGTGAGAGATGAATGAACGCATGAATGAATCCTTATCAGCCTTAATGGATGGTGAAGCAGATGAGCTTGAAATCCGTCGGTTGCTGAATCAAGAGTCACAGCAAGAACTGTTTGATAAGTGGCAAAACTTCCAGCTAATTGGATCTCTTTTACGAGAAGAGCCAGCCACTACCTTAGACCTATCTAAAGGCGTGCGCCAAGCATTAGACGGCGAGCCAATGGACGACATCACAGTTGCCCCGCAAATCGTACAAACGAACAAATGGCGTTGGCTTATGGCTTCTGGTGCGGTAGCGGCCAGTGTCACTATGGCTGTACTGGTCAGTGTGCAATGGCAGCAAGCCGACCAACATGGTGCAGTGCAGGTTGCTCAAGCTGTTGAAACACAAGCAGAAGTGCGCACGGTTGCCGAAGCACCAACCAAGTTGAGTGCCGAGCAGCAGCTCCAACTTAAAGAAGCTCAGTTGAAGCTTCAAGAATATGTCCTCCAACATAATGACGATACCAGCACTAGCGCTAATCAGGTTATGTTGCCGCATGCGCGTACTGTAAACTTCAATCAAGGGGTTGAATTAAAACGGTGATTAAAACGCTGGTGTTATTGTTGTTACCGCTGTGGGCGCTGGCCGATCTAAGCGAAAGCCCGCAGCAGTTGCTAGAAGACGTGGCGCAAGCAGCACGTCAGCAGAATTATCAGGGCACCATCGTTATGGCGTCGACCTCTCATTGGCAGTCGATGGATGTGAAACATGCACTCATTAACGGCCAAGAGTACGAACGCCTACAGCAGCTTACTGGCATACCACAAGAATATATAAAACGTGGTCCAGAACAGTTTTGCAGCCATGATGAAAACTTAGCTTTTCATCGTCCTTTAAAAAATCCATTACGTACTCCCACACCCAAGTTGCAGCAAGACTTCGCCTATAATTTTACCTATGGCGCAGTGCAACGCTTAGCAGGGCGTACAGTGCAGCAACTTAATGTGCAACCGCACGACAACAATCGATACGGTTTAACTCTGTGGCTTGACCAGCAAACCAATCTTTTACTTGGTGTCGATTTGCTCGATGGTCAAAACCATATTTTAGAGCGCACCCATTATGCCGATATTAAAGTAGCAGCTCCCATGACGGTCGATGATTTTGTACCATCAATGGCCACCCATGCTGTACAAGAAGCAGCGAATACAGAAAATAAAATTGCAGCAGTAAGCTGGCTGCCTCATTGGTTACCCGTTGGCTTTCAGTTAACCTATGCTCAAGAGCAAGCCGACAGTATTCGTCTTATGTATTTTGATGGTATTACTGCCTTTTCTGTCTTTATTGACCAGTCCGCCAGTGCGCCCACCCTAGAAAAACAATGGGGTGCAACAGCGGCAGTGGTAATGCCCGTCATTTTTGAAGAGCAAATGCATCGAGTTACCGCTGTTGGCGAAGTACCATTGCATACGCTGCGAGAAGTGGTGTTATCCGTTAGTCCTAACTTGGCAGACACTGTTGTGGAGTGACATAAATGAATCAAGAGTGGGTAACCGTCAGCAAGGTGGAAAGCGGAGGTATTTGGGTTGAATCACTTCAACGCAGTGCTTGCGATACTTGCAACGCCCAAGCAGGTTGTGGCCAACGCACTCTTAGCCAGTTAGGCAAGCCCATCCGCTTATGGATTGCCAGTGACGAACATTTCAGTATTGGTCAACAGGTGCTGGTAGAACTTCCTAATGGCGGGCTCGCTGCCAGTGCCTTACTTATGTATGGTATTCCCCTAATAACCTTATTAATAGCCGCTTTATTTGGACAACTATTGGAAAATGATGTGTTAGCCACCATCATAGGCTTGCTGGGTCTTGTTATTGGTCTGTACATCAGCCGCCGCTTGACCCAGCATTATAAACATTGGTGGCAGCCAAAAGTGTTACCTAATTGCATTAAGACCGTTTTAGTAGATCAATAAACAGGTGTTTTTCATGAAAAAATTTAGCAGTATTTATTTCGCATTGATCTTATTGTTAAGTGCTTGCACAGTGCGCGCAGACTTACCCGATTTTCGACAGTTGGTGAAACAAGCCTCGCCCGCAGTCGTTAATATCAGTACTGTCCAGCACGCACGAAAATCCAGCACTAATCCTCAAAATTACGGTTTACCACAAGAAGTCCCTGAAATATTTCGTCACTTTTTTGGTCTGCCAGAACACTTTCAGCAGCCGCACAGCGCCGAGCGTACCTCTTTAGGCTCGGGTTTTATTATTTCTAAAGATGGCTATATTTTAACCAATAATCACGTTGTTCAAAATGCAGATGAAATCATTGTGCGCTTGAACGACCGTCGTGAATTAGAAGCCAAGCTCATTGGTGCCGATGAAACCACTGACCTCGCCTTACTTAAAGTAGAAGCCAAAAACTTACCCATAGTAAAGCTGGGTGATTCTGAAAAATTAGAAGTAGGTGAGTGGGTGATCGCTATTGGCTCACCTTTTGGTTTCGACTACTCAGTAACCGCCGGTATTGTTAGTGCCAAAGGCCGTAGCCTGCCTAACGATAACTACGTGCCGTTTATTCAAACCGACGTCGCCATTAACCCTGGTAACTCTGGCGGCCCATTGTTCGACTTGAATGGCAATGTGGTGGGTATTAACTCGCAAATATATACCCGCTCTGGTGGCTTTATGGGCGTGTCCTTTGCTATTCCAATTAACGTCGCTTTAGAGGTTAGTGAACAGCTTAAAGACAAAGGTAGAGTTAGCCGTGGCTGGTTAGGGGTTATGATTCAAGAAGTAAATAAAGACCTAGCTGAATCCTTTGGTTTAAGCAAAGCAGCTGGTGCTTTAGTGGTGCAAATTATGCCTAACAGCCCTGCTTCAGCCAGTAAGCTTGAAAATGGCGATATTATTACCCACTTAGATGGCAAACCGATTCTACTATCATCCGACCTACCACAGCTTATTGGTCGTGTTAAACCAGGCTCTAAGGTAACGCTTGAAGTAGTGCGTAACGGTAAGAAACAAAAAGTAGTAGTAGAGATTGGTTTAATTCCAGAATCCAACAGCGAGCTGGCATCTACCAGCAAATCCAAAGCAGAAAGCATCAAGCGCTTAGGCATAGTGGTCGGTGACTTAACCGCTAAACAGCGTAGAGACTATGGTGATGGCGTCGTTGTACACGAAGTGAAAAGTGGGGCGGCCTCGCAAGCAGGTGTCTTCAATGGTGACATTATTACCATGATCTACGGGCACTCCGTCAGCTCTGTCGCTGAGTTCGAGGAAGTAGTGTCAAAAATACCCAGCGGAAAAAATGTACCCATACGCTTAGTACGCCGCGGGTCTGCTATGTTTATTGCCCTTAAAATAGCGGACTAAGACTAAACGCACCTAGGCAAGTTAGCTTAGGTGCTCTGTTTTAAAATGCAGGAACGAGTTCTTTCACAGAGTTAATCAATAACTTTAGAATTCGTTCCTATAAATCGTGCTGGCTGTAACAGAACAAAATAGCCTTTACTCCCTAATTCAAGTAAAATCACAACCCATTTCAACCCATAATTAATAGGTTTTTTAGTGAGCCAACTGGACCACATTCGTAATTTTTCTATTATCGCGCATATCGACCATGGTAAATCCACCTTATCAGACCGAATTATTCAGGTTTGTGGCGGCTTAGCCGATCGAGAGATGCAGGCCCAGGTACTAGACTCCATGGATATCGAGCGCGAGCGCGGTATTACCATTAAGGCACAGAGCGTTACTCTAAATTATAAAGCCAGAAACGGTGAGACGTACCTGCTTAACTTTATTGACACCCCCGGCCACGTAGACTTCAGCTATGAGGTCAGCCGTTCGTTAGCAGCCTGTGAAGGTGCGCTACTAGTCGTCGATGCCGCCCAAGGCGTAGAAGCACAATCGGTAGCTAACTGCTATACCGCCATTGAGCAAGGCTTAGAAGTTCGTGCCGTATTAAACAAAATGGATTTGCCACAAGCAGACCCAGACAAAGTCGCCAAAGAAATTGAAGAAATTATTGGTATCGATGCCTCTGAAGCAGTGCGTTGCAGTGCTAAAAGCGGTTTAAACGTTGAAGACGTTATTGAAGACTTAGTCGCAAATATTCCGCCACCAGAAGGCGACCCAGACGCACCCTTACAAGCGTTGATTATCGACTCTTGGTTTGATGCTTACTTAGGTGTTGTTTCACTTATACGAGTGAAAAATGGCAGCATCAAAAAAGGCGATAAGATTCATTTGAAAGCAACAGGTCGAGATCATCAGGTCGACGGTATTGGTATCTTTACTCCGAAGATGACCGCTACCAATGGTCTTAATACAGGCGAAGTAGGTTACTTGGTTGCCAGTATTAAAGACATTCAGGGCGCTCCTGTAGGTGATACCATTGTCAGTGCTAAATTCCCTGATACAGTTTCTTTGCCCGGTTTCCAGCAAATTAAACCACAGGTTTATGCGGGTATGTTCCCGGTGTCTTCCGACGACTTTGAAGACTTCCGTACTGCCCTAGAAAAGCTTTCGTTAAACGACGCTTCTTTGTTCTATGAGCCAGAAAGCTCAGACGCTTTAGGCTTTGGCTTCCGTTGTGGCTTCTTAGGCATGCTGCACATGGAAATTATTCAAGAACGTTTAGAACGCGAATACGACCTAGACCTTATTACCACTGCACCGACGGTAATTTATGAAGTAACTACCAACAAGGGTGAAACCTTGATGATTGATAGCCCTTCAAAACTACCCGACCCGGGCACCATCGCCGAAATGCGTGAGCCCATCGCCGAGTGTAATATTCTAGTACCGCAAGAATACTTAGGTAACGTAATTTCTCTATGTATAGAAAAGCGCGGCGTACAAATCGATATGCAATACACTGGTACACAGGTCGCATTGCGTTACGAAATACCTATGGCAGAAGTCGTTATGGACTTCTTTGACCGAGTTAAGTCTGCCAGCCGTGGTTTCGCCTCGTTAGACTACAGCTTCAAACGCTTCCAAGCAGCACCACTGGTACGCTTAGACGTATTAGTAAACGGCGAGCGAGTTGATGCTTTAGCAGTAATTATGCACCGTGATGCAGTACGTCGTCGTGGAGCTTTACTGACCGAGAAAATGAAAGAGCTGATTCCACGCCAAATGTTTGATGTCGCAATCCAAGCAGCTACGGGCAGTCAGGTGGTCGCTCGTACCACCATTAAGGCGTTGCGTAAAAACGTAACCGCTAAGTGTTACGGTGGTGACATCAGTCGTAAGAAGAAACTATTACAGAAACAAAAAGAAGGTAAAAAACGCATGAAGCAAATTGGCAACGTGGAAATTCCACAGTCAGCGTTTTTAGCCGTACTCAGAGTAGATGATTAATATGCGTAAACAGTCCGGAATGACCATACCTTCGATGCTAATAGTAGGTTTAATATCGCTATTACTCATTAAAGCAGCCTTTGCGGTAGTGCCTATGTACTGGGACGACAGAATGTTAACCACAGTGCTAAATAAAATGCAGAGCTCGCCTGCCGCAAAAGACAGCAGCAGTGCTAAACAATTGTTAAAAACCATTGAAGAGCGCTTAAGCAGCAACAATTTAAGCATACCCACCGACAACGCCATTATTAGAGCTGAAAAAGCCGGCTTAACTTTGGATTGGCATTACGAGCGACGCTCTAATTGGATTTCTAATATTGATATCGTGGTTCGATTTCACCAGCAGGCAGAATTTTAAACTGTGAATAACGCACTAGATAAGCTTAGCCAGCGTTTAGGCTATCAGTTCAAAGATGAAAGTTTAGTATATTTGGCGCTTACCCATAGAAGTAAAAGTGGCTCTAATAACGAGCGCTTAGAGTTTTTGGGAGATTCAATTTTAAACTTTGTTATCGCTGAAGAGCTTTATAGGCGTTTTGATCAGGCCAAAGAAGGCAAGCTTAGCCGTTTGCGTGCAAAAATTGTGAAAGGCACCACCTTGGCAGAAATCGCCCGTGAAAAACAACTGGGTGATTTCCTGTTACTGGGTTCAGGAGAGTTGAAAAGCGGTGGTTTTCGTCGCGAATCAATTTTAGCCGATGTAGTCGAAGCCCTTATTGGTGCTATTTACTTAGACTCAGGCATGGATGTAGTAAAAACACACATTCTTAATTGGTTCTCTAGCCGCTTAGACCTGCTTACCTTAAGTGACCCAATTAAAGACCCTAAAACCCGCTTACAAGAATACCAGCAAGCCAATAAACTGAGTTTGCCTAAGTATGAAGTCATCAAAGTAACGGGCGCTACCAACGAACAATTATTTACAGTGGCCTGCTCTGTACCAGAGTACCCCGAAGTAGTCTCTGCTATGGGCAGTAGTCGCCGCGCCGCCGAACAGCAAGCAGCTACAGAGCTGTTAATTAAACTCGGCCTAGAGGAAAAGTCATGAACCAACGTGCAGGTTACGTCGCTTTAGTAGGCAGGCCGAATGTGGGTAAGTCCACTTTGTTAAACCGTGTACTCGGCCAAAAGTTATCTATTACATCACGTCGCCCGCAAACGACCAGACACCAAATAGTCGGTGTTAAAAGCGAAGGCGATATTCAAGCCATTTATGTAGATACACCAGGCATACATAAAGAAGCGCATAAAGCGATCAACCGCTATATGAACAAGGCCGCTACCTCTGCACTAAAAGATGTCGATGTAGTGATTATGCTAATTGACCGCTTACGCTGGAATGACGAAGACGAAATGGTGTTAAACATCATTCAAAATCAAAAAGTGCCAGTTATTTTAGCCATTAACAAAATCGACTTTATTCAAGACAAAGAAGACTTGCTACCTTGGTTGCAGCAAATGAATGACAAGCATGACTTTGCGCACATCATTCCAATCAGTGCTAAAACTGGGCATAACGTTGAACAGCTAGAAAAATTGGTTGAAGAGTACTTACCAGAAGGCCCGTTCTTTTTCCCAGAAGACCAAATCACCGACCGCAGCTCACGCTTTTTGGCGGCCGAATTAGTGCGTGAAAAAATCATGCGTCAGCTGGGTGATGAAATTCCTTATGAAATCACCGTTGAGATTGAGGAGTTTATTTATACCGGTGCTTTACTTGAAATCAGTGCACTTATTTTAGTCGAGCGTCCTTCACAAAAAGCCATCGTCATTGGTGAAAAAGGCTCCCGCTTAAAGCAAATTGGCCAAGAAGCCCGCATCGATATGGAAACCCTGTTTGATACAAAAGTAATGCTCAATACTTGGGTAAAAGTAAAAGCTGGTTGGTCCGATGACGAACGTGCATTGCGCAGCCTTGGCTATGACGACCGCTTAAAATAGCAATGCAACAGCTGCTGGTTTTGCACTATCAAGCCATTGCAGAGCAAGACTGGCTGTTAGACACCTTTAGTGCTGAGCGTGGTCGTCAAAAGTTGATCTTAAAGCGGCCCAGCGTTTCCCCCGACTTATTTATACAATACCAGTGCGATTGGTTTGAAAAAACAGACTGGCCTAACATTAAGGTTTGGCAGCCACAGCAAGCATGGCGTTTAGATAATTCAGCGCTTTATTGTGGTTTGTACTTAAATGAGTTGATGGTGGCTTTGCTGCCCTTAGCCGAGCCACTGCCTAACCTTTATAAAACCTATCAATACACTCTGCAGGCCTTGGCCGAAAATCAATGGTCCGAACCTTGGTTAAGAATTTTTGAGTGGCAGCTTTTGCAGCAATTAGGCTATGGATTCTCTTGGCAGCGAGACCAAGAAAGCCAAGTTATTAATCCGCACAATAATTACCAATTTATTCCAGCTGTGGGTTTTGTAAAAGCGGATACAGGCTTTAGTGGTAACGACATACTGGCTTTTGCTCAAGGCTCTAAAGAGGTGAGGGTATGGCAACTCGCTAAGCGTGTTTTTCGGTTAGCGCTCGATGATCTACTCGCACAACCTTTGTGCAGCAGAAGCTTATTTGTTACCAATGCCGCCACTAAAATAGACAACAGTCAGCCAACTAAGACATTATAATTTAATCCAGCAAAAAGGAATTAAAATGAAGAATCCAAGAAGAGTTTTATTAGGTGTAAACATTGACCACGTAGCAACCCTACGTGAAGCCCGCGGTACTATTTACCCAGACCCAGTGCAAGCTGCATTTATGGCTGAAGAAGCCGGTGCAGACGGTATTACCGTTCACTTACGTGAAGACCGTCGCCACATTCAAACTCGTGATATTTATGTGTTGTCTAACACCCTTAGCACGCGCATGAACTTCGAAATGGCAGTGACCGAAGCCATGATGTTACTGGCCGAAGAAGTTGAACCAGAAGCATGCTGCTTTGTACCAGAAAAACGCGAAGAACTAACCACCGAAGGCGGTTTGGATGTGCTTTCGCAAATGGACTTTATTCGTCAAGCGGTTACTCGTATGTCAGCTATTGGTAGCGAAGTGTCTTTGTTTATTGACCCAGATATAGAGCAAATTAAAGCCGCCGTAGACGTAGGTGCGCCAGTGATTGAACTGCACACTGGCCGTTACGCCGAAGCCGCCTACGAAGACGAACAAATGGAAGAGTTAGAGCGTATTCATGTGGCTGCAGAATACGCCCATGAACAAGGCCTTATTGTAAACGCGGGCCATGGCTTGCACTACCATAACGTCGAAGCCATTGCTGCTATTCCCTTTATGAATGAATTAAACATTGGTCATGCCATTATTTCGCGCGCTGTTTTTGTTGGCTTAAAACAAGCCGTTAAAGAAATGCGTGATCTAATCAGCGCTGCCAGTCAGCAGTAATGAACAGCGGTTTTGAAGAACAAGCCGGGGTAGTGGCCATTGGTGTCGATATTTTAGACGCCAGCAGAATTACTGAGGTACTAGCCCGCCATGACCAACGCTTTGTACAGCGCATATTAACGCCTAGCGAGCAGTTGGTTTTTCAAAATCGTTCTAATAAAGCCAATTATTTGGCCAAACAATACGCCGCCAAAGAAGCGTTAGCTAAAGCTCTAGGTACGGGTATTGCTAAAGGAGTTAGCTTTCAACAGATCGAAGTGCTTAGAGACGAGCAGGGTGCTCCAAAGGTAACTCTGCACGCACAAGCCGCTATTAGAATGAATGAACTAGGGGCAAAACGAGCTTTGCTTAGCTTGTCTGATGAAGGCGTGCATATTGTTGCTTTTGCCATGCTTAGCCGTACTTAGGCCAATGGCCACCTACATTAAACGGTGCTTATATCATTAATTAACTGTTGCCAGTCGTTGCTGCTGGCCCAATGTTGCAAGCTAGAAGATTCTTCCACCAAGTTACGCATAAACTCGGGCCACTGACCAGATTGGCCAGATTTTAAAGAAATCTCAAAAGTCTCTAATAAGTCGCGCAACTTAGGCACACCACAATAACGGCTAGCGCCATGCATTTTGTGTACTAATTCTAACAAAGTCGCTATGTCTTCTTCTTCCCAAGCTTCCATAATTGCCGCAATATCTTCAGCCATGCTGTCTAAAAACAACTTAAACATATCAATGGCTAAGCTGCTGCTTTTATTAGCGTGGTAAAGCGCTAGCTCAGCGTCGAAGGACAGATTGTTGTTGTGCTTCTTTAGCGGAGTAATAATAGGGTCGAGTGTTCTTATTGAACACTGAAAGCCAGTCCATTGATTAACAGTTTTAATTAAACGGTCTTGAGTAATGGGCTTGGTTTGATAATCGTTCATGCCGGCTTTTAACAAGGCTTCTTTTTCATCGGCCATGGCATGTGCGGTTAAGGCAATGATGGGCATTTTACCACGATCGTTAAGGCCACGAATATGACGAGTGGTTTCTAAGCCATTCATCCCTGGCATCTGAATATCCATATAAATCAAATCGATGTCGTTTTGCTGAACTAAGCTAATGGCTTCTTGACCGCTGCTAGCAGATAACACTGGTAGGCTTAACTCGCTTAATAAAGTGACCACCAGTTTTAAGTTGGCCGCATTATCGTCGACCACTAATATCAGCGGCGCTGCTGCCGGTGGCAAGTCACTTTCAAGCTCTTGGCTGTGCTCTAACTCTGGAATGTGGAAGACAATACTTAACAGCCTATGCAGGCTTTTACGTAAGTAGGGTTGGTTTAAAATATGGGTAACGCCTAGCTTTAAAAAGCCTTCCGAGTGCTCATGCTCTAACAAGTCGGTTAATAAAATAATAGGTAAGTTGAGCTTGGTAAGAACCTCTATTTGCCTGATAACTTCGCTGTTATTGGGTGCTTTACGGCCGCTAGCGAATAAAATAACGTCCCAAGGCGTGTCGGCCTGCTGTTTACTAGAATTAAAAAACTGACTGAAGCTATCAAAGTCGTCGTGTTCAAGCTGCCACTGGTTTAGCAGCTCGCCAGTGTTTAAACGGTTGAACATTGAGCCTTCAATCAATGCCACTCTGTGGCCTTTTAAGCTGGGCAGGTTCTGCGCTGGCTGTTGTTGCAGCTCAGTATCTATATTGAAGGTGAAGGTAGAACCCTGACCGCTATGGCTAGAAAACGTGATCTCACCGTTCATGGCCTCAACCAAAGCACGCGAAATAACCAAGCCCAAGCCACTGCCGCCATAGTTGCGCGCCGTGCTGCTGTCACCTTGAGTGAAGGCTGAGAATATCTTTTTACTTTGCTCTTCGGTCATGCCAATGCCGGTGTCTTGTACTTCAAAACAAATACTGGCGTGGTTGTCTGTGACGTTATTAACAGACACTCGCACGCTCACACCGCCTTGTTTAGTAAACTTAATAGCGTTACTCAATAAGTTGCTTAGTACCTGTCTTAAGCGCAGGGGGTCATTAATGATATTTACCGGAACATCAGAGTAAATAAGGTAGTTAAAGCTTAATTGTTTTTCTGCCGCCTGTGGTGCTAAGCGGGTAAAAACCTCTTCTAAAACATCACGCAGGTTAATGTTTATCTTTTCAATAATCAGCTTACCAGCATCAATTTTAGATAAGTCTAAAATATCGTTTAGAATTTTTAGTAAGTCGTCCGATGAAGTGTAAATAGTCGACAAGTAATCTTCTTGCTGTTCGGTCAGTTGCGTTCTTGCCAGCAACTCACTAAAACCAATAATGCCATTTAAAGGAGTACGAATTTCATGGCTGACGTTGGCTAAGAACTCCGACTTCATAACGTTAGCCTGCAAGGCTTCACGGCGGCCTATTTGCAGTTCACTGTTACGAATTTCCATTTCATCCAGTGTCTCTTGTAAGTCGCGGGTAGCCTGCTCTAGGTTGGTTTGGTATTCAATGGTGGTGCGCTGCAAGGCATTGGCCATAGCATTAATACCAGAAGCCAACTGGTCAAACTCGCCGGCATTATACACATGCGCTCGCGAGTCTAGCTGGCCTTTTTCTAACTGTTTAATGGTTAGTAGCAGCTCTTGAATGGGGAGGGTTAAGCTTTTACTTAGTTGCAGAACCAAGTAACCACAGCCGGCTAATACAATGAAAATAACAAATAAGGCTGACAGAATATGTTGGTATCTTAAAATACGGGTATTACTTTTACTTAACTCAACTTCTGCCCAACCAATTAATTTGTTTTCGGTGTTGCGGTCAGCAAAGAAAGATTCAGAAATTTCATCGGAAACAATTAGGCTTTGCGCATAAATTGGCGCTTTTACTCTAACGGTATCGTCTGAGTGCAAAATAGAAAGTTGATCGTCTATCAGGTCATAAGAACTCTTACGCGTGTTTTGCATGCGTGGCCCTGCATGGGCTAACTCGGTAAGGTTTTGGTTGAAAATAGTCACCGAGCGCACGTCTAACTCTTCTAAAGAGTTGTTAGCAATGTTTTGTAGAATTCCTTTGTTGCCCGTGGTTACACCATATTCACTGCTTGGTGCTAAGTGTTTAGCAATGGTGATGGCTCTTTGGTCGAGAAGGCTGTCTAAGTCTTTCGAGCGCTCAAGCGTAAAAAAAGTCCCCACTACTAAAGCAACCAAAATGCCCGGTAAGAGTGCTAATAATAAAATTCGATTTTGTATGGACCAATTTTTCATAATAACTAAACAAAGTGGGGCAGGATGACTAAAAGGTTGCTAAAGAAATCATCGGGTTAGGTTAGCTTGTTATTTTAACCTATGCCAGAACTCAATTCACAGCCGCATACTTTTCATAAACCATTGAAAGCGCCAACTTTGACGTCATATAGTAATTTCCAAGCGATATTACCTAAACGGATGAATCTTAGGGTAAAATGGCTTTTTCACTTACAGCAAGTCGAGGCTTGAATCGTGGCCGATATAAAATTCCCGACCATCGCAGACTGCGTGGGTAATACCCCTTTAGTTCGTTTACAACGTCTACTGCCCGCCAACAACACCAATACCATTTTGCTTAAGCTCGAAGGCAACAATCCCGCCGGTTCAGTAAAAGACAGGCCAGCACTGGCCATGATTGAACGCGCCGAGCAGCGTGGCGAAATCAAGCCCGGCGACACCCTAATAGAAGCCACCAGTGGTAACACCGGTATAGCACTGGCTATGGCAGCCGCTATTAAAGGCTATAAAATGGTGTTGCTTATGCCTAAAAATTCGACCAATGAACGCAAATGGGCGATGGAAGCTTATGGTGCCAAACTCATTCTTACCGAAACCATGGAAAGCGCCCGTGATACTGCCCAAAAAATGGGCGAGCGTGGTGAAGGCGTGGTTTTAAATCAGTTTGGTAACCTCGATAACGTAGAAGCGCATTACCTAACCACTGGCCCAGAAATCTGGCAGCAAACCCAAGGTACAGTTACCCACTTTGTTAGCTCCATGGGTACGACTGGTACTATTATGGGTACCTCACGCTTTCTAAAAGAACAAAATCCAAATATACAAATTGTAGGTATGCAGCCCGAAGACGGCTCCTGTATTCCGGGCATTCGCCGTTGGCCTGAAGAATACTTACCTACTATTTTTGATCCGCAGCGTGTTGACCAAGTGTTAGACGTAAGCCAAGCCGAATCTGAAGAGTGCATGCGCGAACTTGCTAGGCAAGAAGGTATCTTCTGTGGGGTGTCTTCTGGTGGTGCCGTCGCTGGTGCTTTACGTTTAGCCCAGCAGCTTACTAACGCCACTATAGTGGTTATTATTTGTGACCGCGGTGACCGTTACTTATCGTCTGGGGTGTTTGCTCAGTGAGCTCTACTCGCTTAACGCTAACCATCGACAACCTAAACTCTAGTGGTGAGGGTGTTGCACGCCTTGGTCGTGATATTTACTTTGTACCCGGTGCTTTACCGGGCGAACAAGCAGAGGTCGTGCTCGACGGTCGTCGCCGTAAAATATGGCAAACAAAGTTACTAAAGATCATCAGCCCCTCTGCTCAAAGAACAGCGCCATTATGTGCACACTATCAGCGCTGTGGCGGCTGCGATTTACAGCATTTAGCTTACGAACATCAAGTTAGCTTTAAGCAGCAGCGGGTAGAGCGTGAGCTTGAACGTCAAAAAATTCCGGTGGCTCAATGGGCACAGCCTATTGTTTCAGAACCTTGGCATTACCGTCGTAAGGCACGCATAGGCGTGCGCTTAAGCAAGCAAACCCAAGAAAATATAATTGGCTTCAGAGAAGCCGCCTCATCGCATCTAACTAATATAGATAAGTGCATCGTCTTGCCCGAGCACCCAGCCCTAAACTGGCAACAATGGCGACTGCTTATCAATAAGCTGCAAGCCAAAGCCTATATTACTCAAATAGAAGTGGTTTATGCCGACAACGCCTTAGCTTTGGTATTGCGTGTATTAAAACCATTGGTGGTCTCAGACCAACAACAGCTAATTGAATTTGTCACCACCATGACCGACCACTTGCCCGTGCAGTTGTGGTTGAAACTTGATAAGAATCAACAAGCACAGCTACTTTATCCTGAACAAGCTGAACCCTTAACGCATAATGTAGACCAACAGACATTAACAGTTCAGATCGATGACTTCTTGCAAGTTAACGGTGCAGTCAACCAAGCGATGGTGGCGCAAGCAATGCAGTGGTTAAGCCCACAAGCAAATGACTGTATTTGGGATATGTTTGCCGGTCATGGCAACTTTAGTATGGCGTTAGCTAAGCGTTCGCAACAGGTGTGGGCGGTAGAAGGCAGTGCCGACATGGTCGAAAGCCTACAGCAACAAGCACAAGCACTAGGTTTGCCCATTCAAGCGCAGTGCATGGACCTTACCCAGCCACAGCTAAACTTACCCAAGGCCGATACCGTGCTTTTAGATCCACCGCGTGCCGGGGCGTTAGAGCTAATGCCCACCCTTATTGAGCAAGCGGTTCCAAAAATTCTTTATGTTTCTTGTGACGTAGCAACATTAGCAAGAGACTTAAGCCTGCTGGTCGCAGCCGGTTATGAAATTAAACAAGCAGGAATTATCGATATGTTCCCGCAAACGCATCATGTTGAAACCATGGTGCTGGCAGAAAAAAGGTATAAAAATGGTTAAGGTGCGTGAAGATCATCCGCTATTACACGATGGTTCTTTAGATGTACAAGGCTGGATAGAAAGCATTCGCCAAGCGTATGACATTAAAGACACAACAACCATAGAAAAAGCCGTTCTCTTGGCTAAGAAAATAGCCGATGACGCCGTATTAAACCGCACCTATTGGTCGGTAGACAGCGTGCAGATGGGCTTGGAAATGGCGCAAATTCTGTTGGATTTACGCTTAGACACAGAATCCATTGTGGCCGCCATTCTTTACCGAGCCGTGCGTGAAGGTCGCATTCCCTTAGCTAAAATAGAAGCCGAGTTTGGTGGCGAAGTTGCCAAACTGATCGAAGGCGTGTTGCGCATGGCGGCCATCAGCGCCATTCAAAACTCCAGTAACGATATCGTTTTAGGTCAGCGAGAAGCGCAGGTAGAAAACTTACGTAAAATGCTGGTCGCCATGATAGACGACGTGCGTGTGGCCCTAATTAAACTGGCAGAACGTACTTCCGCTATTCGTGCCGTTAAAGACGCTCCTATCGAACGCCGCATTAAGGTCGCTGAAGAAGTCTTCAACGTCTACGCACCCTTAGCGCACCGTTTAGGTATTGGTCACTTAAAGTGGGAGCTAGAAGACCTTTCTTTCCGTTACTTACAGCCTGAAGCCTACATGAAAATTGCGAGGCTCTTGGATGAAAAGCGCTTAGCGCGCCAAGAATACATAGAAAAAGTCGTGCAGATTGTGCGTGAAAACTTACACGAAGCTGGTATTAAGTGTGACGTCTACGGACGGGTAAAACACATCTACAGTATTTGGCGAAAAATGAGCCGCAAGCACTTAGACTTCTCGCAAATATACGACATTCGTGCCTTGCGTATTTTAGTACCAGAACTAAAAGACTGTTACACCGTACTAGGTATAGTGCATGGTTTATGGCGACATATTCCCAATGAATTTGACGACTACATTGCCAACCCTAAAGAAAACGGTTACCGCTCATTGCATACCGCTGTTATTGGCCCCGAAGGCAAAGCCCTAGAAATACAAATTCGTTCACATAGCATGCATGAAGACGCCGAACTAGGTGTTTGTGCGCATTGGCTCTACAAAGGCACCGACCTTAATGCCAAAGACCAAGGCTATGAACAGAAAATTGCTTGGCTCAGACAAGTACTCGAATGGCACGACGAACTAGGTGACTTACCCGAGTTAGGCACCGAGCTGAAAGCCGACATTAGCCCCGACCGTATTTACGTCTTTACCCCCGACGGGCATGTGGTCGACTTACCACCTAAAGCAACGCCGCTAGACTTCGCTTACCGTGTGCATACCGAAGTCGGCAACAAGTGCCGTGGCGCTAAAGTAAATGGCCGCATGGTACCGCTTACCTACCTGTTAAAGAACGGTGAGCAAATTGAAATTTTAACGCACCCGCAAGCGCAGCCCAGCCGTGACTGGTTATACCCAAACGCTGGCTATATATATACCAGCCGTGCGCGTGCCAAGGCCGCACATTGGTTTAAACTGCAAGACCGTGAGCAAAACCTTGAAGATGGCAAGCACATGCTACTGCGAGAACTCGACCGCTTAGACTTAGCTCACGAGCCGCTACAAATTATTGCCAAAGACATGAACATGAAATCGGTCGATGATATGTTTGCGGCTATTGGTGCCGGCGACTTACGTATTGGCCAAGTCGTCACTCAGGTTCTAAAACGTGTCGACGTAGCGCCACCACCGCAGCAGGAGCTGGCTTTAAATAGGCCTCACCCGCAAAAAACCCAGCCTGATGATATTTATATAGAAGGCGTGGGTAACCTAGTGACACAACTGGCGCAGTGTTGTCAGCCGGTACCGGGTGACGAAATTCGTGGATACGTAACCGTTGGCCGTGGCGTGTCTATTCACCGCAGCGACTGCGACAATTTACTGCACTTAGAGCTACTAGAACCACAGCGTATTTTAGAGGTCAGTTGGGGAGACCGCCCCAGCAGCAGCTATCCTGTCGATATGATTATTGAAGCCTACGACCGTACTGGCTTACTGCGTGACGTTTCAGTGGTTTTAGCCAACGAAAAAATCAACGTAACCGCTGTCACTACTAATTCTGATGTTAGTGAAAACACCGCCAGCATGCGTATTACCGTTGAAGTTGAAAGCTTAGAGCGCTTTGCCAAACTCATGACCAAAATAAACCAGCTACCCAACGTGGTATCGGCCAAGCGTATAAGAGGTCATTAAACATGACCTATTCGCTGGCCGATTTACTGTATTTAATGCAACGCTTGCGTAACCCAGAAACAGGCTGCCCCTGGGACTTGCAACAAGACTTTGCCAGCGTCTTGCCGCACACCTTAGAAGAAGCCTACGAAGTTGCCGACGCCATTGAACGCCAAGACTGGCCGCATGTAGAAGAAGAACTGGGCGACTTACTCTTTCAAGTCATTTTCTATGGTCAGATTGCTGCCGAACGTCAACTGTTTAGCACCGAAAGTATTATCGATAAGCTAGTTAAAAAATTAGTAAGACGTCACCCGCATGTCTTTCCTGACGGCACCTTGCAAAGCGAACGCCAGCCCAATAACAAGCTAACCGAAGCACAAATTAAAGCCTCTTGGGAGGCTATTAAACAACAAGAAAAAGCAGATCAGCTGAGTGCAAAGCCAGAAGATAAACCACAATCCAAACCCTTGCTCGATGAAGTCCCTAATACTTTCCCAGCCTTAACCCGCGCGATTAAATTACAAAAGAAAGCCAGCAAAGTAGGCTTTGACTGGCCTAATATTGATGGTGTTTTCGAAAAAGTAAGCGAAGAGCTGCTAGAGTTAAAAGCAGAAGTTGGTCAGATCGATAACAAGCAGCGCCAGCAAGAAGAACTGGGCGACTTATTATTTACCATTGTTAACCTAGCGCGCCACTTAGATATAGATCCAGAAGCAGCTTTACGTGGCTGCAATACACGGTTTCATCAACGCTTTAACTTAGTAGAACAACAAATAGAACAACAGGGTGGATGGACACAAGCCAACGCCGACAGCATGGAAAAGGCTTGGCAAAAAGCTAAAAAATCCTCCACACTGAACTAAATAAACAACGGAGGTGGACATGTCAGCACAACTAACAGAAATAGATCCTCTTTTACGCGATAAAGTACGTTTGTTAGGTACACTTTTAGGGCAAACCATAGAAAACCAATACGGCCAGCCCATGTTGGACAAGATCGAACAGATCCGCCGTTTATCCAAGGACGCTCGTTTTGGTAACGACGAGGCGCACAAAGAATTACTCGATCAATTAAAAAACCTCCCCGATGACAAGCTAGTACCAGTGGTACGTGGCTTCAACCAGTTTTTGAACCTAGCCAATATTGCCGAACAACAAAACAAAGCCAGCTGGCGTCGCCAAGACTACGGCAAAGATGATTTTGCGCAGATGTTTTCTTCATTATTTGAGCGCTTAGAAGAGCAGGGCATAAAGGGTGAACAGTTAACCCAGCAAGTGGCAGACGCCAACATCGAATTGGTGCTAACTGCTCATCCAACCGAAATTATGCGTCGTACGTTAATTCAAAAGTACGACCAAATAGCCAAACTGTTACAGCAGCGTGACGACTTGCGAGACAACCATCCCGATTGGGTTTCATTAGAACAAAAGCTTGGCAGTGTTATTGATGAAATTTGGCACACGGATGAAATTCGCCATGTGCGTCCAACTCCGGTCGACGAAGCTAAATGGGGTTTTGCCATAATTGAAAACTCATTATGGTACGCCGTGCCTGGTTACATTAAAGAACTCGACGCAGAGCTCAGTAAACGTGGCGCAAAGCCACTGCCTCTTACCGCAGCCCCTGTCCGATTTTCTTCATGGATGGGTGGCGACCGTGATGGCAACCCTAGCGTAACTGCTCAAGTAACTCGTGAAGTCTTGTACTTAGCACGCTGGATGGCGGCTGACCTGTATCTACACGATATAAAGAAGCTGCATAAACAACTCTCTATGCGTTACTCCAACGACCAATTAAAAGACTGTATAAGTGATAAGACTGCGCTTGAACCTTACCGTGCCTGTTTGGCAGAGCTGCGTCAAAAGCTAGAAGACACCAAAGTATGGGCCGCCAGTAAGGCTAAGGGCGATAGCAGCAGTATTACGCCTTTGCTCGACTCAGCGGAGATAATCGAACCTCTAACTGCTTGTTACAACAGCTTAATAGAACAGAAGCTAGAGCGACTGGCTAACGGCACTTTATTAGACACTCTCAGGCGCTTAGCTTGCTTTGGGTTATCGTTAGGCAGCTTAGATGTGCGCCAAGAAGCAGACCGACATAGCAAAGCCATTGCCGAACTCTGTGAATACTACGGCTGGGGCGATTACCACAGCTGGAACGAAGACGAAAAACAACAGTTTTTACTTAAAGAACTTAACTCCAAACGCCCACTGATTCCGCATGGCTGGCAACCAAGCGCAGACACTCAAGAAGTGTTAGACAGCATGCGCGTCATTGCCAGCCCCATTGGTGCAGGCGTTTCTTGTTATATTATTTCAATGGCCAGCGAGCCTTCAGACGTACTTTCAGTAGCGTTGTTATTACGCGCCAGCGACTGCCAACGTAACTTACCCATAGTGCCCTTATTTGAAACACTGGATGACCTAGAACACGCCGCCGAGCGTATGGAAAAACTGTGGCAACTGCCTTGGTATCAAGAATACAGCCAGTCTTACCAGCAAGTGATGATTGGTTATTCCGACTCCGCTAAAGACGCTGGCCAATTGGCTGCCGTATGGGGCCAATATTGTGCCCAAGAAAGTCTTACTAACATGGCTGCTAAATACAAAGTACAACTACGACTATTTCATGGCCGTGGTGGTAGCGTTGGCCGTGGCGGCTATCCTGCTCACCAAGCTATTTTGGCGCAAGCACCGGGTTCCGTTAAAGGCGGCTTAAGAGTGACCGAGCAGGGCGAAGTCATTCGCTTTAAGTTTGGCTTGCCTGAAATCGCCAAACAAAACATGAAAACCTACGTCGCCGCTGTATTAGAAGCCAACTTATTGCCACCACGCTTGCCGCAAGATAACTGGCGCAAAGTCATGCAAGAGCTTACCGAAATTGGCGTAAAATCTTATCGTGCCATGGTTAAAGAAAATCCAGACTTCTTACGCTACTTTAAAGCCGCCACACCAGAGCAAGAGCTGGGCCGCTTAGCACTCAGTAGCCGCCCGGCCCGTCGTAAAAACGACGGCGGTATTGAATCCTTACGTGCTATTCCGTGGATATTCTCATGGACACAAATGCGCCTTATGCTGCCTACTTGGCTCGGTGCCGACGATGCCTTAGAACAAGCAACTGAGCCTGCACAGTTACCGCAGTTGTTGGAAATGTACGAGCAATGGCCATTCTTCCGTACCTACATTGATATGCTAGTAATGGTGATTTCAAAAACCGATGCCAACTTAGTCACTTATTACGAAAGCCGCTTAGTGCCAGCCGAACTGCAGCCGCTGGGTGCGCATTTGCGTCAACGCTTAGAAAAAGTGCATCAGCAAGTACTGAAAATTATTCAACAACCCAGTTTGCTGCATAATAATTTGGTCTTACAGCATTCATTAAGTGTGCGTAATCCGTACACCGACCCACTGCACTACATGCAGGCAGAGCTGATGCATCGTGAACGACAAACGCCAGACGTCACTGAAAGTGAAGTGATAAGAGCGCTGCAAGTAACCATGGCAGGCATAGCAGCAGGACTGCGCAATACAGGCTAAAGGCTAATTGTTTTTTTGACTCAACAGCTTGAGCATAAGGCGGACTAAGAGTAAGGTGTTGCCTATTTTTAGGCTGCTGGTTGATATTTGAACAAATCAACCCTGAAAACAGGTTAATTTTTAACTATTAAGGAGTAGCGCATGCGCGTGATTCTATTAGGCGCCCCAGGTGCTGGTAAAGGTACTCAAGCACAATTTATTTGTGAAAAATTTGCCATTCCACAAATCTCTACCGGCGACATGCTGCGTGCTGCAGTAAAAGCAGGTACAGAGTTAGGCAAACAAGCCAAAGCGATTATGGAAAGTGGTGGTTTAGTATCAGACGATATTATTATCGGCTTAGTTAAAGACCGTATTCAAGAAGCAGACTGCAAAAATGGCTTTTTGTTCGATGGTTTTCCACGCACTATCCCTCAAGCACAAGCCATGATAGACGTGGGCGTTGATATCGACCACGTTATTGAAATTGATGTATCCGATGAAGAGATCGTACAGCGTTTAAGTGGTCGCCGTGTACATGCGCCATCTGGTCGTACTTATCACGTTATCTACAACCCACCTGCGGTTGAAGGTAAAGA